>Ga0181601_10003382_pt1 | contig 13524 bp, 8 predicted proteins | sample 041ome_8_FD_133020 | JGI IMG/M metagenome (GOLD analysis project Ga0181601, IMG submission 133020) | Coastal salt marsh microbial communities from the Groves Creek Marsh, Skidaway Island, Georgia - 041407BS metaG (megahit assembly) | ecosystem: Environmental > Aquatic > Marine > Intertidal zone...
TGCTTGCCCATTGTGGTATTCTTAACGTCTGTTGGGAGGCTAAAAAAATTTCCAAAGAGTAGCATCGTCTCCCCTACATGACGAAATATAAATCCTACAGAAGCAGCGCTTTCATTGAGTCGGTAATTACTATTTTCTTTGTTAATAGCATCGAAGGCATAGCTACAACTTTGGATGTTTTGCTTTAGCAGGTCGAGGAATAGTTTTTTTTCCATTAGAAAGGAATTTAATAGTTCTACTGAGAATGAAATTCAAGGTAGAAGTTTTTCCGAAGTCAAAAAACACCAAGTCAACGATTAAGGCTGAGAATTTGTCCAATTGTCCTAATTCAATCTTGATCGAGTACTTATCCCCTAGTTCAAAAAACTAATCTTCTCAAACCGATTTAAATAGACTAAACCAATTTTTTGGGATATTTAATACTTTCTACTTCTTAGAGTAAAATTTTGAAAGGCTACAAAGGGGATGCTACTTTTCAAGAAAAGGGAATTATCAAGGGCCTTTCGCATGCCAAAAAGGTTGCTCTGTAAAAAAGCCCTTGGCGTTTCTTGTTGAATTTCAATTCCTTTTGGCAAGATCGCCAATGGTTTTGGTTCCTAGGACTTCTAAGGTGGCATCCCGAACTGAAACCATGGTGGCATGTAACCCGCAACTTTTTTCATCGCAATTTGCACAGGGCTCGTAAAAATTGAGACTTGCACAGGGGAGCATGGCTATGGGACCTTCGATAATCCGAATGATTTTTGCCAAAGGGGTTTGGATGGCTTCCGGATTTAGAAAATAGCCCCCTCCTTTTCCCTTTTTGCTACTCAAAACCTCCATATTCTTCAGTTCAAGGAGTATGTTTTCTAAAAATTTTAAAGGAATTTGTTTTTCACTTGCAATCTGAGCGATTAGAATAGGTCCTGCCGCTCTTTGATCCATTAAGTATTGAAGGGCTTGCAAGGCATAGCGTGTTTTTTTATTGAGCATATAACTGATTTCTAAATAAGCAGGACCAATAACCAAAAATGCTTAAAGCACTACTTCGGTTTGTTCCTCTAATTAGCTTCTTTTGGTGGTGTTGAAAAAGAAATCAAAAATACATTTTCACTTTTAGTTAGGGGGAATCCTCACTAGAATGGATGATTCCCCCCAATGATTTCTTCTTTTTTGGACTAGTTCCTGTTGGATCAATTATAAATTTAATTTTGAAAAGGCTTGCAAAAAGTCAGCTTTGATGTCCTCGATATGTTCTAGACCCACACTAATTCGAATCAAGTTTGGAAGTACACCGGATTGCTTTTGCTCTACCTCTGAAAGCTGCTCGTGGGTAGTAGAGGCAGGATGAATGGCTAAGGTTTTGGCATCGCCGACATTGGCTAAATGACTCACCAATTGAAGTGAATTAATAAATTTCTTGCCTTGTTCCGCTCCACCTTGAATTCCAAATTGTACTACCCCGCCGAATCCATTTTGCAAATATTTTTTGGCAAGGTGATGGTAAGGGCTCGAGGCTAATCCAGGATAGTAGACAAACTCTACGGCCCGATGACTTTCTAACCAGGTAGCTAGTGTAAGGGCATTTTCGGCATGACGGTGCACGCGTAGGGAAAGTGTTTCTAGTCCTTGAAGCAATAAAAATGAATTAAATGGACTCAGGGAAGGTCCAAAGTCTCGCAATCCCTCTACGCGAGCACGGATACTAAAAGCAATATTTGGGAGTCCAAGGGGATTGCCCTCTCCAAAAATATCCCAAAATTTAAGGCCATGGTAGCCTTCAGATGGCTCTGTAAACTGTGGAAATTTGCCATTGCCCCAGTTGTAGTTGCCACCGTCCACTATCACTCCTCCGATACTTGTGCCATGGCCTCCAATCCATTTGGTAGCCGACTCCACGACGATATTGGCGCCATGCTTGATGGGTTGCGCGAGGTAACCGCCAGCTCCAAAGGTATTGTCCACTACGAGAGGGAGATCATATTTTCTAGCCAAAGCTGCAAATTTTTCAAAATCTGGGATATTCAATCGGGGATTTCCGATGGTTTCCAGATAGATAGCTTTGGTTTTTTGGTCGATTAATTGTTCAAATTCAACCGGATCATCGCCATTTGCGAAGCGTACTTCTACGCCCAGCCGCTTGAAGGCCACTTTAAATTGATTGTAGGTTCCCCCATAGATAAAGGAACTACTGATAAAATTATCGCCTGCTTGAACTAAATTATTCAAAGCTAAAAATTGTGCTGCTTGACCAGAGGAGGTAGCTACTGCAGCCACGCCTCCTTCCAAAGCAGCTACTCTTTTCTCAAAAACATCCGTGGTGGGATTCATGATCCTTGTATAGATATTTCCAAATTCTTTTAGTCCAAACAAGTTGGCTGCATGATCCGTGTCTTTAAAGACGTAGGAAGTAGTTTGGTAAATGGGAACTGCTCGGGAGCCTGTAGCTGGATCAGGTTCCTGCCCTGCATGCAATTGCAAGGTTTCGAAATGTAAGTTAGTGTGCATAGGTTTGATTATTAGTCTACAATTTTAGTAGATTAATAATCAACTTCCAAATAATGGGTAAAAAAATCAAAGTTGCCTTACGCGTATATTTCTAAAATACACTTTTTGTCCATGGTGCTGAAATAGGAGATGCCCTTCCTTGTCTGAGTGGAAATTGGGGTTTTCTTTAAATTTACTCACCGACAAAAGGGAATCCATTGCCGGACTACCTATGGTGAATTCCAAAACTTTGATTCCATTGAGCCAATGGGCTACATGTCCGGATTTGTGAGAGAGGACTGCTTTGTTGAATTCTCCTATGGGCTTAAGCTTTTTATTTGTTGGAATAATTAAGTCATACAAGGAACCTGCGGATCGTATGGCCGTAGTATCGTAAAAATAAATATCATCCAAAATCTGAATTTCAAAATTACTCATCCAATTTGGGCTATTCCCATTACCAGCCTCCATGGAAAGGTTTTCTTGCATGTGGAAGAAGACACCAGAATTTGCTGCTGTATCCACTGCCCACTCATATTGAAGTTCAAAATCCTTGTATCTTTTTTTGGTAATCAAATCCCTATTCGCTGTATCGGGGTTGGTCATCAATATCCCATTTGATACAATCCAAACCCCCTCAGGAAATTCATTTATTCCGTATCCTCGAAATGCATCAGTAGACGATCCATCGAATAAAACTTCCCAATCCTTATCTGCTAGCAAATCCTCCTCTATTTTGGATGAATTACAGGCCACTCCCAAAATTGAAATTAATGCAATCACAAGAAATTTAATTTGCTTGAAGTGGAAGGGGTATAGTCGATGTTCTTTCATTTTTTCTTTTCCGGTTTTTAATATTGATTTCAAAGATGGTCCAATTTGTTTGCCTCCTTGCTTTTAAGTTTGTATTTCAGTCACCTAAGCGTCTGGAATAAAGATAATGTAGCAAAAGATCAGGATGCTATTTTCTCCAAGTATAGATAGGTCAACGCGAGGGATTGGTGAAATTGTGCCCAGTTCGTAAATCAAAAGGATAAAAGGATTAAATCAAGGATTGGTAAGGAATCATTCACCCAATCAGGTGTTATATGGGAGAAGCGCAATCCTCCATCAATGCACTTTTGCTTTTAGGTAGTCGGCAATTTTTTGCTCCATTTTTGTACGAAGTCCTTTGAGAGCCTCTTGGTACAAAGGATCAGCGACTAAATTATTGGTTTCCATGGGGTCTAGTACCAAGTCATATAACTCTTCCCGCTGAGGATCATTTATATAACGGAAATACTTCCATCTCTCTGTTCGGATAGCCTCGCTAGGAGCTATAATATCCACCTGCCATAGGTGTTCGGTTAGAAATTCTTTTCGCTCTGCCAGTTTACTGGATCGAAGGCTAGTTCCCTGCCAGGATTTGGGTATTGTTACTCCAGCAAGATCTAGAATGGTAGATGGAATATCTATATTCAATGCAAAATCAGTATTCCTTTCCCCTCCAATTTGCCGTGGGTCATACAGAATAAGCGGTACTCTTAAAGAGTTATCATACATCAGCCACTTTCCCGCAAGCTGCCTTTCGCCTAAAAAATACCCATTGTCTCCCATCAAAATGATGACTGTGTTTTCAGCTAGTCCTTTTGTTTCTAAGACTTTTCGGATCTTCCCAATTTCAGCATCTACTTCAGAAATCATTCTAAAATATCCTTTTACGCTCCGCTGGTACTTTTCAGGCGTGTCAAATCGCCAATGCCATCGAGTCCGATTTTCACCAGTTCGTATGTATTCTGGCAGCGTTTGAAAATATTTGTCCTCGGCTAACAATGGATCAGGAACTACCAAGTTTTGGTACAGTGTATCGTATTCTGAAGACCAGAAATATTGCATTTCCGCGCCATCATGCGCATGTGGCGCGGAAAAACTTAAGGATAACATAAATGGCTTTTCTGTAGGCGCATTCACTATAAAATCGATTGCTTGTTGACCTGTATATCGGCTGAGATGTACCGTGTCTTCATTGATTTTTTTGAAAAAATACCCCCTCCGATCCTTATATAAATTGTTCCGATCATACTCCTCCCCTCTATCAAAAAGCTTCGCAAATTCGGGGTAATTGATGCCAAACTTCCCAAAAAATCCAGTCGTGTATCCCGCATCCCTGAGCTTTTTGGGGTAGGATTGGGCTATGTAGGCCTCTTGAATATCTCCTTGCCCAAAAGTATAGCCATGCGTACGTTCATACAGTCCTGTAAGAATACTCGCCCTGCTCGCAGCACAGATCGGTGTCGTTACGAAAGCATTTTCATAGTAAATCCCCTCTTTCGCCATTTGGTCCATTTCTGGAGTTCGAATCAGCGTATTTCCTGCAAATCCAAGCGCATCCCAACGGTGATCGTCCGTCAGGATAAAGATGATATTCGGCTTTTTATCCTGCGAAAAAGCTGAAAATGTCAGGTTAAAAAAAAGAAGTGAAAGGAGAATTTTATCCATTATTTGATATAGCTACCTTATTTGTGTGTGGTTAAATTCAGTACAAGCCTATGTAAACTAAACTAAGTGATAACTATTGATTTTGCAAAGACTTACTACCTCGGTGATAGCTCCCCAAGTAAAAAAATAAGGTTTGTAATTCAAGATAAAAGGCTACAAACTACCTGATTTTGTCGGTCGCCCGAATTACCTAAATTATTATACTGCTGGAATTCGCTAGAAATACGATATTTTGTATCTTAACTTAGATTTTAACCAGATGAATTCTGAGGCCAATTCTTCAAACAACCGATTCTACCTAGTGAAGTGGACGATGGCCACTCTTGGAGTAACGGCACCTATCATTTTGGCTACGGCAGCGACTATAGCATCCAATACCCCAACGGATTTCTGGATAGGACAATTTTTTGGCCGTCTGCATCCCATGGTGGTTCATTTCCCTATTTCCTTTCTGATTTTTGCTTGCTTTATCGAGCTTTTTACACTTAAAAATTTCAATTCCAAGTTCCGCCCTGCTATCCAATTGCTCACCTTGGTTGGGTCACTAAGCACCCTAATTGCTGCACTATTTGGGTGGCTCCACGCCAGCAGTGAGGGGATAAGCGGAGAAACGTTCGATCTACACCAACAAATCGGATTTATCACTTCAGGATTGGTTGTATTTCTCCTTTATTTTTTAGGAAAGACAAGCCAACAATCCCTGCCTTTGACACGAAAGATTTATCGGATCCTTCTTTTTGCATCTGGATTGGGAATTGGAATCGCTGGACATTTGGGCGCTTCACTTACCCATGGGGAGGACTTTTTGACGGAAGTTATTCCCCCCTGGGAGGAAGAATGGGAAGCTCCTGAAAGCATCACCCTAGACCTTTCTTCATTCGCCGCTGATCTTTCTGTAGAAAAAGAAATTCAACTTGTCACGAACGTACGGTCTGTACTGGCTCATAATTGTTACAAATGCCACTCAGGAGCAAAAATTGAAGGGGAATTGCGATTGGATGAAAAAGAATATGTCTTTGCAGGGGGAGAAAATGGACAGATACTTGTTCCTGGAAATCCTGGAGAAAGTGAGCTGATCCGAAGAATTTCCCTTTCTAAAAACCACAAAGAAGCCATGCCCTCAAAGGGTAAATTACTGAAAGCCGAAGAAATTCAACTGTTGACGCTTTGGATCGAAAAAGGTGCGCCTTGGCCGGAAGGAGTGGCTCAACAATCTGTCTATCGCGTAGCGGCCCTAGCTCCGAGAAAGCCAGAACTTCCACCAATAAAACCTGGGTTAGAACATCCAATTGATCGGCTTGTAAATGACTATTTTCAAAAAAATCAGCTCAGCTTTGGCAATCCTGTCGATGATCGCACCTTTCTTCGAAGAATTTATTTAGATATTATTGGGCTCTTACCGACACCAAAGGAACTGGATGCCTTCCAGTCAGATCGCAACCCTCAAAAACGGGAAATTGAAATCCAGAAACTTCTGGATAGAACCGATGATTATGCCCAGCATTGGATGACTTTTTGGAATGACAACTTACGGAATGACTACACGGGTACAGGATACATTACTGGAGGACGATTTGCCATCTCCGATTGGCTGTATATGGCTATTCGAGATAACAAGCCCTACAATCAGTTCGTCAAAGAACTTCTAAATCCTTCCGAAAAATCAAAAGGCTTTATTGAAGGCATACGTTGGCGCGGAACAATCAATGCTTCTCAGCGAACGGAATTACAAGCCGCTCAAAATGTGGGGCAAGTTATCTTGGGCTTAAATCTCAAATGTGCTTCCTGCCACGATAGCTTTATCAATGATTGGAAACTTGAACAGGCCTATGCTTTTGCAAATATTTTTGCTGATTCTACTCTAGAAGTCAATCGTTGTGAAATCCCTACTGGTAAAATGGCCAAAACAAAAATCCTTTGGGAAGAACTCGGCAATATTGATTCGCTTGCTTCCAGGGTAGAAAAATTACGTCAGCTTGCCGATCAACTTGTTCAGCCTGCCAATGGAAGAATGTACCGTACCCTTGTCAATAAAGTGTGGAAGCAGCTGATGGGTAGAGGAATAGTAGAACCTGTGGACGAGATGGATAATCTTCCTTGGAGCCAAGATTTGATAGATTGGCTGGCAGTAGATTTTGTTGAAAATGGCTACGACATCAAGCGGTTGATTTTCCAAATTACCAGCTCCAAAGCCTATCAAAACCCCTCGGTAGCCGTTTCATCGACTGACAAACTCATGGCTCAAGATTTCAAATTTCAGGGAATGGTCAGAAGAAGGATCACTGCAGAACAGTTTTCAGATGCAGTTTCTGAAATTTCCGCACCCTTATTTGATTCTGTGGAAGTGAAATTTCGCCCTTACGAATTGATTCCTGAAGCAAAATCTAATTTGGGATTTGCACGAGCCTCTTTGGTAGCCAACAATGAATTCCTAAAATCTCTGGGTCGCCCAAATCGAGAAATAGTCTCTGTCAGTAGAGACTCTCAGGCTAGCTTACTTCAAGCCTTGGAGCTCAGCAATGGAGAAAAATTGAATAAATCTCTCGCCAAAGGTGGGGAAAAGTGGGCAAGTGCATTTACTGACTCCAAAATCCTAACGGAACAATTATATGCCAAAGCATTACTCAGAAAGCCAAACACTAAGGAGCTAGAAGTGGCGAAGAAAGTGCTCGGCGAAAAACCGAATGCAGCGTCCGTTCAAGACTTATTGTGGGCGGTACTTATGTTGCCCGAATTCCAACTCATCTATTGAAAAAAGGAGCTCCTATGCTGTTCTGCATTCCAAAATATAAATATCAAGAGTCATGAAAACCCTGCAAAACCGACGTGAATTCCTAAAAAAAACCAGCGCAGCAACCTTGGCTACGTTGGGTATGGGAGCACCGCTGGCCGGCCTACTTTCCTCTTGTGAAACTAAAATTCCAGCTACCGCTGATTCCGTTATTTTATTGTTTATGGCAGGTGGCATGGCACATACGGAGACTTTTGATCCTAAAAAATACACTGCTTTCCGCAAAGGAATGGAAGCAAAGGAGGTGCTCAGCACCTTTCCTGCGATCCCGACCAAATTGGATGGGATTCAATTTTCTGAGGGACTTGAAAATATAGCTTCGGTCCTAGATAAAGGTACGCTAATCCGCTCCTATCAGGCGGCAGATTTGGGTCATATTTTGCACACCCGGCACCAATACCATTTCCACACCTGTTACGAACCCCCGCAATCGGTAGTAGTGCCTCATTTAGGAAGTTGGATTGCCAAAGAAAAAGGTCCATTGAATCCAGTGATTCCACCCTTTATCAACATTGGACAGCGATTTACGGTTGGTGAAGGAGAAGAGTTGAAAGCATTTCACTCTGCTGGATTCTTAGGATCCAGCTATGGGCCCTTTTTGATTCCGGACCCTTCGGTAGGACTGGAGGCCGTTAGACCTCCTGTTGGGATGGATTACAATCGATTTGAAAGCAGAAATAAGCTCTACAATGACCTAATTGCCGCTGGCCCCATGGGAGAGTTTGGTTCTGAATACCAAAAAGAATCGCTCAAACAATCCATGGAGCAGGCGTACATCCTACTAAATTCTCCAGAGGCAAAGGCATTTGATCTAAGCCAGGAACCCAAAGAAAGCTATGCCAAATACAATACTGGGCGATTTGGACTTGGCTGTCTACTTGCTAAACGCTTGATCAATCAAGGGGCGAGGTACATCACCGTGACGAGTGAATACGAACCCTTCTTTGGCTGGGATACGCATGATAATGGGCACACCCGACTGAAAGAAATGAAAAAACTAATCGATAGTCCAATTGCCCAATTGATCAAAGATTTGGATCAAAGTGGAAAACTTGAGCGAACCCTTGTGATAGTAGCAAGTGAATTCAGTAGAGATATGCTAACCGAAGGAAGGCCAGATTTAAAAGTGAAGGATCAGGTGGACGTTCCCGATATCTTAAACGACCTTAAAAATTATGGCATGCACCGCCATTTCACTGACGGTTGCTCCATTCTGATGTTTGGAGGAGGTATCAAGCGCGGCCATGTTTTTGGAAAGACAGCCGATGAACGCCCCTGCAAAACCATCGAAAATCCTATCAAAATCCCCAGCATTCATCAAACGGTGTACCATGCTTTAGGGATTCCTTCAGACAAACATTATGAAATTGAAAAAAGGCCATTTTACACTACCCCAGATGGAAAAGGTAAGGTGGAATATGCACTATTAGCAAAAAGTTAATTTCACCTGACCGGCACCCTCATCACCAAAAAAATCACCCCATGAAAATAAATAAGAATCACCTAGGAGTTTATTTTCTTTTTGCAACACTTTTGAATTTTAGCTGCAAACCCAATTCACTTGATTCCGAATTGACAAGACCTAGCTCCTTTATTCTTCAAGAATCAGAATTGCCAGACTACGAAAAAGATCTTGACCACCAGGGGCTGTTGACCGCTCTAGGTGACCGATACGATGAATCCATTCGTACAGGCGAACATATTTACAACAATATCTGCTTCAATTGCCATGGAAATCCAGACCAGCTTGGATCCATTCCCACTGCCTTCAAATTCTGGGAAGACACCTTCAATCTTGGAAAAGATCCCTATTCGATCTATCAAGTGCTTACCCGAGGTTACGGATCCATGCCTCCACAAGTTTACCTTACCCCTGTGGAGAAATACGACATCATCAACTACTTGAGGGAAACCTATCTTAAAGAAAAAAATCCGGGACAGTTTTTTGAAATTGATTCCACTTATCTGGCAGGATTGCCTTCTGGGAGCAACAAAGGGCCTGCCCCAAAAGAATTTAAGCCCTGGGCAGAAATGGATTATGGCAACTTTCTGATCAACACGTACGAGCTGGTCGGCAAAGATGCTCCGGAGCGGGAGCAATCCAAAGGTCCCTCTCCCCTTGCTGACGAAAATCTAATCGATGCAAATTTTGCTTACAAAGGAATTGCTGTAAGGCTGGATCAGGGTATCGGTGGTGTGGCTGCAGGAAAGGCCTGGATCATGTTTGACCATGACCTTATGCGAGTAGCAGGAGCTTGGACTGGAGAAGGATTCATTGATTGGGAAGCGATACTTTTTAACGGCAAACACAATATTTCCCCCAGAACAGTAGGCGCTCTCCATTTTGAAAATCCTGTGGGTCCTGGATGGGCAAATCCTGCCAATGGAAAATTTGAGGATCCACGATTCCAGGCTCGGGACAAGAGGAAGTTTGGCCCTCTTCCCCGCAACTGGGCACAGTACCAAGGACTCTATCAATTTAAAGATCAGGTAATTCTATCTTACACCGTTGGAAGTTCCAAAGTGCTCGAATCCTTTGGTATGGAAAGCTGGCAGAATCAACCGGTTTTTACCAGAACCCTAAACCTCAGTCCTACAGCTAAACCATTGAAAATGCGGATAGCCCCTGCTAAAACTGAAGTAGCACTGATTGGAAAAGGGGCGGTATTGAAAAAGGAAAACGGCTTTATGGTCATGGAAACAATGCCTTCAGCTCCAGTGCAAATCAAAATTTTAATTGGAAGCGCAAGCACGAAGGACCTTACTGATTATGCCAAAAGTTCACCCCCCCCAGCATCCTTGGTGGGAATGACAACAGGAGGACCTTCCCGATTTCCTGAAAAATTAAGTTCCCAGGTCATAATGGGCACACAGGAAGGCCCTTTTCAGGTGGATCTGATGAACCCTCCTTTTGACAGTCCCTGGAAAAATCAATTTCGCCTCAGTGGCTTGGATTTTTTCAGAGATCCAAACAAAGGCGTAATCTGCTCTACAGATGGTGATGTTTGGTTGGTGGAAGGATTTACCCAAAATACGGGGAAACTCACCTGGCAGCGAATTGCTTCGGGGCTTTTCCAGCCCTTGGGCATCAAGGTAGTGAATGAACAAATTTTCGTCACCTGCCGGGACCAGCTGGTCAAATTACATGATTTGAATGGGGATCGTGAGACCGATTTCTATGAAGCCTTCAACACCGATCAGCAAGTGACCGACCATTTTCACGAGTTTGCCATGGGTCTGCAGGTAGATAAAGAAGGAAACTTCTACTATGCCAAAAGTGCTCGTCATGCTCGTGAAGCCCTTGTGCCGCAGCATGGCACCTTGATTAAAGTCAGCAAAGACGGAAAGAAAACTGAGATTATTGCCACAGGATTCAGGGCTGCAAATGGAGTCTGTATCAATCCTGATGGCACCTTTATCGTCACCGATCAGGAAGGACACTGGAATCCTATGAATCGGATCAATTGGGTAAAAAAAGGAGGGTTTTATGGAAATATGTTCAGCTTTAATCCTCCAAAAGATAGTACGGAGGCAGGAATGGAGCAGCCACTGGTATGGGTAGAACGAGATCGAGATCAATCTCCCTCTGAGCTGCTGTGGGTGGAGAGTCAGAAATGGGGCGCCCTCAATGGAAAACTCCTAAATCTGTCTTATGGGTATGGAAAAGTGTTTTTGGTTCCTTTTGAAAAAATTGGGGATCAGGTTCAGGGAGGGATATTTGAGTTGCCCATCCCAAGATTTTCTACTGGCGTAATGCGAGGGAGATTCAATCCTGGAGATGGACAATTGTATCTTGCTGGCCTATCAGCATGGGGGTCTACCCAACCCCAGCTGGGAGGGATGTACCGAATCAGAAAGGTAGATCAGCCAATGGTGATCCCGGTAGGAATCGCAGCCACCACCACAGGGATGAAGCTGACTTTTACTGACCAGCTGGATGCAAAAGGGGTCCAAGATATTACCAATTACAACGTAAAGACCTGGGACCTAATCCGATCGAGAAAATACGGTTCAAAACATTATAATGAACAAACACTTCAAGTTGCCAAAGCAGAACTAGATGCTTCAGGTAAAACAATTAACCTAACTATTCCATCTATCCAGCCCACCTGGGGAATGGAAATTACCTACAAGGTCAAGGATAGCCATGGCATTGAACGAGAAGGGTTGGTGCAGAATACAATCCATCGGTTGGGAAGCAAAACCCCTTGAACGGAAATTAACTAAAACCTACCTAGTTAAATGATAAACCTACCGTTTCTCCTATTTACCCTATTGCTCATTTGGAGCATTCCAAGCACGCATTACAGGAGCAAGTTTCGGAAAATTGTGTATCAAACGGAGGATTGGAAAATAAACATCAAGCCCCTTTTCAAAAAGGAGATCCTCGCTTTATTTGGGAACATGTATCCTGAGAATACCACTTACCTCAAAACAAGAAATTTCTACCGCATCTATTTAGCGGTTTACCTGGTTTTATTTCTTATGTACCAAGTAGTAAAAAACTCGAGTTAGCAGTCCCTTCTGATGGCCATTTACAAATTTTGAACTCCCATGAAGCAAGCAGTACTCAATCTATTTTTTGCCTTATTCGCCTTTATCTTGGTGTATGGTATTGCGCTGTTGACGGGGCTGACAGTAATCCAGGAAGGGGTCTTAATTGCTTTTGTGATTCAATGGATTTGTTTTGTTCCTGCTTATTTTTTCCAAACAGAAAAATTCTATGACCTCGCAGGAAGTGGTACCTACTTATTTATGATAAGTTATGTGAGCTATCAAAGTTATTTATCTCTCAATCTCAATACAGCAAGCATGGTTTTGGCCACTTGCATTTCACTTTGGGCTATCCGATTAGGGACCTTTTTATTCTTAAGAATTCATCGTGCCAAAGAAGACAAAAGGTTTAGAGACATTAAACCCGCTGCCACTCGATTTTTTATGGCCTGGACTTTACAAGGGATGTGGGTGGGTTTATGTTCTATGTGCGCCTTAACAGCCATTGCAAGTCAAAAGGGGGTACTTCAAAATGGCTTTTTTTATGGTGGATTGTTCGTATTTGCTCTTGGTTTCAGTATAGAGATTAGTGCTGACTGGCAAAAGTCAAACTTCCGAAAAAACCCTGAAAATAAGGAGCTATTTATTACTTCAGGCCTTTGGAAGTACGCTAGGCACCCCAACTACTTTGGAGAGATCGTCTTGTGGACTGGGATTTCGTTGATGTCTTTTTCCTCCTTATCCAATTGGCAGTATGTCACATTAATCTCTCCACTATTTACGTATTTCCTACTCGTTTACATTAGTGGCGTTCGGATATTGGAAGCTTCAGGGATAGAAAAATGGGGTCATTTGGATAGCTATCAACAGTATATCCGATCCACCCCTTCCCTCATTCCATTTTCCAAGCTATTAACCAACAAGAACCCTTTAGGGAACTGAATAAAAGTTTCAACTTGAATTATCAAAATTCTAAAACCTAAGCCTAACTAATTCTGAGAAATTTTCCTGATAAAAGAGGGATAATTACTTCAGCTAAATCACTAGCTTCCCAAGTTTGACAACTTTGAATCCAACCAGGCGAAGGCATCCTCTTGCATTTTCAGGTCAAACCGATGCCCCCCAGGATAGAAAGCGGATTTGTACTGGGATTCCGCACCTGCTTTTTGATAGATATCGGAAAGCATTCGGTCGGCTCGTTGCATTTCAGACAAGGTGAATAGTTTATCGTGTTCAGCATTTTGCACAAAGATGGGTAGCGGTACCCGAAGGCCGAGAATTTCGGGGTAGTCCAA
>Ga0181601_10003383_pt1 | contig 13524 bp, 18 predicted proteins | sample 041ome_8_FD_133020 | JGI IMG/M metagenome (GOLD analysis project Ga0181601, IMG submission 133020) | Coastal salt marsh microbial communities from the Groves Creek Marsh, Skidaway Island, Georgia - 041407BS metaG (megahit assembly) | ecosystem: Environmental > Aquatic > Marine > Intertidal zone...
AGCAGGAAGTGCTCAACCTCACGGACAATGCGCAATCCCCGCGGCTGTTCGCCACGCGCGATGCGGGAAGCCGGATCATGGTGGAAGCCAACCTCAGCCAGTCTGGCCGGGCAGGCGAGGCGAAGTCCGCCTAGTCGTCTTCGTCGATATCGCGGCGGACACGCGGATCATCGAGCAGTTCCTCGATCCGGCTCGCTTCGTCGAAGCTTTCGTCCTCGCGGAACTGCAGCTTGGGCGCGAATTTCAGGCCGAGCCGCTGCGCAACCTCGCGCTGGAAATAGGCGGTGTTCTGCTGCAGCGACTTGAGCACCAGCGCCTCGTGCTCGCCCAGCAAGGCCTTCACATAGACCTTGGCGTTCCTGAGGTCGGGCGACATGCGCACTTCGGTGACCGAGACGGTATGCGCGCCGATCACATCGTCATGCACCTCGCCGCGCGCCAGCAGTTCGGAGATGATGTGGCGCACGCGCTCACCCACCTTCAACAGGCGGACGGACTGGTCTTCATTGGAGGAGTGGTGGCGGGCCATCTCAGTCTTGTTCTTCCATCTTGTCCAAAATCCGCTGCAGCGATCGCATGTTGCGCGCCGTGCCGCGGCAATCGAGCTTGCGCTCCATAAAGGCGCTGGTGAGCTTGCTCTGTCCCACCCCGTCAACATAATCGATATAGAGGCAACGGTCACCCATTGCCATTTTCTCGTCCCCGCGCCCTTCATATGCCGCCAGCATCACCTTGAACTGCGCCGGATCAGGCTGGCGTTCGAGGAAATAGGTGTGGACCGTCGCCTCGTCCCCACCTTCGCGGAACGGGTTGTCCGCGATGGCCGCGCGAATTTCATCGACAGTGCGCACGGCAGCGAAGGTGGAAAAGCCGAAATAGTCCTCCACCACGAAGGCGAGCATTTCGGCCATCCCGTCCGACGGGCGCTCATCATAGGAGAACAGCACATTGCCGCTGGCGACAACGGTCTCAACGTCCTCGATATCCTCGCGCTCCAACGCGTAGCGCAAGTCTTCCATCTTCAGCCGGTTTCCACCGACATTCATGGAAGCAAAGAAGGCGCAGTAGCGGGTCAAAAAAACATCCCTCCCCTCCCACATGCGGGAGGGGCAGCGAGACTTGGGCTTGCCCCGCAAGTCCTAGTCGCAGCGGGGTGGGCTCTTACGAGCCCATGCCCACCCCCGACCCCTCCCGCAAGCGGGAGGGGAACCAGATCACAGTACGCGTTCGCGTTCCTCGACCTCGAAGACTTCAAGCTGGTCACCCGGCTTGATGTCGTTTGTATCGGCGAGGACCACACCGCATTCCAGACCGGCGCGGACTTCGTCCACATCGTCCTTGAAGCGACGCAGCGAAGCGATGGTGGTGGCCGAAACGATGACGTCGTCGCGCGTGAGACGGGCGTGGAGGCCCTTGCGGATGATGCCTTCTTCCACCAGCAGGCCGGCTGCCTTGTCGCGCTTGCCGGATTTGAACACTTCCTTGACCTGCGCACGGCCGACCACGTTCTCGATCCGCTCGGGACCAAGCTCGCCTGCCATCTCCTTCGCGATTTCCTCGGTCAGGTGATAGATCACGTCGTAATACTTCATCTCCACGCCATCGCGCTTCACCAGTTCGCGCGCCTTGGCATTCGGACGCACGTTGAAGCCGATGATCGGGGCCTTTGAAGCACTCGCCAGCGACACGTCGCTTTCGGTGATCGCGCCAACGCCGGCGTGCAGCACGCGGACCTTGATGAGATCGTTCGAAAGGTTGTGCAGCGCGGAGTTGATCGCTTCGACCGAACCCTGCACGTCTGCCTTCACCACCACCGGGAATTCGACCACGTCGCTCTTGTTGAACATGGTGTCGAAGTTCGTCGGGGCGAGCGCGGTGCGCTTTTCGGTGGCCTTTTCCTGACGGTACTGGGCCACTTCGCGGGCACGCTGTTCGTTCTCGACGACGGTTAGCAGGTCACCGGCCTGCGGCACGCCGCCAAGGCCAAGCACTTCCACCGGGGTGGACGGGCCTGCTTCCTTGATCTGCTTGCCATGATCATCGATCAGCGCACGCACACGGCCGCTTTGGGTACCCACCACGAAAGTGTCACCACGCTTCAGCGTGCCGCGGTTGACCAGCACGGTGGCAACCGGGCCGCGGCCCTTGTCCAGCTGCGCTTCGACCACGGTGGCTTCGGCATCGCGATCCGGGCGCGCCTTCAGTTCCAGCAGTTCGGCCTGCAGCAGGATCTTGTCGAGCAGCTCGTCCAGGCCGTCACCCTTCTTGGCGGAGACTTCCACGTCCTGCACATCGCCGGACATGGCTTCCACGATGACCTCGTGTTCCAGTAGGCGCTCGCGCACCTTCTGCGGGTTGGCTTCGGGCTTGTCGCACTTGTTGATCGCCACGATCATTGGCACGCCGGCCGCCTTGGTGTGATTGATGGCTTCGATCGTCTGCGGCATGATGCCGTCATCCGCTGCCACCACCAGCACCACGATATCGGTGACGTTGGCACCGCGCTGGCGCATCTGGGTGAAGGCCTCGTGCCCCGGCGTATCGAGGAAGGTGACCTTCTGCTTGTCCTTGCCCTTGGTGGTGATCTGGTAGGCGCCGATGTGCTGGGTGATGCCGCCGGCTTCACCCTTGGTCACATTGGCACCGCGCAGCGCATCCAGCAGGCTGGTCTTACCGTGATCGACGTGGCCCATGATGGTGACCACCGGCGGACGCGGCTTGAGCGTCTCTTCCGGATCCTTTTCCTCACTGGTGTCGATATCGACATCGCTTTCGGACACGCGCTGGATATTGTGGCCGAACTGTTCGACCAGCAGCTCTGCCGTGTCGGCATCAACGGTCTGATTGACGGTGACCATCATGCCGAGGTTGAACAGTTCCTTCACCAGATCCGCGCCCTTTTCGGCCATGCGGTTGGCGAGTTCCTGCACGGTGATCGCTTCGGGCACGATCACGTCGCGCACCTGCTTTTCACGCGGCTGGCTGGAGCCACCGCCCTGTGCGCGGCGTTCCTTTTCCCGCGCACGCTTCAGCGCGGCGAGGCTGCGGGCACGGCGGCCTTCATCTTCGTTCAGCGCGCGGTTGACGGTCAGCTTGCCGGAACGGCGCTTGTCAGCACCGCCGCCGCCCGCGGCAGCACCGCGATCGGCACCGCCCTTGGCTGCCTTGCGGTCCTGCTTCTTTTCCAGGCGCTTGGGTTCAGGACGCTCGACCGGCGTGAATTTGCGCGGAGCAGCCACGGGCGCGGCGGTATCGTCCTCGGCAGGTGCAGACGCAGGCGCAGTGGCTGCAGCTTCGGCAGCAGCCTTTTCGGCTTCTTCCTCAGCCTTGCGCTGCCTGGCAGCTTCTTCATCGGCCTTGCGATTCTCTTCCTCGCGGCGCTTCTGGTCTTCTGCAACCTTCTTCGCCTCGTCCTCTTCACGACGACGAGCCTCTTCTGCTGCGCGCAGACGCTCTTCCTCGGCCTCGCGCTGCATGCGGGCAACGCGCTCCTGCGGGGTTTCCGCATCGGCAGCCAGCCTCTTGGGCGCAGGCTTCTTCGCCGCGGGAGGCGGCGGAGGCGGGGGCGGCGGGGCCGCTTCTTCGCCGGCAGCGCCAGGCTTTGCCACCTTGCGGCGACGCTTCACCTCGACCGCAACCTTGTTGGTGCGACCGTGGCTGAAGGTCTGCTTCACCTCGCCAGCATCAACCGAACGCTTCAATCCCAGTGGCTTGCGCTTCGGTGTTTCTTCGTTGTCGCTCATACGCCCTCAACAATCCTTCAAATTCATTCAGTTGCTGCAGCATCTTGCGCAGCATCATCCACCGCAACATCACCACTGTTCATGGCCGGAAGACCGGCCCCGAGAAAGGTCTGCAAACGCCTGAGCGGGATGACTACCCGCTCGGCCGAACGGACGTCGGCAAGCGCCAGATGGACAACATTGTCGCGGCCCAATGCCACAGACAGGGCCGTGCGGTCCAGTGGCAGGGTTTCGCCCTGCATGCCACTGCCTTCCGCATCCATGCCCACGCGCCATGCCTGATCGAGCTTTCGCCGCCCGTCCTCGCTGGCATCGCTGGCATGGTAAAGCGCCGCGACCTTGCCGCTGCGCGCTTCATTGGCAATCTTTTCCGACCCCAAGATAAGGCGTCCCGCGCGCATTTCGAGCCCCAGCCGCTCACAAAAGCCGCGCAGCAGGGCATTTTCGAACAATTGCGGCAGGTCTGCCGGGATCGAGAGGCTGCCATCCTTGAAGGCCCGCGCCAGCGCGCCCTTCAACTGGCCGCTGTCCAGCGCTGCCCACAGTTCCGCCTTGGTCGCGCCGAACCATGCCCCGCGGCCCGGCGCGCGCGCCATGGCATCGGGAAGCACAAGGCCATCGGGAGAGACAGCGAGGCGCAGCAGATCGTCCCGACAGGCGGTCCTGCCGGAGATTATGCAGCGCCGTTCGGGAACATCGCTGTCCCCGTCACGCTTGCGCGATCGGTTCTGCCTTACGGTCTCATTGCGAGGATTCCGCATCAGCGGCCTCCTCTGCTTGGGTCGTGGTTTCAGCTGCCAGAGCAACCTCTTCCTCGTCCTCGAACCAGTGTGCGCGGGCCGCCATGATGATCTCGTTGCCCTGCTCTTCGGTCAGGCCGAAGGTGCCCAGCACGCCGCCCTTGTCCTGTTCGCGCTGCGGGCGACGCAGCAGCGGACCGTCGGCATTGTTCCGGCGGCGCGGTGCTTCGCGCTTCCTGGCGATCAGTTCATCGGTGGCGAGATCGGCGAGGTCATCGAGCTCCTTGATGCCGGCCTTGCCCAGCACCACGAGCATTTCTTCGGTCAGGTGCGGGATTTCGGCAAGCGCATCTTCCACGCCCAGTTCACGGCGCTGTTCGCGGAAGGCTTCTTCCTTGCGCTCGAGCGCTTCGTTGGCGCGGCTCTGCAGTTCTTCTGCCAGTTCCTCGTCGAAGCCTTCGATGCTGGCGAGTTCGGCCAGTTCGACATAGGCGACTTCTTCCAGCTCGGCGAAGCCTTCGGCCACCAGCAGCTGCGACAGGGTTTCGTCGACGTCGAGTTCTTCCTCGAACATCTTGGACCGCTCGGCAAATTCCTTGGAGCGCTTCTCGGACGCTTCTTCCTCGGTCATGATGTCGATCTGGTGACCGGTCAGCTGGCTGGCGAGGCGCACGTTCTGGCCGCGGCGACCGATGGCGAGCGACAGCTGGTCATCAGGAACGACAACCTCGATGCGGCCTTCGTCCTCATCCAGCACAACGCGGCTGACGGTGGCCGGCTGCAGCGCGTTCACCACGAAGGTGGCGATGTCTTCCGACCAGGGGATGATGTCGATCTTCTCGCCCTGCAGTTCCTGCACGACGGCCTGCACGCGGCTGCCCTTCATGCCGACGCAGGCGCCGACCGGGTCGATCGAGGAATCGTGGCTGATCACGCCGATCTTGGCGCGGCTGCCCGGATCGCGGGCGGCGGCCTTGATCTCGATGATGCCATCGTAGATTTCGGGCACTTCCTGCGCGAAGAGCTTCTTCATGAAGTCCGGATGCGCGCGGGACAGGAAGATCTGCGGGCCGCGATTGTTGCGCTCCACCTTCATGATCAGTGCCCGCACGCGCTCGCCCACACGGGCAGCTTCGCGCGGGATCTGCTGGTCACGGCGGATCACGCCTTCGGCACGACCGAGGTTGACGATCACATGGCCGAATTCGACCGACTTGATCACGCCGGTGATCACTTCGCCCGAACGATCCTTGAATTCCTCGAACTGGCGCTCGCGCTCGGCATCGCGGACCTTCTGGAAGATCACCTGCTTGGCGCTCTGCGCGTCGATACGGCCAAGATCGACCGGGGGCAGCGGGTCAACGATGAAGTCGCCCACAACAGCACCGTCCTGCAGCTTCTGCGCGGCCTTCAGGTCCACCTGCTTGAAGTAGTCTTCCACTTCCTCGACCACTTCGACCACACGCCACAGGCGCAGGTCGCCGGTCATCGGGTCCAGCTTGGCGCGAATATCGTTCTCGGCACCGTAACGGGCGCGGGCAGCCTTCTGGATCGCTTCTTCCATCGCCTCGATAACGATCGACTTGTCGATCATCTTTTCCGAGGCGACCGCGGTGGCGATCGCGAGCAATTCAGCCTTGTTGGCGGAAATCGGGGTGGCCATCAGTCGTCAGCCTTCTCTTCTTCGTTGAACTCTTCGATTTCGTCCGCACCGCTCATGTCCAGCGGCTGCGTTGCGGCAATAAGCTTGTCGGTGAGGACGAGCTTGGCCGAATGGATGTTTTCCAGCGGCACGGCAATGGTTCCGGCGTTCTTGTCCTCTATCGTGACAATATCGCTTTCGATGCCGACCAGTTCGCCGGTCAGCCTGCGATGCCCGTCCACCTTTTCCACCAGCGCGATCTTTGCCTCGTGGCCTGCCCAGTTGGCATAGTCCTTCGGGCGGGTCAGCGGGCGGTCGATGCCGGGGCTGGATACTTCGAGCAGGTAAGCGCCCTCGATCAGCTCGCCCTCGGCTTCCTCAACCTCGTCGATCCTTGCGGAGATCGCGCGGGAGAGCGTGGCGCACTGGTCCATGATCATCTGCCCGGTGGCGGGATCTTCCGCCATGATCTGCAGCGTGCGTTCCTCGCCCGAACCCGTCAGCTTCACGCGCACGAGATCGAAGCCGAGGGCTTCGGCTTCGGCGGTGAACAGTTCAGTCAGGCGGGCAATATCTGCCATTGCGCTCCAATAGGTCTTCTGATCGGCACGGTTCGTGACAAAGCAGTTTGGTGCCGGCCCCGGTTGGCGCCAGCCCCTTCAGTGTCACGACAATGTCGGGATGAAGGTCAGATAGGCGCGTCGCCCCCGATATGCAAGCCAATTCGCAGCCGCTGCTTCGCGCCCCTATCGGGGCAAGGAAAAGGGCAGGCGAAGCCCGTCCGGCCTCACCTGCCCTTCAATTCCCCAAGACTATCCGGAAGCCCGCACCCGCCGATCCCCGTTGGCGGTGCGGACTGATCCGGATCAGTTGCCGTTGGCAGCGTTCACCGCGCCATAGGCACTGGCGGTCTGGTCAAGGCGACCGACCGTTTCATCCGCCTGGTCGAGCGGGTTGATGTCATGCTCGTCGAGATAGGCGACAGCACCATCGACCATCTGGCCGACGAAACCGCTTTCCTCGGCACTGACCGTTGCAGACGGCGCGCTCTGGGCCGACCACGGGCTGTTGCCGGACTGGCTGGATCTGAAGGAGCGCGAACTGGCGCTCTACACCTCCCGCCGCGCGCCCGAAATCGAAGGCGGTGCATCCGAAGGCGCTGCCCGGATCGAGATTTAAGACCTCAAGGAACGCATCCGCAAGCTGGAAGCGATTGCCAGCGGGGTGGACCTCTAGGCGAAATGCACTAGATGCGCTGACATGCGCACTCTCGAAGACATCCTTGAAGAATACGAATTCCTCGAAGGCGATGAACGCTATCGTCTGCTCATCGAGCTTGGCCGCGAACTGGAGGACATGCCCCAGCCGCTGAAAACCGATGCCACGCTGGTGCGCGGCTGTTCGGCGCAGGTCTGGGTCTATCCCACGGGCGAAGCAGACAAGCTGCACTTCCTGGCAGACAGCAATGCCGCGATCACCAAGGGCATCGTGGCGCTGGTGATCTCCGCCGTACAGGACAAGCCCGCCGCTGAGGTGGCACAGATGGACGTGACCGCCGCCCTCGCCCCGTTCGACCTCAGGAACCAGCTCTCATCCAACCGCACGCAGGGGGTGCCCAACATGATCGCGCTGGTGAAGGAACACGCCGCGCGCATCGCGCAAGGCTGACATGATCGCGCGGCCGCTATGGATGGCGGCTGGGCTGCTGTTCGTGGCCTTGGGAGCGGTGGGCGCCTTCCTGCCGATCCTGCCGACAGTCCCTTTCCTGCTGCTCGCCTGCTTCTGCTTTGCCCGCGGCAATCCAGCGTGGGAGCAACGCCTGCTGGATCAACCCCGCTGGGGCCCGCCCTTGCTAGATTGGAAAAACCGCCGCGCGATATCCCGCAAGGCCAAAGTATCCGCACTGGTGGCCATGGGTGCAGGCGTGCTGATCACCGCGCTCACCGCAGGCTGGCCGTGGTGGCTGCTGGTGCTGGCGATCGTATCGATTACCGGCAGCTGGATCTGGACGAGAGCCGAATGATCAGAGATTGCGCCCGACGGCTTGCTGGCTGTCGCGCACCACAGCAATCCCCGCTTCGCGCTGGGCCTTCAGTTCCGCCTTCAGCTTGGCCGGATCGCGCGCGAAGACGAAGCCGAAGCTGACGCCACCTTCCTTGCCGATTGTCGCATGATGCAGCTTGTGCGCCTGCACCAGCCGCTTGGCATAGCCGCGCTTGGGCACCCATTTGAAATAGCGCTGGTGAACGAGGCCGTCGTGGATCAGCGTGTAGATGATTCCGTAGATCAGGATGCCGATGCCGATGAAGGTGGCGGGCCACCATGCCGCATCGCCCAGCACCAGCGGGCTACCAAGAGCGAACATGGAAATGCTCATCACCGCGCCGACAACGCCGTAAAGGTCGTTCTTCTCTAGCACATTGTCATGCGGTTCGTGATGGTCGCGGTGCCATGCCCAGCCCCAGCCGTGCATGATGTATTTGTGGGAAGACCATGCAACCCACTCCATCCACACCACGGTGGCGATCACGATCATTATGGCGAGCAATGTGTCAGGCATGGGGATAGCCTATAATCCCGCACGACGCAGGACGCAAAGCAGTCAATCGCCCGTATAGGCCTTCTGCTTGCGCGGCAGGCCGAAATATTCCTCCACCGACTCGCGGTTGATGCGCGCGGGGCGCAGCGTTTTGCTGTCTATGCAGCACCACATGGACTGCACCTCTGCCAGAACCTCCTCGCCGCGCTTGATCACCGTCTTGTAGAAGGAGCGCGCGCCGGCGATCTTTTCCAGCACGGTATCAGCCACGACGTCGCTATCCTTCAGAAAGGCCGGGCGGCGATAGGTAATCTCGTGCTTCAGAGCCACCCACAGGTGTGCGGTCACCTGATCCGGCGGGGCAACCTTCTGCCAATGGGCGAGGACAACGTCCTGCACCCAGCCGAGGTAACGGGAATTGTTCACATGGCCCATGAAATCAATGTCTTCAGGGGCAATGCTGATCGGAATCGCATGGCGGTTAGCTGACGTGGCTGTAAATTAGCAATTCCGCATGACAATTCCAAGTCCCGTGAAGCCGCATTTTGGCGGCAAAAAGAATTGCTGGCGGCCCGCGCATCTTGCCCCGCCCCGTGCCGGGGTCTAACGGGGGCGCATTATGTCTTCCGAACCGCGCACACTTTACGAAAAAATCTGGGATGCCCACGTCATCGAACAGCGTGATGACGGCACCTGCCTGATCTTCATCGATCGCCATCTGGTGCACGAAGTCACCAGCCCGCAAGCCTTCGAGGCGCTGCGCATGGCTGGCCGCAAGGTGCGCCGGCCTGAACTCACCCTCGCCGTGCCCGATCACAACCTGCCCACCACCGCGCGCGTGGATGCAGCAGGCAAGCGCGTGCCCATCGCCGATGAACAAAGCCGCTGCCAGCTGGAAGCGCTGGAACGCAACGCGCCCGAATTCGGCGTGCAGTATTTCGGCGCAACGGCTGCGCAGCAGGGCATCGTCCACGTTGTCGGCCCCGAACAGGGCTTCTCGCTGCCCGGCGCCACCATCGTCTGCGGCGACAGCCACACCGCCTGCCACGGCGGCATCGGCGCGCTCGCCTTCGGTATCGGCACCAGCGAGGTGGAGCATGTGCTCGCCACGCAGACGCTGCAATTGCGCAAGTCGAAGACCATGGAAGTGCGCGTGGAGGGCGATCTTGGCCCCGGTGTCACCTCCAAGGACCTGATCATGCACATCATCGGCACCATCGGCACCGCCGGTGGCACCGGCCACGTGATCGAATATCGCGGCAAGGTGTTCGAACAGATGAGCGTCGAAGGCCGCCTGACGGTCTGCAACATGAGCATCGAGGGCGGCGCGCGTGCCGGCCTGATCGCTCCCGACGAGACGACCTTCCGCTACATCAAGGGCCGCCCCTATGCGCCCAAGGGTGATGATTGGGACAAGGCCGTGGCCTACTGGAACACGCTGCACACCGATGATGGCGCGACGTTCGGCAAGTCCGTCACCATCAATGCCGCAGAGGTGGAGCCGACCGTCACATGGGGCACCAGCCCGGAAGACACGGTGGCCATCGGCGGCGTGGTGCCTGACCCGATGAGCTTTACCGACCCCAGCAAGCAACGCGCCGCGCAGGCAAGCCTCGATTACATGGGCCTTACGCCGGGCACCCGCATGGACGAAATCGAGGTGCAGAACATCTTCATCGGTTCGTGCACCAACAGCCGCATCGAGGATCTGCGCGCAGCTGCCGAAGTGCTGAAGGGCCGCACAATCCACCCCAACATCAAGTGGGGCATCATCGTGCCCGGTTCCGGCCTCGTGAAGATGCAGGCCGAAGCCGAGGGGCTGGACAAGATCTTTACCGATGCAGGCCTTGAATGGCGTGAGCCGGGCTGTTCGGCATGCCTCGGCATGAACCCGGACAAGGTGCCCGCTGGCGAACGCTCTGCCTCCACCAGCAACCGCAATTTCGTGGGCCGCCAGGGACCGGGCGCGCGCACCCACCTCGTCAGCCCTGCTATGGCTGCTGCGGCGGCGGTAACCGGCAAGCTTACCGATGTGCGCAAACTGACGAATGACGAGCCGGCGCTTGCCTAACGCCCTTGCAGGACCCAGATTGAGACCATGAGCGAAGACAAGAAAAAGCTGATCGCCGCCGGAGCCGCCATTGGTTCCGCTGCTGTCGCAGCCGCGCTGCTCTATGCCAGCAAGCGCAAGAAGAAGAACGAGCCCGAACAGCTAAGCCCCATCCCCTCTGGCGAAGCACCGGAGACCGATTGATGGAAAAGGTCACCACCGTGGAAGGCCGCGCCTATCCTTTCGGCATGAAGAATGTCGATACCGACATCATCATCCCGGCACACTTCCTGAAGACCGTGACTCGCGAAGGCCTTGGCGCCGGCGCATTCGAAGCGCTGCGCAAGAACCCGGACAACGTGTTCGACAATCCCGCCTATGCCGGATCGCCGATCATCGTGGCGGGTGACAATTTCGGTTGCGGTTCCAGCCGCGAACACGCCGCATGGGCCCTGCTCGACATGGGCATGAAGGCGGTGATCGCGCCGAGTTTCTCGGATATCTTCTCCGGCAATGCCTTCAAGAACGGCATCGTCACCGTGGCCCTGCCGCAGGATGCGATCGACCGGCTGATGGAAGTGGCCGAAACCGATCCCATCACCATCGACCTTGAAGCGCAGACTGTGACCACGCCGTTCCAGGACCGCTGGACCTTCGAGATCGACCCGTTCCGCAAACACTGCTTGACAGAAGGCCTCGACGAAGTGGGCCTGACCTTGCAGAGCGATGAAGCCATTCGCGCTTATGAAGAGCGGCAGAAGTCCGATCAGCCCTGGCTTGCCAGCGGAACGGGCCTTGCCGCCTGACGCGACCCCGCATATTCTCAGATTGCCCCTATGTAAGGACACGCCATGACCGATTTCAACGACCGCGAACGCGCCGAGGAAGCCAAATTCGCGATGGACGAGCAGACCGCATTCAAGATCGCTGCCCGTCGCAACCGCCTGCTGGGCGAATGGGCTGCAGGTGAAATGAGCCTGACGCCCGAAGAGACCGAAGCCTACAAGAAGGCCGTGGTGCAGGCCGATTTCGAGGAAGCCGGCGACGAAGACGTGATCCGCAAGGTGCTGGGTGACCTTACCTCCGCCGGTTGCGACATTGACGAGTCCACCGTGCGCGCCAAGCTGGAAGAAATGGCCATCGAGGCCCGGCGCCAGTTCATGAGCGAATCCTGAGCGCGACAAGCGCCGGAAGGTAAACCCCCATGCCAATGCCCGCTGAAACCATCGAGGCCATGATCAAGGCCGCGATCCCCGATGCCGTTGTCGAGATCGAGGCACTGGTGGACGATGGCGATCACTATCGCGCCACCGTCACCTCTGCCGCCTTCGCCGGCAAGCCCCGCGTGATGCAGCACAAGATGGTGTATGACGCGCTGGGCGGGCGCATGGGCGGCGAACTTCACGCCTTGCAACTCAGCACGGCCGTTCCCAACTAAGGACCGGATCAAAACAAACCGACTGGTGGGACCATGTCTGACGTAAATGAACGCATTTCCAAGATCGTGAACGACAACGACGTCGTGCTTTTCATGAAGGGCACGCCGCTGTTCCCGCAATGCGGCTTCTCCAGCCGCGCCGTCGCCATCCTGGACCATTGCAATGTCGCCTTCGAAGCGGTGGACGTGCTGCAGGACATGGACGTGCGAAGCGGCATCAAGGCCTATTCCGACTGGCCGACCATTCCCCAGCTTTACGTGAAGGGCGAGTTCCTCGGCGGCAGCGACATCATGATGGAGATGTACGAAGCTGGCGAACTGCAGGCCCTCCTGGACGAAAAGCAGGTCGCGAAGAGCAGCTGATTTAGCCTCAAGCTCATGTGCAATCTCTACCGCATGAGCAAGAGCGCCAACGAGGTGGCGGATTTCTTCGCTGCCATCGCGCGGGACATGCGCGTTTCGCCCGGCAATGCGCCTGCGGAAATCTATCCCGGCTATCCCGGCATGGTGCTGGCCGATGGCGCGTTGCAGAGCATGGCATGGGGTTTTCCCCTCCCCCGCAAAGGCGCGAAGGGCCAGCCGCTGAAGCCCAAGCCGGTGAACAACGCCCGGTCAGACAAGCTCGGCAGCCCGTTCTGGTCTGCCAGCTTCCGTGACCGGCGCTGCCTCATCCCCGTCACCCGCTTTGCCGAAGCCGAAGGGCCGCGCGGCGGCAAGACCCGCACGTGGTTCTCGCTGCCGGACAGCCCGCTGATGGCGGTCGGCGGTTTCTGGCGTTATACGGAAGAATGGGGAGCGGCCTATACAATGGTGATGACCGATGCGAACCGCGAGGTCTCCAGCCTGCATGACCGGATGCCGGTGATCCTTGCACCGCAAGACTGGCAGACGTGGCTGGGCGATGACCCGCAAGCCGCGTTCGAACTGTGCACGCCTTACGCAGGCGAAATGCACGTCGACCGCACGGACGACCCATGGGTGGCGCGGCGCTGAGTTTCCGGTGATTTCTGGGAGACTGGTCTTCGGGGAGGCGGAGCCGGGAGACTTTGGGGATCCAGGGGTCGGCTCCGCCTCGTTCGAAGACCTCTAGGGTACGCCAATAACATTGCATGTGCCGTGCCAGTTTTGGTGTTTCGAGGATTTCCGCGGCACACGATGGTTGGCGAAATCTTAACACCGGTGGCGCGTGTAAAAAAAGCTGATGCTTTTGGATTTTCTTGGGCCCCTCAAGCGCCGGGCGCGGGGCATCCGCCCCGCTTGGCTTCCGCCCTACCGGGCGGCGTGCGATCGCGTGCTGGTGTCGCGTCCCGCGCCACGACCATTCCAAGCCTTCTGATTTGCTCTGGAAAACGGTCCCGATAGTGACCGCAAG
>Ga0181601_10003389_pt1 | contig 13518 bp, 14 predicted proteins | sample 041ome_8_FD_133020 | JGI IMG/M metagenome (GOLD analysis project Ga0181601, IMG submission 133020) | Coastal salt marsh microbial communities from the Groves Creek Marsh, Skidaway Island, Georgia - 041407BS metaG (megahit assembly) | ecosystem: Environmental > Aquatic > Marine > Intertidal zone...
CAGGCCATCCAGCAAGGCTATGTCACCTCGGAACCCTATATGATTAAGACCCGTGGTCAAATTGAGCCCGAGGTCTATTTGCTCGCCGATTATGGATATCCTGGCTATGCCGCCATGGTGCTGGCTCGAGACGAATTGATCGAAAATGAGCCGGATGTGGTGAAGGCATTTGTGGCCGCCAGCATTGAAGGCTGGTTCGATTATCTTTACGGAGATCCAAGCTATGGAGACGCACTCATTCGCGCCGACAATCCCGACATCACGCCGGATATTTTAGAGCAAGCCCGGCTGGAGATGCGGCAACGTGGCTTGGTGCTCTCGGGCGATGCCGAGACCCTCGGCATTGGCGCAATGACCACTGAACGCTGGCGCCAATTTTTCACCCTCATGGCTGATAATGGCGTGTATGATCCGGATCTGGATTGGCGGGCCGCATTCTCGCTCGACTTTCTTGCGGGCACGCCAGCGCCGCGCCTACCATCACGCCCATGACCCTATTCTTGACCCAACTCTTGATCCCACTCTTGGCCCCACTCTTGGCCTACCCAGTAACGAACACATTGACGAACATATTGACGAACAGAGTGGACCAGACCTCATGAGCACCCTCATTGGCCTAGAGGAAGTCCGATACAGCTACACGCCTGATCGGCCGGTCATTGGACCCCTATCGCTTCAGATCAAGCAAGGCGACATCACGGCGGTGCTGGGTCCATCAGGGTGCGGTAAAAGCACCTTACTGCGCCTGATCGCCGCCTTACGGCCGCCGTCGGGCGGGACGATCCGCTATGAACAGCCCGTGCAATTTGGTTTTGTGTTCCAACACCCCACCTTGCTGGATTGGCGCTCCGCCCGCGACAATGTCGCTCTGCCCCTGCTCCTCAATCGGCGTAAAAACAATCCATCGGCTCAAAAGGAGACAGGCCAAGGCTTGTCTGCCGCTGCGCCGAATGCGGGTCAAATTGCCGATGCGTGGCTCGATCGCATGGGCTTGCGCGACAGTGCCGACCAACACCCCCGCGCCTTATCCGGCGGAATGCAAATGCGGGTGTCGATCGCCCGCGCCATGGCCGCACAGCCCAATTGCCTTTTGTTCGACGAACCTTTTGCCGCCCTCGATGAATTGACGCGATTTGATCTCAACCGCATGGTGCGTTCAGTGGTGCGGCAAGAACATCTGACCGCCTTATTTGTCACCCATAGCGTTCAAGAGAGCGTGTTTCTGGCGGATCGGGTGCTCATTTTGCCCAAACATGCCGGGCCGATAATCGCCGACCTAACCATATCCGGCCCCGCCCAGCGCAATGATGAATGGCGCGCCGATCCGTTATTTCTTGAGCAAACGCAAGCCATTTCGGCAATTTTGAGAGAGGCCGGCTAATGCGCGTCATCGGCTCCTATCTGCCACCCCTTATGATGGGCCTAATACTCCTCGGCCTTTGGGAAGCGGCGATCCTCGTCTACAACATCCCACCTTATGTGTTACCCGCGCCTCACCTTATTGCTGAGGCATTTTGGCTTCATCGGACTGAGCTCTTGGCGGCGTCTTTGGTCACACTGACCATTACCTTTTGGGCCTTTATATGGGCACTCCTGACCGGCATCGGCTTCGCCATTGTGTTCACACGGGCTCGCTTTATCGAGCGCGCGCTTTACCCTTATGTGGTCACGCTGCAAGTCACCCCTGTGATCGCCATCGCCCCCTTAATCATCATCTGGGTAGGCTTTGACCAGGTTCAACGCGCGCTCGTAATCATTGCCTGGATTGTGGCGTTTTTTCCTGTGCTCACCAATAGCGTCGCTGGGCTTCGCGCCGTGGACCCCGATCTCCACGATCTCTTCACGCTTTATCGGGCCCGCTCTTGGCAAAGGCTCGTCTATCTCGAACTTCCGGCGGCGCTGCCGCAAATTTTAACGGGTGCTAAAATTTCCGCTAGTCTTGCCCTCATTGGGGCTGTGGTCGCCGAATTTGTCGCCGGCTCTGGAAATAGTACAGGCCTTGCCTGGCGGATTATCGAGAGCGGCAATCGGCTGGATATTGCGGCGATGTTTGCAAGCCTGGTCTTATTATCGGTGATCGGCATTGGCTTATTCTACACGCTGACCTTGCTGGAATGGCTGCTTTTGCGCCGGTGGCACCCCAGCTATCGATAATTTACATAAATATTTTGTTATTTTATTTATTATCCATAATATTGACGTGAATAAAGATTCTGTGCTTATTGGCTGTGGTTAATTGGTTATCAGAAGGAAGGGTTATGGCCCAGCACGCAACCAAAGGCGCACGCTTTCACGCCATTACGGCAAATCGTCTCGATAATGGCGAGGTTGTGTATTTTCATGCCCAGAAAAACTGGCAGAGCGACATCGCACGTGCCGCTGTGCTTGATGGGGCGGACGCCCTCGATGCGCTGATGATCGAGGCATTGTCGAGCCGTTTTAGCCAGACCGTGGTGGATTTGTACGCGTTTGCCGTCGATGATCCGGCCAATCATGATGCCAACGCCCCCGTCCACCCGCTCAGTGTTCGCGAGATTATCCGAGCCGCTGGACCGACTATCCGCCTGGACCTCGGCAAGCAGGCCGATGCTCCCAGAGCATAACGGCAACACGCCGAGAGCAACACGCCATCGAAACCCACTTTAAGGATCGTTTGAATGTATCGCTATGATGAGTTCGACCACCAAATGGTGCAAGCCCGTGTCGATCAATTTCGGGAACAGGTCGAACGACGCCTCTCAGGTGCTTTGACCGAGGACGCCTTCAAACCTTTGCGCTTGATGAATGGCGTTTATTTGCAGCTTCACGCCTATATGCTGCGCATCGCCATTCCCTATGGCACAGTGTCATCGCGCCAGATGCGCAAGCTCGCGCATATCGCGCGCGAATATGATCGGGGCTATGGTCACTTCACGACGCGGCAGAATATCCAATTTAACTGGCCCGAATTGGTCCGCATTCCAGATATTTTACAAGAGCTCGCCGATGTCGAAATGCACGCCATTCAAACCTCCGGCAATTGCATTCGCAATGTGACCGCTGATCAATATGCGGGCGCCATCGTCGATGAAATTGAAGACCCGCGCATTCTGTCGGAAATCATTCGACAATGGTCGACCTTCCATCCCGAGTTTTCGTTTTTGCCGCGCAAATTTAAAATTGCCGTTTCCGCCCATGAGCAAGATCGCGCGGCCATTCGGTTTCATGATATTGGCATCAGTATCGAGCGCGATCCGGCAGGGGCGATCGGCTATACGGTTTATGTGGGCGGTGGTCTCGGCAGGACGCCCTTCATTGGAAAATGCATTGGCACCCTTATCGCGCCACGCGATATTTTGGCTTATCTCGAAGCCGTTATGCGCGTCTACAACCGGTTCGGCCGGCGGGATAATTCCTACAAGGCCCGCATCAAAATCCTCGTCCATGAAATTGGTGAGGAGGCCATGCGTCAAGAGGTTGAAGCCGAATTTGCAAAAAATAAATCGCGCGGTCACCTTGCTTTACCGGAAGCCGAACAGGCCCGCATTACAGCCTATTTCGCAGATCCGGAGTTTGAAGATCTCGCCGAGGACTGCGCGACCTTCGATGATGCGCGCCGCGACAATGCCGATTTTGACCATTGGGTTCGTCAAAATACGGTGCCCCACAAACAATCGGGATATGTGATTGTCAATGTCTCCTTGAAACCGATTGGCGGCGTTCCGGGCGACGCCACCGATGTGCAAATGGACGGACTGGCCGATATCGCCGAAGCCTATGCTTTGGATGAAATTCGAGTAACCCATGAGCAAAACCTTGTTTTGCCGCATGTGCGCAAACAAGACCTCTACACAGTTTATCAAAAACTCTGCGATCTCGATCTGGCCACATCCAATTTAGGGTTAATTACGGATCAAATCGCCTGTCCTGGACTAGACTATTGCAATTTGGCTAATGCGCGCTCCATTCCGATTGCCCAGCAAGTGTCGGAGCGCTTCGCCAGTCGCGAACGCCAAGACGCGATCGGCAAACTCAGCATCAAAATTTCGGGATGTATCAATGCCTGTGGCCATCACCATATTGGCAATATCGGCATTCTGGGCGTCGACAAAAAAGGCACTGAGAATTATCAGCTGACCCTCGGCGGACGGCCCGATGAACAGGCCGCGATTGGTGAAATTACCGGCCCCGCCTTCACCGAAGATACGGTGGTCGATGCCATTGAAACCATTGTCGATACCTATCTCGACCTCAAAATTGATCAAGAGAATTTTATCGACACTTACCGCCGTGTGGGCATGGCCCCATTTAAGGAGCGTCTCTATGGCTAAACAGCTGATCAAAAATGGCGCGCTCGTGTCCGATGAATGGACGTTGGTCGAAGATGATGCGCCGCTCACCGAAGCACCCAGCATTGTGAGTGTGAACCGGTTACTTCACGATGACGCGCTGGCCGAGCGCAATGCACCCTTGGCCCTTATTCTGCGGGCGGGGACCAAAACCGGGGAAGACGTCTATGCGTTGGCGCCCTATCTTGACCGCCTGACGATGATCGCGATCGAGTTCCCGGTGTTTCGCAATGGGCGTGGATATTCAAGCGCGCGTATTCTGCGTGAGGAACTTGGATATCAAGGTGAATTGCGCGCTGAGGGAGAGGTTCTTTACGACCAACTCTTGTTCTTGAGCCGTTGCGGCTTTGATAGCTATCACATTGACGATACGATTGACCCCGCTCAATTCGCAAAGGCGCTGAACACGTTGCCCGATGCCTACCAACCATCAGACACCCATAATGCCGGTATTTTGTGGCGCCGCCATCTCTCCTCGTAAGGATAATGGCTCGTTACTTGGGTCGCCTTAAACGTCTCACTCACCACACACCCCAGACACCCCAGACACCTCAGTCCAGAATAATATTCTCGGCATCGCCGGCATTGGCGAGGCCACTGCTGCCTGAATTTTCCACATAAACAGTGCGACTAGGAAAGGCAAAATCGCTCCCGGCCTCTTGGACGATTTTCTTCACCGCCAACGCCAAATCCTGGCGATGCCCGAGCCAGTCTTGCCATTCAGATGAAGAGGTAAAGACATAAATCAGAATATCGATCGAACAATCGCTAAAGCCTTCAATATAGACATGACAGGGCAATTCAGGCGGGTCGACAAAAGCCGGGTTCTGCGCCAACCAGTCCATGATATTTTTTTGTATCGTGACCAATTGCTCCGAGCTTGTGTGGTACACCAGTCCAATCCGCCAAAAGATACGCCGATGCGTCATGCCCGCATAATTGATCACAGCATGGTCGGCAAACACATTATTCGGCACGGTGACAGGCGCGCGGTCGAACCGCCGGATCCGCGTTGAACGAAAGCCGATCTGCTCGACAACCCCCTCCACGACACCGGTCACCTCAACCCAATCTCCCACCCGAAAGCGCTGCTCGAGTAAAATCGACAAGCCTGCAAGTAAATTTTTGAACAAATCTTGTGCGCCCAAGGCAACGGCAACCCCGAACAGGCCAAAGCCGGCAATAATCGGTGCCACTTGAATGCCCCAAATTTGTAAAATGGTTGCCGCCCCCAGAGCGATGATGCTCCACCGCACAACGGAGCCCAGCCAATTGATAATTTCCGATGTGAGAATATCTTCCAGTCGGCGCAGCATATGGCTCAACGGATCCGTGAGCGCATGTAAAATCCAGAACACGCCAAAAACAAACAGCGACTGCACGGCATTATCTGCAATAACTTTCACCAATCCCGAAAAAGGCAAAACCTGCACAGCAAAAAACACGCCTAAGGACAGAACAATAAATTCGAAAGGACGGTCAAGCGCCTTCACTAACCAGTCGTCAATTTCGGTCTTTGATCGTTTGGTGAGTCGTTCAAGGCGCGACAACACAAACCGCGACAGAAGCCCTCGGAAAATCGCAAATATGATAAAAATAACAAAGGCCAATAAGAGGTCACGAAGGCCCAGCATATCCGGCTGTGAAGTCCATAATTGTTCAATCAGGCCGCGTAATTGTTGCCAAACATCCATATCTTTAGCTCTCTTTTTTATCTTCCCTCAAAATGCCATGAATCGGCTCTTCGATGCCATACTCATGATCGCTCGTCTCAGCCTCAATAATCCAACAATCCGGATCGCGCGCCATTTCTCGCGACAGACCCTCGGAAATTTGCTCCTCAGACGTCCCAAAGGCATGCACAACGCGCCAACCACGACCACCATCATGTTCCGTGATCGCCGATAATAACGCAACCAAGCCCGAGCGACATCGTAAAATAACGTATATCTGACCTGCATCCGCATCCCCCCGACGGATGACGGTCGCCAGACCCCCCACACCCTCCAGCCGACGGCGATATGCTGAAATCCAAAAATCACTTTTGATACGGTCGCCCATAATTTTGGTTAGCACGCAACGGCCGTGCCGCAAAGTCATCTTGAGCCCGCACGCGGAAGCCGTTAGGGTGTGCCCCAAAAGGAATGCTTATGTCTGTGACCTCTCTCCTCGATGATTTTGCCCTGTTTGATGATTGGGAAGATCGCTACCGTTTCATCATTGAATTGGGGCAAAGCCTCGAACCGCTGACCGAGGACGAGCATTGCGACGCCACACGCGTACCAGGTTGTGTCAGCCAAGTTTGGTTGGTGAGCGAATTACACAATGGGATCCTTCATTTTCGGGGCGACAGCGACGCGCACATCGTCCGCGGGCTGATTGCGATCCTGCTGCGGATCTTTAATGACAAAACACCCTCTGACATTTTAGCGCTCGACCCGACCGATATTTTCACCCAGCTCGATCTCAATGATCATCTCACCCCGCAACGCTCAAATGGCTTCGCCTCAATGCTTCAACGCATTCGCAATGAGGCGGCGGCGGCGACCTCTGTCTGAAATCCGTAAAACACTGTCAGGCGCGCCAAGGCCAATTTGATGATCACCTTTCCCGAGCGCGCCGGAAAAGACAAATCGCGCTCAATGGTTTGCAGGCTCATATTTTGCTGACAGACCGCCACCAACACATCGCCGAGCCCTGGGCCCACAAAAGTTAAGGCATCATGAATACGCCGTTGCGCTGCCATTGCGGCAACATGCCCTCGATCATGGTCCGATGGCGCCTTACTCCCTCCGTCGGATCGGGCTTGCCATGACATCGTTAAATGTGCCCCGCCCACGGCTGAGTTTAAGAACCTCATCAACCAAACGGCGGCAAGTTTTGACTTCTCAATATTTGACGTTGATGGTGAGCCGTCTGACCCTCATTGAGGCGAAACAGTTAAGGCCAAACAGGGTCAGCGCTGCCTCTATTAAATCGAGGCCCTATGGAGATCGCAAAAATCGCGAGAGTTTTAACCCTTTGGGCTCGACCGAGAACGCGATATAAGCTCTTAGCCATATTAATTTAGCCGTATTAATTTAACCAAATTAATATGGCTCGAACCGGCTATAGTGAAACCACGCTCATCTCTGGAATAGCCGAGACACGGTTGTTATAGATTAGCGTGGATGCCAAAACTAGGTACCAAGGCGGTACCAAAACTAGGTGCCAGACCAGGTACCAGACCAGATGAGTGCGTAAAAGGGTAGTATATGCGTGATCAAGACCAGTCATCTTCCAGATCCGCTTTCACCGCTTATCTGACTGGGGTCGCGAGCTGGTTTTGTGGAATGGGATTACAATTTGTAATGATCCCTACCTTGGTCGCTGTGTATTTACGCGCAAGCCCGCAAGAGCTCGCCCTAGCGCAAGTCGCTATCTTCGTTCCCCAGCTTCTTCTCCTACTGTTCACAGGTCGGATGGCCGACCGGGTCGACGCGCGCAAAATGCTGGTCGCGGTTCATGCTTTTGCCGTCTTGCCGCCGATCATGATTTTCTGGCTGGTCTGGTCGGATCATCTGAGTTACTGGAATATACTCGTCTTCGCGTTTTCAATGGGGGCAATCTCAGCTTTTTCGGCACCCACACGCGATGCGCTTTTACCACGGATTTCCTCAAAAGATATCCAACATGCGGTGACCGCCGCGATGCTGACGCAATTTGCGGCACAACTTTTTGGCTTCACCCTCGCCGCCATGGCCGCCCCTTTGGCTGGGCCTTGGACCCTGCCCGCCATGCACGCCCTCATTCTGGCGGTTGGCCTCATCGCGGCGCTGCGTTTGCCGAGCTACCCTCCCCTTTCAGAAGAGCATGGACCCGAGCCCGGGAAACGATGGATTGATGGCCTGATCACCGCCTATCGATCGCCGCTCTTATTTCCAGCGCTTTTGATCAATCTGGCCGTCGGTATATTTTTCTTCGGGCCCTTTATGGTCAGCATTCCCTTGATTGTTCGCGATTTGTTTGGCGGAGGCCAATTTGAAATCAGCCTGATCAATCTGTGTTTTTGGGGCGGCACCATTCTCACGACGGTCACATTAATGTTTCGACGCCCCCTTGAAGCATGGGGGCGCTGGATGGTCGCGGGCACATCGGCCGGCGCCGCATCGCTTTTTGTGATGACCCAATCGACCGATTTTAATTTGACGTGCCTATTTGCTTTTATCTGGGGCATGTGCGGTGGGTTCAACATGACGCTGAGCCGAACCGTTGTGCAGGTGGCCTCGCCACCGCGCATGCGCGCGCAAATTCTTGCCCTTTATAATATGTGCTTTATCGGCCTCGCGCCCTTTGGCGCGTTTGTGGTGGGCATGTTGTCCCCCATTATTGGCTTGCGCGAGACCCCGGCCTTGGCAGCACTTTTAATGATTATGGCCAGCATTGGCATTGCCATCGCAACGCCGATCCTCACTATCCGTCGACCCCAAACTGACAGTTAGAGGTTGAGGGTTCAAAAAACCTCGAACCACGCAACCCATAACTCACCCGATTAAACTGGCGGCCTTACGAATAGTTGCGCTCTTCCCACCACGGATAAAAATCGGGCATATCGGCGCTTGGGCTGTTCTCAAATTGCGCGGCTCGTTTTTCAAGGAATGACATCACCCCTTCCTTGGCATCGGCTTGCCGACCCCGCGCGTAAATCGCGCGGCTATCGATTTTATGCGCTTCCATGGGATGGTCCGCACCGAGCATCCGCCACATCATTTGACGGGTCAGCGCCACGGAAACGGGGGCCGATTGTTCGATATAAGACATGGCAATTTCGCGCGCCCGATCGAGCAAGCTCGCACCGGGAACCACTTCGCTGACCAGCCCCGCGGCCAATGCTTCTTGCGCATCGAAAATCCGGCCTGAATAGCACCAATCCAAGGCTTTCGAGATGCCAACAATGCGTGGCAAGAACCAACTCGAACAGGCTTCCGGAACAATGCCGCGACGCGCGAAGACAAAGCCGAAGCGTGCCTTATCGCTGGCGATCCTGACATCCATCGGTAATTGCATGGTCGCACCAATGCCCACGGACGCACCATTAATGGCGCCGATAATCGGCTTAATTGATTGGTAGAACCGCAAGGTTACCCGTCCCCCGCCATCGCGCACCGCATCATGCGACCAGTCAATGGACCCATCGGCTTGCAGAGGCGAACCACTCCGCGGGGCATCGGCACGATTATCATAGTCAAATGTGTCACCGCCGGAGGACAAATCCGCGCCCGCACAAAAAGCGCGCTCACCATGCCCAGTCACAATAATTGCTTTCACCGCATCATCCGCATCCGCCTTATCCATGGCGTCGATCATTTCGAACATCATTTTAGCTGTGAAGGCATTCATTGAATCCGGCCGATAAAGGGTCATGGTCATGATACCGTGATCGTCGATTTCCGTTTTGATTTGCTCATATGACATGGCTACTCCTCATCTTGCGGTTAGGCATTTATTCAAAATTCTGCGTCGATCCGATCAAAAATGCCACCCCATCGCATGCGACTTTGCGTCCCGTGGGCTATGTGAAAGATCCCTCATCGTCGACTTGCCGAGAACCATAGGTCAGCTATAGTGCGTTAGGCAAGAATTTCATGTGGGAGTAAATCATGCATCCTTTTGTGCACGCGCAGAATAATCCGGACAAAATTGCGTATCAAATGGCGCAATCGGGCGAACAGGTTACCTATCGTCAACTGAATGACCGATCCAATCAAATTGCCCAATTATTTCGCGCGAATGGTGTCAATGCCGGCGACGGAATTGCCATTTTTATGGATAATAATCCGCAATTTTTTGAAATCTGCTGGGCCGCCCAACGCGCGGGCATCTATTACACCGCTATTTCGTCGCGCCTCACGGTTTCTGAGGTTGAGTATATTCTCGGCGACTGCAATGCAAAGATGCTATTCGTTTCAACCTATGTCAAAGATGTCGCCGCCCAACTGCATGATGTTTTATCCGCCGATATCAAAAAATATGTCATAGGCGGGGCGATCACGGGATATGTCGATTATTTTGCTGCGCGCGATGCCCAGCCCGCGACACCGATTGCCGATGAATGTCGCGGTCTTGATATGCTCTATTCCTCCGGCACCACCGGACGACCAAAGGGTATTCGTCGTCAATTACCCTCGGGCGCCATTGATGAGCCTGATGCACTCATTCAAATGATTTCGTTTCTCTATGGTCTTTCGGGAGACGCCGTCTATCTCTCGCCAGCGCCGCTCTATCACGCGGCTCCTTTGCGCTATAATATGGCGTTTATGGCGGCGGGATCGACCTGCATTATCATGGAGCATTTCGACCCTGAAGAAGCCCTGGCTCTGATTGAAAAACATCATGTGACGCATAGTCAGTGGGTGCCCACCATGTTTGTTCGGATGCTGAAACTTCCCGAGGATGTGCGGAAAAAGTATGACGTGTCCTCATTACAATATGCCATTCACGCCGCCGCCCCTTGCCCCATAGAGGTGAAGCGGCAAATGATCGAATGGTGGGGCCCGGTCATCTATGAATATTATGCGGGCAGCGAAGGAAATGGCTTTTGTGCGATCAACTCGGAAGAGTGGCTGGGGCATGAAGGATCCGTTGGGCGCGCCTTGTTGGGGATCATTCATATTTGCGGCGAGGACAATGCGGAAGTTCCCATTGGCGATGAAGGCACCATTTACTTCGAGTTAGAGGGGCCACAATTTGAATATTACAATGACCCTCAAAAAACCGCGGATAGTCGCCACCCGACTAACCCGCAATGGACAACGCTCGGTGATGTGGGGCGTGTCGATGAAGAGGGCTATCTATACCTGACCGATCGAAAAGCGTTTATGATCATTTCGGGTGGTGTGAATATTTACCCGCAAGAAACGGAAAACCTCTTAATCACCCACCCGAAAGTCGCAGATGTTGCCGTGATCGGGGTTCCCAATGAAGATTTTGGGGAGGAAGTGAAAGCGGTCGTACAGCCCATGAATTGGGGTGAGGCCGGACCCGATCTGGAAGCAGAACTCATTGCTTTTTGCACGGAGAACCTGTCGGCGATCAAATGCCCACGCTCGGTCGATTTCGACCCCGAGCTTCCCCGACACCCAACTGGGAAATTATATAAACGCCTCGTCCGTGATCGCTATTGGGGCAATAAAAACAGCAAAATCGTTTGACCCACGATATATATGTGAACGTGTCTATGTAGAAATGAAGGAGAAACATCATGCGTATTTTTGAAAACTTAAAAGAGTATGCGGCAGCGGCCGGCGAGGAGATGGGGGTCAGCGATTGGTTGCAAATTGACCAAGAACGGATCAATTTATTTGCGGACGCGACAGGCGACCATCAATGGATTCACCTTGATGCTGAACGCGCTCAAAAAGAACTGGGCATGCCAACCATTGCCCACGGCTTTTTGACCTTATCGCTTTTACCGATGCTGACGAGCGGCATCTCGGGGGTCAAATCGGTCTCGCGCGGCATTAATTATGGCGCCAATAAACTCCGCTTCACTAATATGGTGCCCGTGAATTCTCGTGTGCGTGCCCGCGTGAAATTACTATCCGCCGAAGAGAAAGCGGGGGGCATGTTGTTCACCTCTGAAGTCTCGATCGAAATCGAGGGCAATGATCGCCCCGCCCTCATTGCTGAAACACTCACCCTCCTCTTCGAATAGACGAGCGAGCATCTTTTAAGAGGTCCTGACGAATGAGCGAACATCGCCCCCCTATTCAAAAAACCGATGCGGAATGGCAAGCCGAGCTGTCTGATGCCCAATATACGGTCATGCGATGCGGGGGGACCGAGCCGCCATTTTCAGGACCTTTTTGGGACAATAAAGCCCCTGGGCTCTATTCATGCGCCGGGTGTGGCGCCCCCTTGTTTGATGCGGCCACGAAATATGACAGCGGAACTGGTTGGCCGAGTTTTTACCAAGCTGTCTCCGAAACAGCCGTGGCGGATCGCGAAGACCTCTCCCATGGCATGCGCCGGGTCGAGAGTGTTTGCGCCCAATGCGATGGGCATCTCGGTCATGTTTTTCCCGACGGCCCGCCGCCAACGGGCTTACGCTATTGTATTAATGGACATGCGCTGACCTTCACGCCTTCCGGCGAGACACGCTGAGCAATGAAACCACCAATCGCAGAACAACGCCTCCATCGGGAGACCCATCACGGTATTGTTAAAGACGATCCCTATGCATGGCTGCGCGATGATAATTGGCAGCAAGTGATGCATGAACCTGACTGCCTCGATGGCGACATCCGCGCCTATCTCGAAGCCGAGAACGCCTATACCGAGTATAATCTCGAGCCGCTGTTTGACATGCGCGACCGTCTTTTTGCTGAAATGCGGGGACGGATTGAACCCAATGAAACAACCATTCCCCAAACCCATGGCGCGTTTGCGTGGAATACGCGATATCGTGAAGGCGATGAGCACCCCATGATTTGTCGGGGACACCCAAATTGTGGGCCGACCGAAACAGATGTCGTGCTCGACGGCAATATCGCTGCCCAAGGACAAGATTATTTCAAGCTCGCTAATTATCAGCCCACAGACGATGGGCGCTTTCTGGCTTGGGCCGCCGACCATAATGGCAGCGAATATTTGATTATTCATATTCGCGACACACACACCCAAACCGAGCTGCCCGATCGCATTGAACGCGCCAGCGCCGACCTCGTTTGGTCACAATGCGGGAATTACCTCTTTTATATCGTCATTGACGAACATCACCGCCCTCATCGGGTCATGCGTCATCAACGCGGCACCGACCCCAGTGACGATACATGCGTTTACGAAGAAGCCGATCGTGGGTTTTTTCTGGGTCTCGACCAAACAGCTAGCGGTGCCTATATCGTCATATCCGCTTATGATCATGAAACGTCTGAAAGCTGGATGATCCCCAGTGATGATCCGTTGAGCGAGGCAGTTTGTGTTGCCCCGCGTCAAACCGGCATTGAGTATTATCCCGAGCATGATCCACAGCGCGACCGCTTTATCATTTTAACGAATTGGCAAAAAGACTGGCAAAAACTCGGGCTCGCCGAAGATTTTCAACTTGTCGTCGCCACAGGCCCACAGCTCACGGGGTCCCAAGAAAACTGGCAAACCCTGGTGCCCGCCAAACCGTCATGCCTGATTTTGTCTTTCAATGTTTTTAAGGACC
>Ga0181601_10003391_pt1 | contig 13517 bp, 7 predicted proteins | sample 041ome_8_FD_133020 | JGI IMG/M metagenome (GOLD analysis project Ga0181601, IMG submission 133020) | Coastal salt marsh microbial communities from the Groves Creek Marsh, Skidaway Island, Georgia - 041407BS metaG (megahit assembly) | ecosystem: Environmental > Aquatic > Marine > Intertidal zone...
CGGCGACGGGTTCAACAGTGCCGCCATGCTTCAAGCACACGCGCAGGCGAATGCAGTCGCCGCGGTCATGGCCATGTCCCCCGGTGGAATACCGATGTCGCCCGGAGGTGGCTTGGGAGGAGGCTACCCTCCGTTCATGGTTGGCTCTGCAGGCGGATCGGGTCCTGGTTCTCTCAATTCGGCTTCATCCATGATTTCCGGGTCATTCATTGGATCGCCGCACGCGACGAACAGCGCCGCAATGCATCCGCTGCACTTTGGTCTCTCGCCACCGACGCATCAGTTATCGAGCATGGGGCTATCCACTTCGCACCAGGTTCGCGTCGCCCAGGCGGCGGCGGCGGTTCAACTCCCGCCCGCCAGCCCGCTCGGACCGCGAGGGTCATTCCTTTCGCGAGGCTCAGAAGCGAGAAACTTCAAGCCAGGGTCATCTTTCACCGGTAACTTCACGACATGGAACGCCTCGGCTTCTTCTTCGCGCGATAATTTGAAGACATTACAGACGGTGCATGAGTCGCTGACTTCGCCGCCGACGGCTTCACCAAGTCCAGTTCAAGAGGATGACGAAGACCACGCAGAGGGGGCTGATTGGGATCCAACCTTTGACAAGATGCTGGATGATGAAAAACCTACGACTCAAGACTCCCTCACGGGCTCGCCAAGCATGGCTGCGCCGCTGGCAAATTCGATTCCGATGCCAAAGAGGAGCGTGCCACAGAACGGCACCAACGCGGCGGCTCACATGCCGGTTGGTAGCGCTCCAAATTTTATAGTTCCGGGTCAGTTTAGCGTTTCGCCCAACTCTGCGTTCGAAATGAACAAACCGCCAAAGTTTCCACCCAAACACAAGGGGTCGAACGGCACTGGCGAGGGATCGTCCTGATTTAGTAGCGTTGAGAATCGTCGCGACGTGCGAGACGGCATGTTTGTACACTAGCCTTTGTGAAACACAGATCTAGAAGTACTAAAACGCGCGCCTTTTGAGACGAACAGGCGGCTCGCTCTACTAATCTTACAACAGTAAGTACACTACCTATATCCAGTAAACAACTATTTTAACACTCGGCGTCATTTATGCGCTCTTTGACTTTTGCGAAGCGCCGATGAAAGGGGCGAGAGAGGCGCACAGAATGACTGCGCCGCCGACGACAGTGTTTGTCGACAGAGTTTCACCGAGAGCCAACACGGACACAAACGTGTTGAAAACGGGCGTGGTGGCGTATATGACCTGAGCGTCGCTCGCTGAAACCGAAGCTTGCCCCTTCAGCTGCAAGTAGTTGGCCAAGGCGCCAGGAACGTATGCAGAGTACACGACGACGGCGGCGACGATTGGCGACGTCAAAAATGCAAACGAAACATCCTCCGATCCGCTAAAGCTGGTTTGAAAATACCAACAAAGCATGAAAACGAGCATCACGAGCGTTTTCGTGCCCATCAACTCCTCGGGGCTGAACTCTTTTGCGTAATTTGACGCTCGAATGGTCAAGCCTGCGTAGCAGAGAGCGGATGCGAACGCCGAGACGTCGCCGCGAAGCGCGTCTGGAGAAACATTTTCGTCCAATCCACCGCTTACGGCCGAGTCCAAACCGATGAAGAGCACGCCTATGAATGTGACGAGACACGCCGCCCACGTCTGCCGGCTCACCTTGTCGCCTTGCAACACGGCCAAAGTGGGGACGAGAATGTTCACCGTTCCCATCATGAAACCCGAATGCGTCGAGCTCGTGTGCTCGAGGCCCCATGCCTGGAATCCAGTCGCTGCGGCGTTCCACAAACCAAGCTCCAAAGCGGCTCGTATCGCTCGATCAGCGTCTCCTTTAGTCTCTCTGCAGTCTGATTTTGAGCGTTTTATTGTCGACCCCAGCGCCGGAAGAAACGGAAGCTGCGCCAGAAACATTCGAACGAGCGAAAGCGTCGCCGATCCCACTTCGGTGTCCGACGCCGTGAAAACAAAGCGCAATGCAGGCGCATACGTCGCCCACAACAGCGGTACGCACAGTAACAGTAACTTTGCGCCACTCGTTTCTGTCGCCTCAACCGTCGTCGTTGGCGGCGCGGTGATAGCCGCCGCGCCGCCGAGCTCTTCAGACGAGGATAAAGCCGCCACCGGCGGCGACGCGCGCGGCGCACCCTTCTCCGCCGCCGAAGATGACGCCGACGGTTTTTCTGAGGGTGATGGGGAAGACGACGACGAGGAAGATGAGGTCGCAAACGCCGCTCGCAAACGTCGCCGCTTTCTTACACTCACTCGTCCCGATGTCCATCTCACTGATGGCGACGTCAGCGGTGATGCTGGTGTCTTTTTAGTCTTCATCGTACCTCTGACTGCCGTCGTCTTTGCCTTCGACATTGACGTTGAAGCCGACGTCAACATCATCATCTTTTGAGGAGGGTTGATTGGATGGATTACGACCGATGCGCACCCAGTCTACTGATGCCGCCGCCGCCCGGTGAGAGCTGTCGCAGAAGGACGCGACGACGAAGGCTCACGTGAGTCGCTTCTTTCGTTCGTTTCACAACCCTTTTTCCGTCTCCGCGTCCTCGTCGTCGTCGTCCGTCGGTAACGAGGAACGGACACTGGGTTGTGAAGGCGTTTTCGGCACAGCAGGCGGCTTCGAAGACAGAGAGAGAGATGTGTGCTCCGCGTGGGTGGTGATTTGTCGTTGTTGTTACATGTGGGCGTGTCGCCTACCTTGCTTCATCGGCACGACAGCAATCGGAAGCCTACCGCACGTTTTGAGCGCTTGCATGGCGGCGTTTGCGTAACCGCCGATCCAAGCATTGAAGTCATTTGCGTACGCGGCGACAATTTCGCCCGTCGAGACGCATCTCGGTTGTACGCACGCAAAGTCCTCGCCATCGATTCTTCGCACGCTCAGCGTCGTCCTGTTTTCTCCGGCGCCGCTCACCACAAAAGCTCGCGGATTTCTTAGTGATAGCAACACATCATCTAGTGGAAAACAAAGAATGACGGACACGATGACAACGAAAATGAGTCTCCCGGCAATGCTCGCGGCGTGCATGACTAGATAGCTGGCGAAATAGAAGAAGACGGTGGGGAAGAGCAGCACGAGCGTAGGTAACGTCAACGTACCGACGACGACTTCCTCCACCGTTCTCGGTCTTTGTCGCTCGAGCGGCGATACCACGGGATTGATGAAACGTCTGTACAGATACTTGATTGTTGACATCTGCAGCGTGATAAAGAGCGAGCTGTAGACGTGAAGCGCCGCGAGATGGATGGAGAAGCATGTCGAAACGTCCGCGAGAAACGCCAAAGCAAGCGATACGCCAAAGAAACCGCACGCCCTCGCCACGCGCAGGCACACTAGAAAGACATCGAATGACACCCCATCGCTGAAAATTTTCGAGGATTGATTCAGCGCGCGAACAAAAGTCTTTGCCGTCTCTCCCATTACGCGCGCGCAAGGGACGTGCAGTTTCACACCGAGCGGTTTTCCGGTTGAAATCCAAGCCGCGTTGGATTCAATCGTCGACATGGCGACGAGATGGTTTTGGCCATACCACTTTTCTCTCAGAAACGTGCACGCCCCGTCTCCGTACACGTCGATGCATCGAGCAAAAGCGATTCCAAGGGCCACGTCGCAAGCGAATTGTAACCAGCGTCGCCGCCGCCGCCGACGGTCACTCTTCGTTGACAAGGACAAAAGTTGTAAACGATCGCGTAGGACGTTAGGCGATGCGAACACATCGCAGACGCTGCGACGAGTGAATCCACCTCCCCATCGCGGCTCGCTACCAAGACTCGGGATGAAACGCCAAGCGAGAACGGATGATACAACTGTTTCGTCGTCGGCGCTGGTTGACGAAGAGCAAGCGTCTTCGTCGAACCCTCTCGATGTGGCGGCAACTGGATTGTCACACAGGATAACCGTCGCATTGAGCGATCTACGCACCGAATCCCTCGCGTCCGTCTGTACGTGCACGACGGCGCGCGGCGCCGAGCTCCAAGTCTTGCCAACAGACACGCTCACGAATACGCCACCGCGCACTTTCTTTCGCGACGCTTTTGAGGCTAAGTCGACCATCTCCAGGGCGCCGCATTCGACCACATCGCTCGATACATCCGTCGTATCGACTATCTCTATGTCCACGCCTCGGCTCGATTCGTCAAACCTGACGCGTCCGAAAAGTGGAAGAGTCGTCGTTGAGTTCAACTTCTTGAGCTTGTCGTACGGAAGAAAGACGCGAGCGCGTTCGACACAGACGACGCCACGCGCGCTGGACGACGCAACATCCCCACGCTCTCTAGTCTGGGTGCGCGCACGCGGCATTTCCGACCCGCGCGCAACCTTTCCGCGGCGGCGCGTGAACAAGTGCCGCGCGTCAAAGAACTCGAGTCAGTCTTCACTGGGAGACGCGCGCGATGGAGTTGGACGACGACGGCGACGGCGGCGTCGGCGCGCAAAGATGGGGAACGACGACGAGCAAGGTGGACGCGAGACGACGGTACGAGTCGAGACGGGCGAAACGAAACGCGTTTTCCGGACGCGGACGCGGACGCGGACGCGGGGGCGCTTTAACGGCGACGAAGACGACTGCTTTTGCGGTTGGTTCTGACGACGTCTCTGGTCGCGACGTGGACGCGTTAGAGGACGCGAACGAGGAACGAGGACGAAGGCGAGGAGGGGGTAGAGCCGATGCGTTTGATTCCGCGCTCGAACGCGGGATGGATGTCGAGAGAGGGGCAGATCTGGAGGCGCTGTTGAGAGACGCGCAGTTCGCGTGTTTGCCCAGACAACGCTCTGACGCGACGTATTTCGACGTCGAATGGACGGTGGACGCGCTGCGAAAGATGGAGCGAGAGAGCGGTTTGGGCGCTGGAAACGGTGAGGAAGGCGCGGCGGCGTCATCTTTGTCGTCTTCATCGGCAAACCTACTCGTGTTGGACGCCGACGCGTTGGCAAACTACCTGTCAGACGCGAGTTTGGCGACGTTGCTCGGTTTGCCCGAGGCGTACGAGGACGAGTGCGGACGAGACGGCTCGCCTTTCGAGAGGGGTCACCAAAAGATGTTGGAGAAGAGACTGACGGCGGAGACGGCACCAGCGGTCGTCCCGGTACCGCAAAACGCCATCGAGAAGGAGGTTGGTCCCGCGGCCGCGACGAAATTAGGCGCCGACGACGACTGGCTCGACGAGCTCTTGGATGACGAGTCATAGCACTACAGTAGCCGTAGCATTAGATTTCATGAAAACAATATTTATAGGTGTACAAATCTATCCAAATCTATCCAAAGCCGCGCATCGATTTCATCGAGTCGTTCTCAACCCGGCGACGCGCTCCTCCTTCTTCTCCTTCTGCTCCTCCTCGCGACGCTTCGCTCGCGCGTCTTCTGCACCCTTCGACGACGACGACGACGGACGAAACCCGAGTTCCTCCATCGGTTGTTTCGCCATGAGTTCCTTTCCCATTCTACACTCAAGGTAGGCTCGGCTTAGCGCTTCGCACGCGGATGCGTCTGCACCATTCTTGTCCAGACACGTCAAGTATTCGACGCTCGCGCGTTTGCACTCGGCAAAGTGATCGAGCGGGAACACCCCTTTCTCTGGTGCGTACGACGGTGCCGACCGAAAACTCGGCGTCGACATGGTCGGTCACCTCTCGCTCTCTCCTTCGCGCTCTGAGGTGGTCACCCACCTCTCCACATATGTATGTGCAGACGACGAAGAAGAAGAAGAAGAAGATGTGTTGGATTGAATGTTTGACGGGAGAGTTTGACGCTTCGACTCGCACGCACGCGCGCGCGTACAGAGAGACGGAGAGTTGAATAACCGAGTGGTTCCGTTGATTCGCCCATCGATCGGGGTTTCGATCGTCGCGTCGCGTCGCGTTTCGGTAGAAACTCTGGTGAATTCGCTCGGCAGAGCACTCGAGGGCCCAACACCCCGGGCGTGAACGCAAACGCAAACGCGTCCGTAATAAACGATGGAGGGCAAGGCGACGACGTTTATGACGTCGCTGTTGGATAGAGGTTTAGCGGCGACGTACGGCACCGCGTCCAAGGATGGAACGAAAGGAACCGAGGCGGCGACCGGCGACGACGTAGACGAAACCGCAAAGTCGTCGTCGTACTCTTTCGAGCGCAAAAGAGGCGCGGATACGGTTGAGAGCGGAAACAGGCGCGCTTGTTTCCTAGAGAACGCCAAGTACTTTCTCATCACTCTCATCGTTTGGTCGCACGCGCTCGATGACTTTTTGGCGCACTCGACGAGGGTGAACGCAGAGTCGTGGAGCGTGCGGAAAACCAAGGTGGAGGTGTTGAGCCCGATTTTGCCCTTTGTCAGAGCCGTCTTCTTAACGCTCTCGACTTTTAGCATGCCGCTCTTCACCGCGATAGCTGGGTTCCAGAGCAAGAGCTGGCTAGACTTATCTCGCGGACACGACGTCAAGTCTGTGGTCATGCTCGCGAGGTTGAGAAGATCCACCGCGACGTTGCTCGGAGCGTGGGTGCTTTGGCAGGCGTTGTATTGCGCCGTTTCATACAACGACGTCAGACCGCTGCAGTGGTGGGCGCCCATAGACGTAACTTGGTTTCTCTTGGCGTTGTATATTTGGAGAACGAGCGTTCTTCTCGTCGGTAACTTTAGAGACGGCGCGATATTCGGGTCTCTGATCGCGCTAGCCATCACTGTCGGCTTTACGGAGACGCCGGCGACGGCGAATGGATTGATGTTTTTAGATTGGCAGAGAGTGTGCACTTATGCCCTCTACTTTTACGTGGGGTTGATCATGGTGCGCAAGGAGGACGTAGACAACTTTATCAGGGTCTTTGAGACGGAGGCGCCGAGGCCGTGGCTGCGCATCACCGTCGGATGGATTGCGTTGGGTCTCTTCTTTGGCGCGTTTCTCCTGGCTGACTATTTGGGCGAGCCGTTTGAGCAAATGCGCGAGTGGGTTCTCACGGCTCATCCTTACGGCTTTGAGAAGTGGTACTATCCGTTCTTGGAGGCATTGATGCGCATCGTGCTCTACTTTGTGGTCGCAATAACCGCCGCAGCGTTCATGTGCACGATTCCAGTCGAGCGTTACTGGTTCACAAGCTTGGGCTCTCGAACAATGTCGGCGTACCTCTTGCACAGAGTCTTCCTTACCGTGTACGACGACTTGACGACAAAGTTCTGGGATGACGATGACATTGACGTGACGCTCCAGATAATGATTGGAACATTTGCCCTGCCACTCGTCGTCTCTCAGCTCTGCTTGTCTCGTCCCGTCGTCGCGTCCGTCGCTCCGCTCGTCGATCCCGCTTTGGCGTTTGGCAAGTCGTCTGAGTGGTTGTTTTACAAACAACCGGGAATGGGTGCCGATTTTAGCGATACCGAAGATTCGGAGGCTTCTTCACACGATGGGGATGATGCGAAAATGGTCGCATCGGATCGCGACATGGCGGGTTCGTGGCGACGAGAGTAAAGCGTCGGCATTGGTGAGATAGCGTTTTGTAAATTCCACAACTATCAACTCATACACTCTCGTTTCCGGACATGTCGAGGCGAACAGTGAACATCGAGTGAGCGGCATTTCACGACGCGGCGTGGAGGTGCACGCGGCGTCGTAAGACGACGTCGATGTCAGCGGGAGGAGCTGCTGTCACCAACGACGTCCGCTCGGACGGCGCGAGCCGATCGAAGGCGGACGGCGACGTCGGAAGAGGCGCTACGGTGGGGAGTGATGGCTCTCCTCGCGAGGAAGACCTCGACGTGACGTACGAGTCTTACGTCCTCGGAAGGGGAGGATCGAAGACGATACGAAAAATTTTGATTGCAAACAATGGATGTGCGTGGTGACGACGACCGATCGAGCGAGCTCGAGCGCGCGCGCGAGCCGTCGCACTCGCGCCGCGAGACCTCGAGAATAACGCCCGCCCGAAAGGATGACCTGACTGGCGTCGCTTCCGCTCTTCTGAGGCTCTCGAGGCCCGCGCGGCCGGCTCTCGAGGGCGTTCAAATGGTGGGAATTCATACCTCGTTTGAGACGACTGACGCGTTTCGCGCTCTTCTTCACCGACAATTGAACAGTGGGCGCGGTCAAGGCGATTCGTTCCATGCGTCTCTGGACGTTTGAGACGTTCAAGAGTTCTGAAGTCTTACACTTTGTATGCATGGCGACTCCGGAGGATTTAGCAGCCAACGCCGAGTGAGTACGCGGCGTTAGTCATCTCGCGCGTACACATCGCGCTGCTCGAGGCAACGCTCGACGTTCGCATTCGTCGCCCGTGGCAAGCGAAGAACCAGATGCTAAAATGGGAGACGAAGGGGCGCGAGACTGACAATATTTCCGACTCTTTCCGCGTCTTTAAAATCACAGGTATATCAGGCTAGCCGATGCGTTCATCACGGTTGATGGTGGAAGTAACAGGAACAATTACGCGAACGTCGATCTAATCGTCAAGGTGGCGCGGAGATGCGGCGCAGACGCGGTGTGGCCGGGATGGGGACACGCGAGCGAGAACCCACAGTTGCCGTCGCAACTGGCATATCACGGAATAGCGTTTCTCGGTCCGCCCGCGTCGGCGATGGATGCCGTGGGAGATAAAATTTGTGCCAATCTACTCGCTCAATCGTGCGACGTGAACGTCATTCCATGGTCTGGAAGTGGCTTGACTGTCGAGGGAATCTCAATCCCGGATGACGTGTTGACGTGCGCGACGCTTTCGACGGTTGCAGAAGCTGAGCAAAGCGTGGCGAAGATTGGTTTTCCGGTGATGATCAAGGCGTCCGAAGGTGGGGGCGGTAAAGGCATCAGAAAGGTGTCGACGATGGAGGAGCTGCGGGTTGGGTTTGCCCAAGTGCAAGCTGAGGTGCCGGGATCGCCCATATTCATTCAAAAGTTGAGCGTCAATTCTCGGCACTTGGAGGTGCAAATGGTAGCCGATGCGCACGGACAGGCGATAGCTCTCTATGGACGGGATTGTTCCGTGCAGCGAAGACACCAGAAGATTATAGAAGAGGGTCCGATCACGGTCGCACCGAGACAACTGTGCGCAGAGCTCGAGCGCGGCGCGGTTCGCCTAGCCAAAAAGGTTGGTTACTGCGGTGTGGGTACGGTGGAGTACCTCTACAATATTGAGACTGGCGAGTATTCCTTCCTCGAAGTCAATCCCCGTCTGCAGGTGGAGCATCCCGTCACCGAACAAATCACTGGAGTCAACTTGCCGGCGGTACAGCTTCAGTTAGCCATGGGGATTCCGTTGCACAAAATACCAGATATCCGTCGATTCTTTAGGCAAGATGATATTCACGGGGTGTCGAAAATTGATTTCGACACTTCAACTCCGATCGATCCCCTCGGACATTGCGTCGCCGGGCGCATCACTGCGGAAGATCCAGACTCGGGATTCAAACCAACGTCGGGGGTGATTCACGAGCTTCACTTTCGATCTCTCCCAGGAGTGAATGGATCTTTCTCAGTCGGTACCTCTGGGGGCGTGCATCAGTTTGCAGACTCGCAGTTTGGACACGTGTTTAGTTTCAAACCATCTCGAGGTGACGCCATCACTCTTCTCGCTCACGCGCTCAGCGAGCTCACGGTGCGAGGCGAAATCCACTGCAACAAGAGGTACTTGGCGCAGCTCTTGGGAAAACCAAAGTTTTTAGCAGACGAGCACGACACAGCTTGGCTGGATGGTCTCATCGCCGCGAACGACCGCAGCGAATCACTTCCCGAACACATCGTGGTGGCTTGCGGTGCCGTCATGCGCTCGTCGAGAAGGCACGAAAAGCTCGAAGCTGAAGTTGCGGCGTACCTGACGCGAGGCGTCCCTCCTGAAACTTGGATGACCAATTTGAGCGAGCATAACTTTGAACTCATCTATAACGATGTCAAGTATAGCTTGCGTGTCACCATGGGAAGCGAAACTCTCTTCTATCTTCACATCAACGGTTCGCTCATCGAAGCAGAGGTACTGGGTCTTCATGACGGCGGCTTAAAGGTGCTGCTGGATGGTCGCGCATACTCCGTACATCCAGAGGATACGAAAGTTGGGATGAAAATCCACGTGAACGGGTTCCCTTGCTTCTTCCCGGATGACTTTGACGCGACGAAACTCGTCGCTCAGGGTCCGGGCAAGCTACTCAAATACTTGGTGGGCGACGGTGAACGCGTGGCGGCGAACGAACCTTACTGCGAGATCGAAGTCATGAAAACAGTAATGCCTTTGTTGGCGACAACAACGGGGAAGATCAGTCACGTCGCGCCCATTGGTGCGATTCTCGAGGCTGGAGACGTGTTGTGCGACGTCGCGGTTGAAGACACGACGGGGGTGCGTCAAACAAAGCCCTTCACCGGTGAGTTCCAAAAGATGCAGTCGCGTTCTTTGACTGGTATGCTTCCGGAAGACTCGCCGCTCGTCAAATTCGCTCGCAACAGCACCGGTGTGCAGCAAATATTGGCTGGATATGATTTCAACGGCGATCCAACAGAGGTACTATTTGACGTTCTCGGAACTTTGCCTCTTGTTGTGGATGATTTCATGGAATCCAGGGAGTCGGTCATTTCTCGAGCTCGACCAAAAGCGCGCGACGAATTGCGCCAGATTGCAGAGCAAATGTCTGCGTCGATCATCGGGCAGGCGAGTGGTGAGAACACCACCGATGCCGTCTCAGTAGCGGTTTCACGCGTGAGACATCTCATTTACGAGTACGGCGCAGACTTTGCGCCTTTGGCTGCCTTCTGCGAGCGTCACGAAGGTGGTTTGTCTCAAAGCCGAGCTCGCGTATTGACGCGATACCTCGAGTCGTTCTTGGAGATAGAAGAGCCCTTCTCTAGCTGCGTCTCGACAGAAGATGCCATCATGTTTTTGCGTGATCGATACAGAAACGACGTGTCAGTCGTCGCGAAGTACGCCCACGCAAACGCAAAGCTCAAGCGCCGAACCAATTTGGTGTTGAAGATTTTGGAACAAATCTCGTTGCACGACATGATTGACATACCTTCGTGTCACAACGCCGTCGTTCGCTGCATGAACTTATCCGGTCGAGATTACGAATCCGTATCGCAGTTGGCGAGAGAAATTATCGTTCGCAAGCAAGAGATCACACGAAAATCTCGACGGGAACGAATGGCTGTTGCATCGCGTGCGAATAGAATGTCGCGCGATGAGTCCTTTTCGGCTTTTGCGCAGCTTTCGATTGAGGAATCAAAGCGTATGGGTAAGCGATCTGGATCTTTATCCAAGGCGAGTATCGGGAGCGAATCCGATCTTGCGAGCGCTGCGACGAGCGATACTGAGACGTCTGAGGATCGCGCATCACCGTTCAAGCGATACGTGGGTAACATTTACCTCGATCGCCATAATTCCATTGCTCGTTACCACTCCTACAGCAATATCCACGAAGCGGGTGATGAGTTCTTAGATGCTCACACTTGGGAAAGCCTCTTTGACGGCACTTCAGAGACGTCGAGAATGACAGCTATCGAGACGCTCTTCGCCGCTACCGGCGTTGCTACTTATCTCATTCCGAATGCGCAACCGGAGCCGTGCACGTGTGAGCCGGAAGTCCTTCGAATGTGGCTTGGAAGCACTATGCATCTCTTTGCACCGTCGCTTGGGCACGCCGTTGCGGCGCTTCCCGACGCGACTGCGCTGAATCCAACGAAATTACACTTTATCATTTCGTATCATCGTCTCGTTGGGCGTAACGATTCTGATATTCGAGCAGCCGCGGAAGCTTTTGTGACGGGTCAGTACTTGGCTGGAGCTTTGAAGTGTGACGGTTTGCAACAAGTCATCGTGACTCTTCTCGCGCTTGACGCAAAACCGCATCATTTTGCCTTCAAGCGCACCTCGGACGATTTGTCCAACGATGGATTCGCTGAAATTCCTCGCGCACGCGGGTTCTGGCCACACGTTGCGGACCAAATGGAAGTTGAGCGTCTTGCGTCCTTTGTTGTAGAGTGCGTCGGTGTTCTCAGCTCTCGTTCGCACCATAGACACATCAACTTTGTCACTCCGTCAGAGTACACAATTGGAGTATTCCTCGCCGAGGAACCAAATTTGAAACCCGGACACAAGCAACCCCAACGCGATAGACGGGTGTTTTTGCGTGCTGCCGTCTACAATAAAGAACTGCTCTTCGAGACGAGCGCGGCGTCCGACGCTTTGCCAAAGCGCAGCGCTTCCGGCAGCGTCGGAATGGAGTTGGTTCGACAGCGTGCTGAGAATGCGGCGACGAATGGAAGTGGTTTCGGCGGAGTTCACGACGATAGTGTCTTTGCAGACGTTCTCGGTTCGCTTGAATTGGCTGTTGGTCGTCACCGTACGGCCTGGAACCACGTGTTTATCAATTTGGTAGGTGCCGACGCTGAAGATGATCTTCCGCAAGCCGAAGTGGCTATAGCTTCCTTTATACATCACGCTTTTGATGATTTGCGACGACTCAAGGTGGCTTGTGTCGAAGTGAGAGTCGGTTCCGGATCTGTCATCGCGCTCAACACGAGCGGTCTAAAATTCAAGATTACAAAGACGATGAACTCAATCGGAAGAGAGGTGCATCCGCTTTTGAACAAGATTCAACGCAAGCGAATGGCTTGTCAAAACTTGTCATCAACGTATGTATATGACATCCCAGAGATATTCGCAAACGTCTTGGCAGAAATGTATCCGGGTGTGGGCGACATCGTTGAGCTGTCAGAGCTTGTTTTGGATGGTAAAACTGGTTCACTTGTGCATTCCGATCGCGCTCCGGGATCGAACGACGTCGGGATGGTTTGTTGGCGAGCAACCTTGGCCACCAGAGAGTACCCTGCCGGTAGACAAATCGTTCTCGTCGCGAATGACATCACCCACATGTCTGGTTCGTTGTCACCTCCTGAAGACCGCGTTTACCGCGCGGCGTTCGACTTGGCTGTCGATGAGGGGTTGCCTTGCGTGTACATCAGCTCAAACAGTGGCGCCAGAATAGGGCTCGATGAAGCTGTAAAAGCTGCTTTCCGCGTTAAGTGGATTGACGAAAATGACATCTCAAAGGGTTTCAAATACATCTACCTGAGCGAGGACGATTTTGAAATTCTGTCTGCAAATGGCCGAGTGAAAGCGGATCGTAAGGTTTGCCGTGACGGGATTCATTACGTGTTGACAGACGTTTGTGGCGGTCAGAGCGTTGAGTGTCTGCAAGGCTCTGGTGAGATAGCCGCCGCCACGAGCCGCGCGTACAAGAACACTGTCACCTTTGCGTACGTCACAGGTAGAAGCGTTGGTATCGGTGCGTACTGTTCGCGCCTGTGCCAACGAGTGGTGCAACACGTTGACGCCCCGTTGATTTTGACGGGTGCGAGTGCGTTGAACAAGGTGCTCGGACGGGAGGTTTACACGAGCAATCAACAAATAGGAGGCCCACGGGTCATGGGTGCGAATGGTGTTTCGCACTTGACAGTGCCGGATGATGTGTACGGTATAAAGCGAATCGTCCAGTGGTTGTCGTACGTACCGCGTCACAGGAACGCTCCGCTCCCGTGCGTAGCTAGCATTGACCCGATTAGGCGCTTCGTCAACTTTGA
>Ga0181601_10003396_pt1 | contig 13507 bp, 16 predicted proteins | sample 041ome_8_FD_133020 | JGI IMG/M metagenome (GOLD analysis project Ga0181601, IMG submission 133020) | Coastal salt marsh microbial communities from the Groves Creek Marsh, Skidaway Island, Georgia - 041407BS metaG (megahit assembly) | ecosystem: Environmental > Aquatic > Marine > Intertidal zone...
AGGGGGCCGGCCGCATCGTTCCCCTCTGGTGGGAGGCCGTGCAGCGCCAGAAATCGGCAACAGGATTGCCACGCTTTACATGGACCGTGCCCATGGAAGAACAGCGCATGACGAAATTCGCCGTGCGGCGCATGCGACCCTGGCTTGAATATCTGGGTTATGCGTGCACGGCGCTTCGCAAGTAGTTCCAGCCAGATCAGGCGTTGCCTAACGCCTCCTCCTCAATATTGGGCATCTCAGGTTTTACCTCGAGCATCTGCGGGCGTGGTCCGATACCACCATATTTGGGGTCGTCATCGAACAGGCCCTGATTGAGGAAGCCCTGCAGGGTCTCGCAAACCATGAACACATCGGCACCGCCTGCAATCATCTCCGCCTGAATTTGACCGGCTCTGAGATCGCCTTCTGCAATCAAACGACCGAGTTGCGCGGCATAGCTTGGCCCCCGGAACGTGTGGATCATCGTGTTGTTCCGGATCACAAAGCCATCATCATGGGCGGTGTACTCAAGGTCGGGCCGGAAGGCGACGATATCATCAGGCCGCAACTCATTCGTGTGATGGCGTCTGGGAGCTGTTTTTCTAGACGGTGTCATGTTTGCCGGTCAGCCGGTTTATCCGCTGGCCATTCTGATCGTACCAGCCATGATAGATTTCTCCGATCCCGTCATAATCCGTATTGGCGGGTACCCCCTCCCGCCCTTCGTCGTTGCGGTGCAGGAGCCGAAACTCAAAGCTTAAACGCGTCCGACCCGACCGGTTCACAGCGCTGGCGTGCAATTGGTGCCCTGAGAAACAAAGCGCATCCCCGATACCCAGCGGCGGCGCAAAAGCACCCTCGGCACTCGCATTGCACTGGATACTCGGTGCCAGTGCCAGACCACACTGGTTTTGCCAGGTATCGTATCCATAGGAGGAATTGGGCACGGTCTTGCCAAAGTACCGCGCGTAAATCCGCAAGGTGGCATCGGGATCAAGCCGTCGGATCGGTCCCCAGAAATTGATCTGGTGCTGCGGCGAGCCGTACCAGGTATCACGGTGGGCAGCCAAAGCACCCGAATTTGCCGTCCGATACACCCCGCGCCCTCCTTGTTCGACTGGGAACAGGATGCGCATGCCAGGCCACTCCCAAAGCACGTCATCGGGATCCATGCCCAGATCCCGAACAATCGACGCCATAGCCGTGGGAATTCGATCATCCGCGAGCAGCTGCACATAAGCGGTTTCGGCGCGCGCCTTCATGCTTTTGAAGTCATAGTGCAAGTGGATTTGTTCAAGATCGACAGCGTCAAACGCGTGTTCGAGGGCATCTGACATGAAGGTGAGCAAGTCTGGGAGTGCGGGCATTCCGCGAATGGCCGCCACGTTACCGCGCAGAATCGAAGCACGATCGAGCACAAAATCCGGCGCATGATCGATATCCAGAAGCGCGGCATCTGTTTCGATATGCAACGGCACTCGACCGGACGACCCCCTGGCTTCACGCTCGAGCTGGAGTTGCCGCCGCAGGGCCTGTTCGCTTTCGGGTACTTCCTGCGCGATCCGCGATTCGATGACATCTGTCAGGTCATCACCCGAAAACACATACCCCTTCTGGCAAGCAAACGTCGCCACCGCCTCCGGCTTCAGATCGACGGCAGACAACTCCTGCATGAGCGCTTCGTCCTCGACAACAGCCCTGATGAAGTCGACAACCCGTTGTCTGGCGAGACCATTGAGAAAACCGGCAACCAGCGCTTCCCCGCCGCCGGTCATGGGTTACTCCGCAGCTTCACGCTTCTGGAACCAGTTCGGCAGGTCCTCTTCAGCCGTTCCCGAGAAGATGCATTGCTTGATCACTCGCGCCTCATCGTCACTGACCGTGCCGACCTCCTTTGCGGCATCCGTCCCCGAGGTAAAGGCCGGTGGTGGCGCAAAACAAGTCGCGCAGCGGCGCTTCTTGAGCTTGAGTGCCGGTTCACCCTTGAAGGATTCAACCAGTTCGATGGCGGAACGAACGGTGGCTTCCTCGCCGGTGACAGAAATGACAATCGTTCCTTCTGAACCGGAGACGCCGCCGCCACCCACATGAACGGCATTCAGTCCGAACAGAATATCGAATGCCTGAATCTCGGTGATCACCTTGGCATTCATCAGGGGCAGCATGCCGATCTTGGTGCCGTAGAAATAATCCGCCTTGGCATGGCCAAGCTCGGCCGCAGCCGCCTTGATCGAGGGCACCAGCTTCTCCAGTCCAACCGGAACAATCAGCGGAATGCCCGTGCCGCATATGGCGCCGTAGGCAAAACCAATGGTTCCTGCCGCGTGATGGGCATTGAAGATACCGGCGTTGAATTCATGATCGACCGCGTTTGCCCCCTTGATGAACAGAGAGGTGTCATCCCAGCCCGCCAGAGTTTCATCCATGGTGCGAACCGGCGGCACAGAGACACCTTTCACAAGACGCAGGATCGCCGGTTTTTCTTCCGGCTGGGTCTGGCACAGAGTCCCGTTGATCACCTGACCCGAGACATAGCGATCCGCTTCCGGACACTCGCCCATGATCTCATCGGCGACATAGACATTCGTGGACCCATGCGCGATGACAATCTGAGCATGCTCCAAGGCATGCTTAACCTCTGGCAGGGCCGCAACAGCTTTGCCGATCAGGCGTTTGGACTCCCACGGCGTAAAAGCAAATACAGCGCGCATGGATAATTTCCTCATTTGGTCGATTGTTGTTGTGCCCATTCTAACAGGCTCGAGTTTTCCGCAACATCGTATCGTACCTATTAAATGTTCATGCTAGATATTGGTTTCACAACCCGGCATAGACCGGGCACGCATCAGGGGGAGTAAGGCGATGACGAATTCTATTCTCGTTCGCGGCAATGACTACGAATTCACACTCGAAATGGACGGCACCTATGCCGATACGCCGATCCGCTACGAGCCCGGCATACTTGAGGAAATTTACGCCAAGGTCCTGAACAACCAACCGTTCCAGGCCTGTGAATTCTCCCTGTCGAACTACACCATGATGCGCGACCGCGGGGCGGACTGGATGGCTGCCATTCCGGTCTTCGCAAACCGCGATTTCCGGCACAGCATCATCTGGGTGAAAAAGGACAGCCCAATGGAATCCGCCGAGGAACTGAGCGGCAAACGCGTGGGTGTTCGTGACTACACCATGACAGCGGCCGTCTGGCTGCGCGGAACCCTGCTGGACGAATACGGCACCGACTGGCGCGACATTAACTGGTACGCCAATTCCGAGCAGCGCTTCCCAACCCTTGCAGGTGTCCCGCTCGAACTCGGCGATGGTGATCCGGAAACCATGCTGCTCGACGGCACCCTCGACGCCTTTATCTCACCGCGTCCGCGCGACCTTCAAAAATCGCCAGAAGATCGTGAGTTGCGCCCGATCTTCCGCGATGTCGCGACGGTGGAACGTGAATACTTCACGCGCACAGGCATCTATCCCATCAACCACACGGTGGTGATGCGCAAAGAACTCCTCGAAGAATTTCCCAACGCGGCGCAGGCGATTTTCCAGGCCTATTGCACAGGCAAGGCCAACGCCCTCAAACGCCGGATCGGCACGACTTTTGTCCCCTGGGGCAAAGAGTACTGGACCGAGACCATGGCGATGTTCGACGGCGACCCCTTCCCTATGGGTCTGACGGAATCCAACCGCAACAATGTCGGAACACTGCTGCGCTACCTGCACGAACAAAAACTCATTTCAGAACTGCCGGAGATCGAAGATCTGTTTCTCCCCGGTACTGTAGATTTCAAGGAAAACTGAGAATGGCCGGAACTGAAGCCGAAACGTTCGATTTCATCGTCGTCGGGGCCGGGAGTGCCGGTTGTGTCCTCGCGGCCCGGCTGAGTGAATCCGGCAAACATTCGGTGCTGTTGCTCGAAGCCGGGGTCAAAGACAGAAGTCCATGGATCCACATCCCCTTGGGCTACGGCAAACATTTTTCCAACGCTGCCGTGAACTGGCTCTACTCGACCGCAGCCAACCCCGAGGGGTTAAACCGTCGCGTCGTTCAGCCCCGGGGCAAAGTGCTAGGTGGTTCCAGTGCCATCAACGGCATGGTCTATATCCGCGGCCATAAAGAAGATTACAACCAGTGGCGCCAGCTCGGAAACACCGGGTGGAGCTATGAAGACGTGTTGCCGTATTTCCGCAAGGCCGAGGATCAGCAACGAGGCGAAGACGAGTATCACGGCGTCGGCGGCCCCCTCGCCGTATCCGACCCTTATGACAAGCACCCTCTGGCCGAAGCTTTCATCGACGCCGCAGAGGCAGCCGGACATCCACGCAACGATGACTTCAATGGCGCCGACCAGACCGGCTTTGGGTACAGCCAGTGGACCATGCGAAATGGTCGCCGCAGCTCGACCGCTGTCGGCTATCTCAAGCCTGCCCGCAAGCGCCCGAATCTGACCGTCGCCACCGAAGCCCACGCCTTGCGCATTCTGTTTGAAGGCAAGCGTGCAAGCGGCATCGAATACGATCAAAAGGGTAAAACCGTCACGGCACTGGCCGGGCGGGAAATCATCGTCTCCGGCGGGGCGATCAACTCCCCCCAATTGCTCCAGCTCTCCGGGTTGGGGCCATCGGAACTGCTGCGCCGTCACGGGATCGATGTGGTCGCAGACATACCCGGTGTCGGGGCCAATCTGCGCGATCACATCAACGCCCCGCTGATGTTCCGCCTGAACAAGCGCTTCACGGTCAATGACGTGGTCAACAGCTTCCCAATCCGCATGAAGACCGCCATGCAGTACGCCTATAACCGGAAAGGTCTGCTCTCTATGGGCGTGTCTTTCGCGCAGGGCTTTTTCAAGGTGGACCCATCCGCTGTGTCACCGGACATTCAGTCTCAGTTGATGCTGTTCAGTTCCCCGGAAGTCGGCGGCAACCCCTATCCCTTCCCCGGCGCGACCATCGTATCCGCCTTGCTGCGCCCCGAAAGCCACGGCCATGTCAGTATCCTCTCGGCCGATCCGTTCGCGGCTCCGGAAATTCAGCCCAACTACATGACCGCCCAGAAGGATATTGATGTTCTGGTGGGCGCGGTGAAGATCATGCGCAAGATCACCGGCCAGTCGGAGTTCCTGAAATATGTCGTGGAAGAACACGAGCCAGGACCCAATTGTGTGAAGGACGACGAAATCGTCGATTACCTGCACCGCAAAGCCCGCACCAGCTATCACCCTGTTAGCACATGCCGCATGGGACCTGACCCCAGCTCGGTCGTCGATGAGCGTCTGCGCGTACGGGGTTTCGAGGGCTTGCGGGTGGCCGATGCCTCGATCATGCCGACGCTTATTTCGGGGAATACGAACGCTCCCTCGATCATGATCGGAGAAAAAGCCTCCGACATGATTCTGGAAGACGCGCGCTAGTTCCGCTCACGACATGAGCTTGTGCCCAGATCCGTTGCGCGCTCAACGGCGAGTTCGGGCATATTGCTGAAAACACAACTCCGGGGAGAACAAACATGCTGATCGTCGATTCACAGGTCCACATCTGGATCAACACCCAGATGTCACCCATCCATCGTCAGGATATGAACTTTACCGGCGAAGACCTGATCGCCGAGATGGAGGAAGCCGGCGTAGACCGCGTCATCCTGCACCCTCCGGGGGTTGTCCCGAACGGTAACGAAGTGGCGATTGCTGCGGCCAACGCCCATCCCGACCGATTCCGGGTGCTGGGCTGGGTGCATATGGACGAAGAAGAGCGCAGCGCTCCCAAGCTCGCGGGCTGGACTGACACACCGGGCATGCTGGGTCTACGCTTCCTGTTTATTGCACCGGGTCGCGAGACTTGGCCGACCGACGGCACGCTGGACTGGATCTGGCCGATTGCGAATGAGCAGAAGATGCCGATCGGCCTTCTGGCACACACATTCCTGCCGACACTCGGTGAAATCGCGGAGAAGTACCCCGATATTCCTTTCCTGATTGACCACCTGGGTGCCAACCCATTCAAACCGGGCGTGGAGTCTTTCGAAACCTTGCCGGAGCTCCTCGCGTTGGCGAAGCACCCCAATATCGCCGTCAAAATGTCCGGTGCGAATGGAAACTCCTCGGCCGCATATCCGCACACAGACATCCACGACAATCTGCACCGTATTTTTGACGCATTCGGGCCCGATCGTTGTTTCTGGGGAACGGACCTGTCCCGCATGAAATGCAGCTACAAGGAATGCGTGACCCTGTTTACCGAAGAACTGCCCTGGTTGTCGGGACGCGATCTCGAGCTGGTTATGGGCGAAGCGGTCTGCAACTGGGTTGGTTGGGACCTGCCCTAAAGCGCGCCGCACAGCACTTCAGGGCGCTGTCGTTTAAACTCGAGTACCCGGAGACTGAAATGTTCAAGACATTTGCGCGCGCCATTCGCCGAACCATCATGAGCGCCCTGATTGGGCTTTCCATGGTTTCGGCATGGCACCTGACAGCCATGGCACAAACCAGCCCCCAGATTGCGCAAGGATCTTATGACGAGGCCACCATCCAGAGCTTCGTCAAGGCCGCCCGGGAAGTCGTGGCCCTGCGCAAGAAATATGAACCTCAACTTCAGGCGACCGAGACCAAGGAGGCGGCACAAACACTGGTGGATGAAGCGCGGGCGCTGATGAACGAAGCGATCGAACGTGAAGGCTTCACTGTCGACGAATACACCGCGATCGCCAAAACAGCCCAAGCTGACCCCACCCTGCGGGCCCGGGTAGAAGCCATGGTTCAGGCACCCCAGTAAACCCGCTCCCGGTTTTCGCTTCCCTTTCGTCATGCCATCGGGCTGCCTGTTGTGGTAGAGCGAAGCCGACGCATGGCCCCAGATCGCAAGGATTATCGCGATGTCCAGAATCACCAACACCGAAGAACTCGAAGCCCTGTATGGCACGCCTGTTGAGACCTCTCTTGCAAAAGAGGTGAGCCACATCACGCCGCACTACCGGAAGATGATCGAGGCGTCACCGTTTGTGGCACTCGCGACGGCCGGTCCCGAAGGGCTTGATTGTTCACCGCGGGGTGACATGGCCGGGTTCGTTCGTGTGCATGACGAGCACACCGTGATGATGCCCGACCGTAAGGGCAACAATCGCGTCGACTCCCTTCGCAACATTGTTCGCAACCCCCATATGGCTCTGCTGTTTCTTCTTCCCGGAAGCGGCAACACCTTACGGATCAATGGTCGCGCGCATCTCTCTGTCGATTCTGACCTGCTCGCATCCTTTGCCATCGATGGCAGTGCGCCGCGTTCGGTCATCGTGACTGAGGTCGATACCATCTATTTCCAATGTGCCCGCGCGATCGTTCGTGCCGAGTTGTGGAATCCGGACAAGCATATTGACCCCAAAGACCTGCCCACGCCCGGGCAAATTCTTGCCGATCTCACCGACAATAAGCTTGGCGGTGAGGACTACGACATGAAGTGGCCTGCCAAGGCAAAAGCAAGCCTTTGGTAGGCTTTTGAAATATCGGGAACAACGAAAGCGAATCTGCGTTATATGAGCACCGGGTGAGGTAACAAAAACATATAACTGGAGCCTTTGATCATGGACATCATTCGCATCATCATCGCCATTCTGCTGCCACCACTTGGTGTGTTCCTGCAGGTCGGTATCGGCGGTCAATTCTGGCTGAATATCCTGCTGACGATTCTGGGGTACTTCCCCGGCATTCTGCATGCGGTCTGGGTTATCGCCAAAAATTGACCGAAGCCGAACGGCAACAAAAAGCCGAAGCGCTCGACCGGCTGGCACACTGGCTGGATGACCGTTTTAATATTCCCGGAACGAACATCAGGTTTGGCCTCGATGGCTTGCTTGGTCTCGTTCCGGGTGTTGGTGACACCGCAAGCTCTCTGGTCTCACTTTACCTCGTTATCGAAGCCCGCCGGATCGGCGTCTCTCGATTGACGATCACGCGAATGCTTTTCAACGTCCTATTGGACTGGGCCATCGGACTGATCCCACTTCTGGGAGATATTTTCGACATCGCCTACAAGGCCAACCGGCGCAATATTCGCTTGTTGAAGAAGCACCTCGCCCGACAGAACACATAGAAAACCCGATCAACGCAGGATCAAATCGGCCTGTGAACGAAATTCATACGGGCCGGTCGTACCCGTCCCTGAGACTTCGATGCGCGCCGTGTAGAGTCCTGACGGCCAGTCCTGATTACGCCGTTTCTTCCCGGAAAACGAAAAGTACTCCGCAAAGTCGCGGGACAAGGTTTCGGTCGCCGTATGAACGGTTTGCCCTGCAGGGCCCTCAATCCGGGTGTTAATCACGGTGCCCTCGGGAGCGCCGAACAAGACGACATAAGCGACAAGCGCCCCGGCATCGGGATTGGCAATTCCGGGATACCCTCCGAACTTCACCTGCTTGCCCGTTGGGCCTCCGTCGTCAGTCCAACACTCCGGATGTAGACCGGCTGATAACTGTCAGCATTATGATCGGCAGCGTCTTGCCACAAACCGGTGGAAAGGCCGCGCGAGGCTGTACACTCACCGCCTTCTGACGGACCGTCGCCCAGAAAAGGGTCAATCGGCTCCCCGTCCTTCTCCAGCTGGAAGTGCAGGTGTGGCAACTCCGACCAGCCCGAACTGCCGATCCGTCCGAGTTTCTCTCCGACCTTGATGACGGCACCTTTTGCGACGGCAACACTGCCTTTTTGCATGTGGCAATACTGGGTGGTCCAGCCATTCCCGTGGTCAAGCCGCACGCCATTGCCACATTCCATATTCACCCGCGCGGGATCTTCCGACTGCATCGGCGAATCATCGAGACCGTCACGTGTTCCCAGAACCCTGCCCGGCGCAGCAGCCAGAATATCCAGGGTCTTCACCAGTTTCTGATTGGGCGCGATATCGGTTCCTTTATGCGCATCATAGGTTCGAACACCGCACATATGATCATGGTAGGTCGCGCGTATATCCAAATCCATAAACGCCATGTACCAGCAGTCTTCGCCGATTGTGCAGGCAACCGGAAAGGAAAGTGATGGCGCCGGCCCGATAACATCAGCCGCATGCGCGGTCCCCAAAACCCGGAATTCAATCTCTGATTTCTTCAAGTCATCCGACAAGAAAAAGAAGTACATGATCGCCGCGATCACAAGTCCCACGATCAGGCCCCCAAAGAGCGAACGCCAAACCATCATCTCTCCAACTCCGTCAGTTGCACCACACGAGAACCAATATCACACTCAACCAATTGGCAATCGACATTGCGGCATTTGTAAACAACCTCGTGTGGCGTCAAATTACGCTGTGAGGATGCAGAATCGTGACATTCCCATTTGCGCCTGCCATTTTCCCTTATTCTGGCAAGATTTTTGAGTGAGTTCCATGGACAAACAATACGACTACATCATCGTCGGCGCGGGTTCGGCGGGCTGCGTCATGGCAAACCGTTTGTCGGCAAAACCTGCAAACCGCGTCCTCCTGCTGGAGGCCGGCCAGGACACGCCCCCCGGCCGTGAGCCTGCGGATGTGCTCGACACCTACCCCATGTCCTATTTTAACCCGGCCTATGCGTGGCGCAGCCTGCGGGGGCATCCCTACCGCCGCGACAATTCACCCGCAGGACCGTTCCGTCAGGGCCGAATTATGGGCGGCACGTCCTCGATCAACGGCATGGTCGCCCTGCGCGGTATGCCTCTGGATTATGACGAATGGGAGTCACTCGGCGCGACAGGCTGGAACTGGAACAACGTACTACCGCATTTCCGGGCCCTCGAGACCGATACCGACGCGACAGGAGAGGCACATGGCCATGACGGGCCGATCCCGATCCGACGTGTCCCGCGCGGCGACTGGCCGCCTTTCGTGGACGGCGTGGCCGATTGGGGACGCAATCAGCAGCTCGCCGAAATCTCCGACCTCAACAGCGAATTCCGTGAGGGTATCGGCGCCCTTCCCTTGAGCCGCTTTCCCGACAAACGCGCCTCCACCGCCATCTGCTATCTCGACGCGGGCACGCGCGCCCGGAAAAACCTGGATATCCTGACCGACGTAACTGTCGAGGGACTGACCAGCGAAGGCACGAAGATCACGGGCGTAACCGCAAAAGTTGCGGGACAACCTCAGACATTTGCATCTCACGACGTCATCATCTGCGCTGGTGCATTGCAATCACCGGTTATTCTTCAACGCGCGGGAATTGGTGCGGCCGATAATCTCAAAGAAGCAGGTATCACCGTCATGGTGGACCGGGCCGGTGTGGGCGCGAATTTGCAGAACCACGCTGTCGTCTATGTCGTCGCGCAGCTCCGCCGGGATGCAGCACAACCGGTTGAACTGAAATCCCATTCCATCGCAACAATGCGCTACTCATCTGGTGTACCTGGCTGCGGCGAGCTGGATATGAGTATGTCGATCAGCAGCAAAACCGGTTGGCATGCGCTCGGACGCCGGATCGCCGCACTGGTGCCCACAATCCTCAAGCCTGCATCGCGCGGCTCGGTTATTCTGAACGCCGACGGCACGCCGTCGATTGCCTTCAACTACCTCAGCGATGATCGTGACCGGCAGTGTCTTGTTGGCGGCGTTCAAAAGGTCATCGACATGCTTCTCTCTCCCGAAGTACGTCCCCTCTGGCACAGCGCGGTTCCGGTCACCCGGCCCAACAAGATGCGTGCCCTCAACGACATCACGATGTTCAACACATACCGCGCCAAGTTCCTCTCGGGGATCTTCGACACCCTGCCCGCGCTTGGAAAACCCATTCTGGCTGGATTGTCCGAACCGGGCGTAGATCTGGAAAAGATCTCCAACGACCGAGAGGCAATCGACGAAATCGTCACCAAGAGCATCGCGGGCGTGTTTCATCCAGCGGGAAGCTGTCGCATGGGAGCCGCCGATGATCCGCTTGCTGTCACCGACCCTCAGGGGCGCGTCTACGGAGTTGAGGGGTTAAGGGTTGTCGATGCATCCCTGATGCCGACACTACCGCGCGGGAACACCAACATTCCGACCATCATGATGGCCGAAAAAATCTCCGCCGACATGCTCACCGCATGACCGCACCAAATTCCGTTCGAACACAGATGCGATCGCGGATCGAAGCGATCACGATCATGTGCTTTGCCTCACTGTGCTTCATTGCGATGCACACCTTCATCAAGTCCGTGCGCGGTGAAGTCCCGGTCGGTGTGATCCTTTGGTCTCAATACGCGTTCCAACTGGTCGTGCTCAGCCTCGTTCTCGCACGCCACATCCCGCGCATGGTGAGGGCACCTTTGCTGGGCCTGCAGATCATCCGCGCGGTGACACTGATGCTCGCGATCTGCGGCTTCTTTGTTGCGGTCGGTCTGATGCAACTTGCCGACGCCATCACCATCGGCTTCGTGGCGCCGATCATGATCACAGCTCTTTCCGTCATTGTGCTCAAGGAGAAGGTTACGCGCGGGCACTGGATCGCGATTGTTGTCGGGTTTCTCGGCGTACTTGTCGTGGTTCAGCCCGGCACCGGATTGTTCAACTGGGCCGCGCTTGTTCCGCTCGGCGCAGCCGTCTGCGTTGCGATCTATCAGACTCTCACGCGCCCCATCGCACAGGCGGTCGATTCCACAACGATCCTCTTCAACGCGACGCTCATCGGGCTGATCGTCTCATCGTTGGCATTGCCATTCTTCTGGAAGACACCCAGCCCTGAAGCCACCGCGTTTCTCCTGGCAGCGGCGTGTCTCGGCGCGATGGCGCATTTTTGTCTGATCAAAGCCTATCAGTGGGCTCCCGCATCCGTGGTCGCCCCATTTTCATATATTGAACTGATTTATGCGTCCGCGCTCGGTTTCGCGGTATTTGGCGACATCCCGGACTTACACACGATTGCCGGCGGCGTCATCATAGCGGCAAGCGGTCTGTACCTGATACGCCGGAAGTCCGCCTAGATCGCCAGGTATTGCTGCCGCATATCCGCGTCATCAAGAACATCCTGCGCCGTGCCGTCAAAGACGACCTGTCCCATATCCAGAATGATTGCGCGATCGGCGAGATGTAGCGCGGCAATCGCATTCTGCTCGACGATGATCGTTGTCATACCCAACGCCTTAATCTGTTCCAGCGTGCGTTCAATTTCCTGCACGATCACTGGCGCCAGCCCCTCATAGGGTTCATCCAGAAGCAGCAACTTCACATCCCGCGCCAGGGTGCGACCAATAGCGAGCATCTGTTGTTCGCCGCCCGAAAGCGTTGTGCCTTCCTGCTTACGGCGCTCTCCCAGACGCGGGAACAGGTCATAAACCCGGTTCATGCTCGGTCTCGATAGCATCACATATGTCCCCCTCAACGACGCAGTGAACCAGATCGTCTTTGCCGAGAACGGCGAGAGCGTGCGCGACGTCATGGTCGATGGCCGTATGGTCGTCAAAGACGGTCAGGTGACCAATGTGGACATGGAAAAACTTCGTGCAGAGGTCGAGGCCTCTGTCATGCGGCAAATCCCGGCCCGCGGTGCCGCACGCGAAACGATGGAAAAACTGGCCGTTCATGTCGGCCCCTTCTGTGCCGGATTTGCAGCGCAGGACTTCGCGGTCAATCGGTTCGTCGGCGGAAAATAAACTCAGCTTGTGAGATTTGCGCCACGACACTTGGCTAACACTCCCCGAGACGGGATATAGTGGGGTTTCAGTATACGGGACGATGTCCGACCCGTTTGGAACACAGCAGAGAACCAAGCCATGGCAATAGACCACCTCGAACATTTTCTCGTCGTTGCGCAAGACTATGAGGCGACGGTCCAGTGGTACATCGACAATCTGGGTTTTGAAGTTGGCCCGCATCCCGACTTCGGGGTCGAGGTGACGTGGATGTATCTGGGGGACCGGGACATCATCCATATTATTCCGCCCCGCCCGCATGACGAGCCGCGGCCCGTGCCGGATCCCAATGCCACGCCTGAAGACATCGCCGAAGGCAGCCGCCCGATCCACCATATCGCCTTCCGGGCGCACAACCGTGTAGAGATGACCGATCGCCTGAAGGCCAATGGCACCACCTATCTGGAGCAGCAGGCCAGCAAGCAGGACCTCTATCAGGTTTTTGTGCGTGACCCGAACGGCATCACCGTCGAGCTCAACTTCCCGGCAAAAGAAGCCGAAGACATGGAAGGCCTCGCAAAACTCGCCCTGCGTCCGGATACCTGGGAGAAGGGTGCACCCACCGGCTGACCGGAAATGATGGCAAAGGCAGCGGGCGAACCTTCCATCAGATCAATCGTCCTTGCCATGCCCGCGAAATGTCCGTCGACAAGTTTTGGTGTTCTTTGTTCGCGCCGGTGTGCTTAACTCACAGCAATGCCGGGTTTAACATCGGTTTCTGCACCTGCTGAGAAAACAAGGCAGGCGCACCCCAGGGCTGGGAACGTCATTTCCCGCATCCAAGAATGAATATTCTTGCGCGGCAAGTGGAGAGTCTCGCCTGTCATGAAACCAGCCCCATTCGATTACCTGCGCCCGCAAACACGCGACGAAGCCCTGACCCTCAAGGCAGAGCATGG
>Ga0181601_10003404_pt1 | contig 13497 bp, 5 predicted proteins | sample 041ome_8_FD_133020 | JGI IMG/M metagenome (GOLD analysis project Ga0181601, IMG submission 133020) | Coastal salt marsh microbial communities from the Groves Creek Marsh, Skidaway Island, Georgia - 041407BS metaG (megahit assembly) | ecosystem: Environmental > Aquatic > Marine > Intertidal zone...
CGCGGCGCCGCACCGGAAACACGCGTCGCGCCGCGCGAAGTTGTCCGCGCCGCACGCGCCGCAGTCCCAGTCGTTCTGGCCGGTATCGTTGCGCTTCGAGGGGTCGGCGTTGTGGAATGGTCTAACATGATCGTCGTGAGACCCGTGAGACGAGTCGTTCGCGAATTCCGCGGGCGACTCGGCATCGGATCCGCCGTAAAACGATTCGTCGCGTTCGTCGCGGCCGTCGCGTTCGCCGCCGCGTTTTACGCCGTAAAACGATTCGTCGCGGAAGTCGTCCCTGAACGACGCGCGCGCGCCTCGCCCGCGTCCTCCCCGGTCCCCGCGGCCGCGCCCCCCGCGCGCGCCTCCTCGGCCGCCTCGGCCGCCTCGGCCGGCTCGGCCTCTTCCGCCGAACTCGCGCGAGGATGACGAAGAATCCCGAGAAGAGTCTCGGGAAGAGAAACCGGGATCGTGGTTGCGCAAATCGTCGCGTCCCCCTCGCGACCGACCCCTCGGGCGGGAGTCGTACGCGTCCCGCGGCCTCGCGTCGTACCCGCGAGAGGGCGCGCGCGCGCGCTCGCGTCCCTCGCGCTCGTGCCCCTCGCGCCTGCCGCCCCTGAAAGATTCTTCGTCCCCGGGAGGCCTCTCGTCGGGCCCTCCGGAGCCGCCGCCGCCGCTTCCGAGATTGTCCGAGATGCGCCACCCGCCGGCGGCGTGGGCGCGCACCGACCGCGACCGCGCGTGCGCCGGGGATGGCGACCAGGCGGCGCGGCTCGCGCGCGCCTTGGACGTACGGCACGCCACACGTCCGTACCCTTGCGCCAGGGGCAGCCAGCGAGCCAGCATCGTGCGTGACGCGCGAGAGTGAAAGTGCCCGGAGGAGCGGGCGTTTCACCGCTCGAGGTTTTGCGCTTTTGCCGTGACGGGGCGTTTACGTCGGGCGCCTTTGATAAACATCCTCGACGCGGTTCGTGCCTCCACCACACCGCCCGCGCCGCTTCGCTCGAGCGATGTCGAGCGCAGCGCGCTCCCCCCCCGTCGCGTCCCTGGCCGCCGCCTCCGAGCGGTGTCGCGCGACGAAACACGCGGTGGCGTCGTGGAGAGGGCTCGGGGGCGTCGGAGGCGGTCATCGCCTCGGAACTCGGCACCGAGGCGCCGGCGTTCGCCTCGGCGAAAAGGCCTTCGCGTCCGACGGCGGTCGCCGCGCGCGTCTCGCGCCGCGCGCGGAAGCGCCGGAGTCGCCGGAGTCGCCGGAGCCGACCGCGGTGTCGGACGTCGCGCAGCCGGACTCGCCGGAGTCGTCGCAGGAGCCGTCCGAGCTTCCGCCCGTCGACCCCGACGCACCCCCCCCGTTGTCCCCCGCGGCGCAGAAGGCTGTCGACGCGGTGGACCGCGAGGTGCGCACCGCGTCTCTCGCGTCGGCGGATCTGGCGCGCGCGAGCGCGCCCAACGCGTACTTGCCCAAGAGCGCCGGGTTCTCGCTCCCGCTGCCGCCCGAGCCGGTGCGGTTCCCGCGCACGAAGCTCAGCCTGCGGCTCGCGGTGCTGCTGCTGCGGTCCGGGTACGAGACGGTGGACGCCATGGACATCTTGCCCATGGACCAGTTCCAGGTGAAGTTTTGGAAGTCACGGCAAGCCGAGTGGGAGCCGTACAAGTTCCAGTACGCGCCGCTGGTCATCGAGCAGGGCAAGCTGGAGGACCCGCTGTACTTCGACTTCATCTCGTACGTGCAGTTCGAAGTGGTGGCGCGCGAGATGCCCAAGAGCGCCGGCGTCTTCGAGGAACGCAGCGGCGCGGAAGGGACGACGAAAGTCGTGCGAAGGGACCCGAGCCTCGCCGACAACGCGATTTTGCCGGCGGTGCTCGCGCAGAGGCTGGGCGACACCATCTACGCGCGGCTCCGGTACGGGTTCGAGGATACCGCGTTCCCGGGGTGCCCCGAGCCGGCGAGGCTCGGGGACGAGTTCGAGGCGAACGCGGCGACGATGGAAAAGGGCGTCGCCGCCTTGACCAAGTGCATGGTGGACAAAGGATACGGGCTGCGCTCGGACGTCGCCGTGGTCGACATGAAACAAGAAAAGAGACGCGTACGAATGCGAATCGTCGTCGAGGGCGTGGCGAACCTGTGGGGCGCGCAGGCGCTGGCGGCGCGGGGGGTGAGTCCCCCGAACGAGTACCTGGGGTTCGCGCTCACCGCGTACTGCCGCGCGTCGGGGGTCGGGAGCTTCTACGCCTCCAAAGCCAGCGACACCGCGGTCGAGATCGAGCTCACCGTGACGATGCCGTAGATGCCGTAGATGCCGTAGATGTCAGTACGTGATCTTCAAGCACCTATAGCGAGAGCGTCGTGCGCGAACGGGTACGTAGTCGCGTTTCGCGTTTCGCGTCGCGGCGGCGGTCCGCTCGGTACGATACGGTACGGTTACGCGATTAACGACGTGAACGATTAACAGTTAAAATCGATCAACGCGCGTCACCACTCGGAGTGACTCACGCGGCGACCATTTCGACGTCGCGCGAGCGCTTCTTCGTCTTGGGCGACTTGGGCGACTTGGGCGACTTTGGTGACTTGGCGCCGTCCCGTCGAGATTCGCTGCCTTGCGACTCGCTTCCGCTCTTGGTCCCGGAAGCGGCTTGGTTTTTTTCTCCGCTCTTCCTCCGCGCCAACTCCTCCGCTTCGCGCCTGGCCCGCGCCCTGGCGGCGGCGCGCGCCTCCGCGGCTCTGCGCTTCTCGCGCACGACCGCCATCTCGCGGAGCACGGCGTCGCACACCGCCGGGCGCTCGTCGTGCACCGCGTTCGGCGCGTAATCGTACAGGTCCTCGGAGTCGGAGGACTCCTCAGAGGAACTCGACGAGGACGACGAGGACGTCTTTTCGCCGGCGCTCTCGGCGCCTCGGCGCGGCTGTCGCTCCGCGATTCGAGCCAAGTCGGCGCGCTTCTGCTTGAGCTTTTGAAGCCACTGCGCGCTCATCTTCGGCCGACCGCGCTTGGTCATGCGCCACACCTTATCGAAGCGCGCGCTCCCGACCACGTTCTGGGTCACCGCGACGGTGTGCTCTAAATTCAGCACGGCGTGCCACCACCCGTCCGGCACGTACATGATCTCGCCCGGGTTCTGCACGACGTCCATCGGCACGGGTCGGTTTTGTGAAACCCTCCACTCGTGGCTCCGCGTGCGCGGGTACATTCGTCGGAACCACGTGACGCTCTCGCCGTCCAAACCGATGCCCTTCGGTTTCAAGTCGGGCTTCGTTAAACCCGCGTTCGGCGGAAACAGGCACCACCGTTTCCGCCCCGAGATCAACGCGTTCCAGGCGGACGTGGCGAGCGGGTCGACGTGCACGCTGGAGCCGCTCCGGGGAGGCCCGATCACGACCCACCGGTACGGAGGCCGTCGCTTTTCTCCCGCGATGCCGTACAGGTCCTCGCGGAAGTACGCCGGGACGTCGTAATCGTCCAGCAGCGGCTTCGATCCGTCTTTATCCCCGAACCCGCCGTCGAAGATGTACAGAGGGGAGTCGTCGCCGTCCGCGGTGACCTTTCCCGGGCTGTCATCCGTCGCACAGGTGACGTAGTGGTGGATGTGCGCGAACTTGAGCCGCACGGCGTACCCGTCGTCGTCGGCGCCGACTTTGAACTTGTGGTTGGCGAATCGATCGAGAAAGCCGTCGTAGGTCCACGTCCGCATCGCCGGCCAGTGGTCCATCGCGTCGGTTATGATGCACGGCAGACGGGGGTTCTCGAACCGTTCCCGAAACTCGCGAACGCTCACCGTCTTCGCGGAGATTCGCGGGACGTCGTCCCCTAAGTTCGCGGTGGACAAGACGTCCGGGTCGCCCGCGTACCCGTTCTTGGCCCACTCGCCGCCCGAGACGCTCAGCTCGCTTCGCGTGGCGCGCTTGGCGGCGCGAATGCGCTTCTCACACCGCTCCACGGGGGAGAGCTTCGCGTCTTTCGCGTCTTTCGCGTCGACGCGATCGTCTCGCGCGTCCGCCTTCGACGTCTTGCTCTTCTTACCGTGCTTGGCGTCGTTCTTGGACTTGTCGCGCGCCGCGGTCGCGGCGTCCGCGGCGGATTCGGCCGCCGACTTTTTTCCCGGCACCCCCGCCGATTCGTGGGGCCCCAAGTCCATGGGGGCGGCGTCGGCGGCCGCGTGCGCCGCGGGGAACACCGCGGCGGTCATGTCGCTCTCGTGCGCAGCGCGTTCGTGAGGGCGCGCGACGTCGACGACGTCGGTGGCTCGTCTAAAGCACCGAGACGGCTTTCGCCGCCGCCAGATCTGACGGGACGCAGGGATTCTCTTTCGTATTTTTCTTCCGTAGGTTCTCACGTCGATTTCCACATGTTTGCGTCGAGCGTTCCGAGAAACGCTCGCTGAAAGCCACGACGGAGTCCCGACTCCGTCACTGAGCGGCGCGCGCGGCGGCTCCCCCGCGCTCGACGCGCGCGACCGCGTGTCAGCGCCGTCTTCGTGAAGATGACCGACGCCGCTTCCGCCGACGCGGCGCGTTCGTCCGTCCCCGAAGTGCCGCTCGCGTTCGAGCCCACTTCGGAGACGCACCGGTTTTACTGCGACCCCGCGGAGGACGCGTCGCGGCCGGTGGCCTTCTCGCGCGCGCCCCGCGGCGTGGCCGGCGGCGAGGACCTGTTCGCGCCCGCGCGCGCGCTCCTGGAGTCCGTGACGCTCGGCGAGTACCTCGAGGCGCGGCGGTCGGAGGCGCCCGAACGGTTCGTCACCACGCTGGACGTCTCCACGACCGCGGACGAGGCACTCCGCGTGTTGGCGCGCGCGTCCGCGCACGCCGCGCCTCTGGTGGACAAAGAACGACGCGCGTTCCTCGGGTTTCTCGATGTCGACGACCTGCTCTCCGGGTTCTTCGCGCGTCTCGAGCGCGCTATCCCACCGCCCTCGATGCCTCCCAACCCCGCCGCCGCGGCGGCGCACGCCGAGCGTAGAGCCGAGACCGCCTCCGGCGAGCGTTCGCGTGAGAATTACAACAAAAAAAAACACGCGCGCGCGTTCACCGAGTCGTTCGTTCGCGAAGAGGGGCGGCGGCGCTGGATCGCGGGCGTGGACAAGACCTCGCTCGCCGAGGCGGTGCGTGCGTTCGCGACGAGCACGCTCTCGGATCTGCGGCGCGCTCGCGCGGGCGCGGAGGACGGCCGGATGGTGTACCGCGGCGCGCGGGACGCCAGTCTCCTGGAACTCGTTCGTTCGGGTTTTCTGCGCCCGGTGGCGAAACCCGCGGCGTTCGCGGAGACTGGCGTAAATAAAAAAAACACCGACGCTCGCGAAGCCGACGACTCTCGCGCTTCGGTTCCGGCCAGGTCGCCGACGGTCGCCGACGTCCCCGCGCGCGCGACCACGTGCCACCGCGTCGCGACATACCGGCTGCGACTGGACGCGGAGTGGCGTAGCGACGCGATGGTCGTGGACGCGATCGTGTCCCAGTGGGACGTGTGTCGTTTCCTGCGCGACGGCGTCGCGAAGCGAAACGACGACGCGCGTCTTCGTTCGGCTTTTTCGCTCGGGTCGCGGTCACCCGCCGACGCGTTCCGCGCGTCTCTGCGCGAGCTGGGCATGGTCAGCGACGCGAGCGGCGACGATTCAGATTCACACCAGCGAGTCGTCACCGTCACGCTCCGCACCTCCGTTTTGGAGGCGTTCTCCAAGATGCGCGCCGCGGGGGTCTCGTGCGCGGGGGTGACGTGCGAGGCGTACGACGGCGAGAGCGCGGGCCCGCTGGTGGGCGTGATCACCGCCAACGACTTCCGCGTCGCGTTTTGCGGGCCGGGGCAGAGCCGGAGACTGCCGGACTGGGTCGCGGGCGAGCTGCTCGGCTCGGTGGACGCGTTTCTGTACCGCATCCGGACCGTCCGGCTGTTCTGGGAACGAAGGACCGTTCGTGGCGGTTTAAAAGACGGCGACGGCGAGCGAGACTCTCCGCGCGCGACGCCGGCGACGACGTACCTGCGTTCGGTGACGCGAGACGCGTCGTTGTTCGAAGCGCTCGACGCGTTAGTGACCGACGCGACGCACCACGTGTTCGTGGTGGACGCGTTCCATGGGCGCGCCGTGCGCGTCATCACGCCCGCGGACGTGCTGCGCGCGGTCGCCGCGCCCGGCCGCGCCGCGATCGGATGGCGGTACCGCGAGCGGAGCGACGCTCGAGAGAGCGACCCGCCGCGAGGTGAGAGCGCTTCGAGAGAGAAGAAGACGAGGGCGGGAGACGAGAAGACGTTCGCCGACGGCGTGCGACGCGCCGGCGGGTGTCTGGGCGCGCTCGAGATCAGTGACGACTTCAAAAAACGAGACGACGACGAGAGAAATGGCGTGCCTGTGGGGTTTGCGGGGCGATTCGACGACGAGATGTGACGTGTGTGACGAGTGTGTCCGACACTCGTCGCGAGTCGCGAGACGGTCGAAGAACGCGAAGAAAGACGCGAAGAAAGCGCGAGTCCGTTTTAGAGACGACGTTTTAGAGACGACGAGACGGAGAAGGTTCGCGCGCTTTTCTGCACAGCAGCTTACCGTGATATTCGTACCACGTCACGCACCCGAAAAGGTGCTCGTGGCGTCCGCGTCCGAAAGGAAGGTCACGCCGATGACCTTCCGAACGTCTCGTTCCGAATACGGAACGAAGCGCGGCGTCGCGCGTCGTGGATTTATTTCCAGACATCCGTCCGATACACGTCCGATCGTTGATTTTGTGTCGTTTCGCAAAAGCGCAAAAGCATCGTGCTCCCCCCTCAGTGTGGGCGTCGCGGCGATGCGCCACCACGCGGCGCAGCGCGCGCGCGCGCTCGCGGGGTCGGTCCTCCGCGCGCGCGGGGTCGCGGCAGGTCTCGTGCGGTCGCCCGAGGCGCGCGGCTCGGCGTGTCTGCCTGCCCCGTCGTCTTCATCGTCACATCCGGCGGGTCTTGCCCATTCGCACTTCGCGGCGTGGACGCGCGCGGCGCGAGAGGGGTCGTTTTCGGGCGTCTCGACGCGGCGATGGTCGAGCCTCGCGTCCGCCTCGGCGCTTCCAGATGCAGCCCCCCCCGCGGCGCCTCCCCCGACCCGCGGCCGGCTGCGTCAGATGCGCGTCGCCGAGCTCAGAGCGGCGTGCGCGGCGCGCGGTCTGGACGATCGAGGGAGAAAATCAAACCTCGTGTCGCGCCTGGAGGACGCCGAGGAGGCTGTCGCGTTTTTGGAGCCGGCGAACGGATCGACCGCGGCGCTCGAACACCACGACGCGAACGCGTACCGTACGCTCGCGCCGACGCACACGCAGACGGCGTTGGACGAACGCGCCGCGTCTTCGTCTTTGTCGTCGTCGTCTTCGACGTCCAAATCTCGCGAGCGAACGCGCGTGTTGTCTCCGAACGAGCACGGCATAGACCCCGGGTCGATCCCGCGGTACGTCCGGACGTTACAGCGCCGACTGGCGCGTGGCGACGCGAACGCGTTCTCGGACGGCGCCGTAAACAAAAAGCACAGACTGTTCGTGGTGGGCGGCGCCGCGCGCGACTTGTTCCTGGGTAAGACGCCCCGCGACTTCGACCTGCTGACGGATGCGTCGTGGAGCGCCATCAAGCGACGCGCTAGGCCGTGCGTGGTGGTCGGCCGGAGGTTCAAGGTGGCGCACTGCTTCGAGGAGAAAAGCGACGCGCCCGGGAAGCGAACCGGGGCGTTCTTCGAGCTCGTTTCTATGCGCGGCGAGGAAGAGGAGGAGGAAGCGTTCCGCTCGCGAGACGGAGAAATCTTCAAAGACGCGGCGTTTCGTTTTCGAGGCGGAGAAATCTTCGAGGCGGAGAAACGTCGCGACGATGCTCGCGAACCTGTTTCCGCGGAAGCGACGTACGACGACACGACGATCGACGACGAATGCGCTCTCGACCCCGACGTCGCGCGTCGGCTCCGCGCGGACGCGTCACGGCGCGACTTCACCGTGAACGCGCTGGCGTACGACGTCGAGTCCGGCTATTTGTATGATTTCGTGGGCGCCATCGAGGACATCCGGTCGCGAACCGTGCGAACCGTGCACCCCAGCGCGGTGCTGAGTTTCCGGGAGGACCCGGCGCGTATGCTCCGCGCGGCGCGCGTCGCGGCGCGGCACGATTTCGTCCTCGCCGGCGCAGTGACGAGCGCGCTCAAGGCGAGCGCGCACTTGCTGCGCACGGAGCACACCGCGAGACTCGCCGGCGAGCTGAAAGCCCTGCTCACGCGCGGGTTCAGCGCGAAAGCCGTCGCGTTGTTGTGGACGACGGGCGCGCTCGAGCACGTCGCGCATCTCCACGCCACGCACGTCGCGCGCGCGGTGGACCCGGCGACCAACTTCGTGGCGGCGCCGCCTGGTGCGTTTCACATTTTCACGGAAACGCAGACGGCGACTGAGGCGAGTACTGAGGAACCTACGTCTCGCGTACCGCGTTCCGAGGACGCGGACAAAAGTTCCGTCGGCGGCGCGCTCGCGAACGACCCGCGAACGAAACACGCGCTTCCCGCGGATTTGCCCTGGCTCGTCCACGACAGCGCTCTTACCGGGAGCGCGTTGACCCGGCACCGGCGCGGCGGCAAGCGCGTGTCCGACGCGACGCTGCGAAGGGTGGTGCGCGAGGACCCGCTGTTCAAAATGCTCAGGGCGCTGGACCGTCGGGTCGCGCGTCTGGGCGACGGCGGCGCGTGCTCGGAGACGCTGGCGATGGCGTGCCTGGCCGCGCCGTTCGCGGTGAAGAAACTCGGGTGGCCCTTCCTCGAGCCGGAGGAGACGAGGCCCGTGAGGCCCGTTCGTCCGACGCGTCGCGAGACGTCATCACAGGCGGATCGCGAGAGCGGCGAGAGCGGCGAGAGCGCGAGTGAGCATTTAGTCTCGAGCGCGTCCGGCTCGCCGGTGCGCCGGTTCGCGGGCGCGCGGTTCGCGGCGCGCCTCGCCGCCTTCGCCGCCTCGCGGTCGGAGGGCGAGCGGCTCGCGTGGCGCGCCGCCGCCGAGAAGCGCGCCGACACGCGCGTCGTCAAAACCGCGTCGTCAAAAACGGCTCTGAAGAGCGCCTCGAAGAGCGCTCTCTCTCGAGCGCCCTCCGAGAGCCTCCGAGAGGACAGAGGAGGCTCTCGCTGGGAGCGCGCGTTCGCGGCTTGGACCGAGGAAGCGGGGTACGCCGCGCGCGTCATGCAGGCGGATTACCACCTCAGCGCGAAACACGTGATGGCCTCCGCGCTGGTCACGATGCACGCGCCTTTCCTGCGCGCGGCGCCGGCGCTCGATGTGCTGCGCCGCCGCGCCGAGCTGGCGGCGAGCTCGAAAGCGCGCCCGGGGAAAGAGGTGGACTTCTCCGCGACGGCCAAGTCGGCGACGTTTTCGTTCGCGTCCCAAAAGACGTTTTCCAAAAAAAAACGCCGACGCCGCGACGAGGACGCGTCGGCGACGGCGGACGAGGGGTTGACTCGCGTTCTGCGTCTCCTGGCTGGCGGCGGCGACACAGCGTCGCAGACAGCGTCGCGGCGCGCCAGCCGCCGTCACGGCGCGAAAGCGAAAGCCAAGGCGGCGGCGGCTTCCGGCGGCGGAGTCGGCGGAGTCGGCGGAGTCGCGGTCGCCGCGCTTCCGGGCGAGCTCCTCGCCTTCGCCGAGATTTTGTGCGACGCGGCGCTGGAGGGAACGGCGGTGACACTCGACGACGCGGACGACCTTTTAGTTGGCAAAAACGATGAGGAAGACGAGACAGACGCGGAGAGGTACGAGGTCGGGGATGAAGATTTCGACCCGGACGAGCCGCTTTGAGTGTCGTCGTGTATTGATACTAATATCACTTGTCGGGTTCCTGCGCCTCGTCCCCGAACGGGGACGGCGTTCGAGGCGCTTTTCGCGTCTTTTCGCTTCGTTTCACGTCTTCTCGCGTGTTTGCGTTTTTTGCGTATGATGGATGTTCCTCATCCTCGCCCCGAGGCTCGGAGACGTCGTCGGCTTTGTCCGCGTCCCTACGATGGCTCCCGCTCGGCGGCTCGAACAGGAACACGTGGTAGTGCGGCACGTCCACAGAGTTGTTGTCGTTCATGTCGAAGTTCCACTTCGTGACGTTCGGTTTGTGTGTGCGCAGCCACGTTTTCGTCCAGCGGACGATCTGCGCCGGGGACATCTCGCGTCGGCTCCACAGCGTCCAGTGCGTCACGCCGGGCGGACACTCGTACGGAAACATGTTGGGCTCGAGCGCGACGTCGAGCTTTTTCGACGGTTTCGTCTCGGGAGTCCCGGCGGAACTATTAACGTCGTCGTCATCCGCGCATCCGCCGAACACCGTCCGCTCGATGTGTTCCTCCATGCCCCAGTACCCCCCCCTCGCGTCGATCGCCTCGACGTGCCTCCGCTTGCGCTCGGTGCACGCCTCGCTCCGCATCCAGTACTCCAGACGCAAAACGCAGGGGGGGCCGGGGGTGCCCTCCGTCGCCGGATCGAAAAACGCGTCGTCTGATGTTTCTTTTTCGCGGTGGTGCTCGAGATCTCGCCCCGAACGCGCGTCTCGTCGTCTCGATCGGTCCACCTCCAATCGGCGACGCTTCGCCTCCCACCGGTCGCGCCTCGCGTCGACGTCGTCACCGGACAGACCGTCCGACGCGTCCGCGTCCGACGCGTCGGGATCGTCGGAGGAGCCGCCTCGGCGGCGGCGCGCCGTCTCAGGCGTCGGCCGCTCGCGTTTGGACGACGGAACGCCATCCGAACGCGCGCCGGTGGAGGCTCGCGGTCGCACGGCGCCGGTGTCGTCGCGAGTCCCCGGGGTGGTGGCCACGCGCGCGGTGCATAACTGCACCGTCATGGCGAGCCCCGAGCCCGAACGAGGCGCGGTCGTCCTAGACGCGCCCGCCGCGCGTCGCGTTCTGACGCGACGTCTCGTTAATTCGCGCCATCACGCCGCGCCGACTAAAACGTTTCTGATCATGCCATGCACGTGTAAAAAGTTGCACTCGGAAACATTCTTGAGCTTACGTGGTAGTCACGATTACCTGCAAATTCGATTTTTCCCGACTAACGTCCCATTGGAAAGCGATGCTTACGAACATTTTCTGGGCTTCTTCTCCTGCCGTAACACCCGAACCATCCGAGAGGTTGTTGAAGCTCGCTCTCTCGCGCTCGCCCTCCCCACAAGCCCAGCGCCGGCACCACTCTCCGTCTCGACGGCACGAGCGCGTTTCGACCGCTGGACGTCCGCGCGCGCGCCGGTCGGCCCGTGCGAGGTCCGTCGGAGACTCGACCCGGGGGCGCGGTCGATCGCGTCGTGAGCGAACCGCATCGCGCGGTGGTTTCCGACATGTTCGGGAGCGGAGGACGCCAACCAGGGGCGCGCGAGACGCAGTCTGCGATGGCCGGCAACGTCGCGACCGCCACCGCCGATGCCGACGCCGAGTCGGCGTCGCTGCTCCCTCGCGCCTCGACCGTCGGCGCCACCTCCCGCCGCGGCGGCAGGACCGTCGCGGTCGTCGCCGCGGTCACGGCGGTCGCCGCGGTGAGCCTCGGCGGCATCTCGGGATCGCCGCACCTCGCCGCGCGCCTCGGCGCTGTCGGCGCGCGCCCGCGAGGCGCGGACGCGCTCATCGGCCACAGACCCGGGGAGGACCTGTGGGACATGATCGACCGGGGCCTGACGGAGCAGAAGGTGCGAGGCGCCGCCGGGGTCACGGCGAGCGAGCGCGCCGAGCGCGCTTCCAGCCTGGGAAGCGTCGAAGGCGGGCCTCTCTCAAAGCGAGAGAGGCCCGCCTTCGACGCCGTCACGGAGGCTGCGCTGGCGCGCATGCCGCGGGGGCAGCGCCAAGAGGCTCGTGCGGAGCTCAGGCGCGAGGCGCGCGAGGCTGAGCACGCGAAGCACGTCGCGGAGAGGAGCGCCGAGCGCCGCGCGAAGAGAGAAGAGCTCTCGCGCGATGATCGCCGCCGCGCGCGCGCCGAGTCGCGCGCCGGCCTCGGCGGCGCGGCGGGATCCCCATCCCCATCGCGATCCGATCCCGTCGCATCGATCGATACGGATACCCCGGATACCCGCTCGGAAACTCCGGAGCATCGCGCGATCCCCGCCGCGGACGAGCGGGACGTCATGCGACCTGACGCTTCGCGCGCGAACGACGCTTTGAACGACGCGACGACGCGCGAAAGAAAAGCTCGCGACGACGACGAGACGGCGTCGTACGAGGCGTACGACGACTCGGCGTACGAACCCGCCGGCGAGACCGAGACGAGGGTTTCGCACGAAAACGCGGTTTCGGACGCGGAAGACGCGGTGAATGGTGACACGAACGCGAACGCGAATAACGCGACTGCGGCGTCCGCGGATATCTCCGCGTTGCTGGAGGGTTCCTACGACTCCGAAGCGCCGGTTCCCGACCGCGACCCGAACAAAATGGCGGCTCGCAAGGAGAAGCGCGCGCGCGAGCGCCTCGAGGCGGAGGCGGTGGAGGAGGCGTCGAGGCTGCGCGACGAGCTGGACGAGGTCACCGAGGCTGTGACCAGCGAATCCGCGCGGCTGGATGACCGGCGGGACGAACTCCGCGAGACGATCCACGAGACGGAAAACTCGCGCGAGTTTCGCCAAGAAGCCGCCGAGGAGGCTCTCGCCGCCGCGTTGGACGGCGTCGTCGACGACGTCGTCGAGTCGAGCGGGTTCGATCAGCCCGGGAACCGCTCGAGCGCAGAGACGATGGACGGTACCGTCGCGTCCTTCCCGGTGGACCCTGGACTTTTGAAGCGCGAAGAGCGCGTCGTGGAGAGCCCGGAGGCGCTGCAGCGCGAGCTCGAGTCTTTGTCGGATGAGCTGGCGACGCTGCAGACGGACGTCCCGGACGGAGCCGTCGTCGCCGCGCAGACGCTCGCGGTGAACGCGACGGCGAGCGCGCTCAACGCCGAGTTCGCCAGCGATAACATGGTGGACGGTCTGCCCCCCACCGAGGAGGAGCGCCTCGCGCTCGCGGCGGCGGCGGAGGCTGTGCGCGCCAACGCAACAGCCACCGAGGCGGCGCACGCCGCGCAGCGCGCCGCCGCCGTCGTGCGCGCCGAGGAGCGCGCGCGCGCGCAGCGCGGCACGGAGGCGGTTCCCCAAGACACGTTCCGCGACAGTCTCGTGGGCTCACGCCAGGCGCTCCGCGTCTCGCTGCGCATGGAGGAGCAGGCGGCGGAGGCGAACGCCGCCGCGCTCGAGGCTCGGCGCGTCGCGGAGGACGCCGCCGCCGAGCAGGAGCTCGCCGTGCTGCAGGCGCAGCTCGAGCGCGTGCGCGTCGAGGAGGAGAGGGCGGAGAAGAGAGAGGCGCGCGTCGAGGCGCGCGTCGAGGCGAGGCGCGCGAGCGAAGACGCGGAGGCGCCCGGTCCGGTACTCGGTCCCGACGGGGACGAGGCGTCTCTGTTGGTTTCGGACGTCTCGAACGAACGCGAAGACGAAGACGAAGACGAAGACGAAGGCGGCGCGTATCTCGTCTCCGCGGCGCCGGAAGTGTCCCCTCTGTTCGAAGAGAACGCGGACGCGGCGTCGCCGACGCCGCCGACGCCGCCGACGCCGCCGA
>Ga0181601_10003406_pt1 | contig 13494 bp, 13 predicted proteins | sample 041ome_8_FD_133020 | JGI IMG/M metagenome (GOLD analysis project Ga0181601, IMG submission 133020) | Coastal salt marsh microbial communities from the Groves Creek Marsh, Skidaway Island, Georgia - 041407BS metaG (megahit assembly) | ecosystem: Environmental > Aquatic > Marine > Intertidal zone...
CGCGAGTCTCTGCTAATACCTGCGGCACCGCCACCCAACGTACCACCGATCAGACCAGCGGCAACGGCGGTCTCAATGTATCCGTCTATAGCTTCTTCGCTGTCAAGCTCTAATCCAGCTTGTGCGCGTTCGATTAATGTTTGTCCGAGTTCAGTGGGTACCTCGACAGCGGCACCAGTACCAGCACCCTTAGCAACACGAGTAAATAATCCCCCTGCACGAATGGCTTTTTGTGTGGGTAACAACCGACCTACCATCAACCGTTCAGCGAAGGCGTCTAGGGCAGCTTGTGGTAACGAGTTTAGGAATGCAGCACTTTCGCTCATCTCGACGCGAAGTCCCTGCTGTATAGCTTCTTTCTGGGCTTCACGGTTATTACCGTAGAAGAACGGTATTTGTGACAAGGCAGCGCCAGCAAGACCACCAACAATAGTACCGGCAGGGCCGAACGCTGTACCAGCCGCAGCACCAGCCGCAGCACCAGCACCTAGGCTAAGGCCAGTCTGTGGCGCAGTTTCACCAAGGGTTTCAAGGAAGTAATCTAACCCAGTACCAACGCCTTCTACGTCTTTTAAACGCGTAGCCATCGCTTCTTGTTCGGCTAGTTGGGCTTCGTTCTCGGCAATCATTTCAGCGCCGAACTCTTCTACCCCTTCTAACCCAAGTACACCACCAAGACCTTCAAGGGCAGATCCAAAGCCACGACCAGCAACATCAACACCACGGGATAAACCACGACCTAACGCAGTAGTATCTTCGTATTCTTGTTGCGCTAATGCAGCGGCTAATTCTTCTCTCGCCTTTGCTAGTTCGTCGTCAGTTGTATCTTCTGTTGTAGTAGCTGCTAACCCTTGTAACCTACGTGCTTCTGTGCCGAGAATACGTAAGGCATCTTCATCACCTATCTCTATGGCTTTCTGTATGCCTTTCTCTAAACGGGCTAAAGCATTCATAGTTTTATATACCTAGACTAGCCAATGCCGCCTCAGACGATTCACTCAACCCACTCGATCCAGCACCCAAAGCGGCAAACTCAGCTTTCTTAGCGTCTATTAGAGTTTTGAACTCTAACCTTATCGCCTTTTCTGCTGCTTTCAACGCATCTGGGTTGTTTTTATACTGCGGGTTAAATGATAACGCGTCTATAGCTTCTCGCTGCACTTCTTGCAACTTGCTGCTGTACTTACCTAAAGCATCTGCCGCTCTGAGTTGAAGGGTTTGGTTACCTTGCTGAGTTCTTGCATCGTTGAAGGCTACCTGTGCTTCTAGCTCTGCCCCTTTGATATCTAGCATTGCGGCGTCATAGGTTGCTTTGTTCTGTGCTTTGATAATATTCAACGCGTTTGAATTAGCCAATTCGTTTTCTTTGAGCTGCATAGTTCGTTGGAACTGCTCACTTTGTGACTCCATCTTCCGATCAAACTGCGCTTGTTCTTGTGCTAATTGTTCACCTAGAGTGTCGGCACGTTGTTGTTGGATATCCAACCCACGCTCACTCTGCGATATGTCCGCACCAAGTTTCAACATGTCTGCACGACGTTTAGCGATAGCTTCCAAGCCCTGTTTACGTGTCTGCCTTTCTTCTTCAACACCTCTACTTATACCGGCACCTAAACTAGCTAAAGCACCCCGAGAGGTAGCAGCGGCTGGGCCTTCAGCAGCACGAACAGCGCCTCTTGCAAGACGGTCTAGTATTTTACGTCCTGTACTACGAGTATCTTCTAACTCAGCTTCTTGCTTGGACAGCTTATCAAATTCAGCAGTTAGTCGCTCGTTAAGTAATTCTTGGGGCGTACGTTTTCTTTCTGGTTCAGTAGGTCTACGACGCAACATTTCTGGCGCTTGCGTCATCTTTTCTAATGGTCTAATAGACATACCGCCCAAACCTAACGATGCTGCATTTCTACCGAACTGTTCTTTCGCTGCTTTATCAGCCGCTTGTTGTCTACCAGCTTGCATAACTTCAGGCTCAAACATCATACCTTCTGGTTGTGCCGGTGCTAACGCAGCGTCCATCTGCTCTTGTATCGATGGCGGGGCTTTTACTTCTTCTATTTCTTCAACAGCGGCAGCGGCTACATCAGGTTCTCTAGCAGCGGCCATTTGTCTTTGTTCCGCATTCACTGCATCAGTTAAATCTTGTGCTCGCCTTTGTGCGGCTAAATCAACACCACCGGTAGGCATAACTTCTGTGACGGATTCGGTTTCTATGACTTCTTCTGGTCTTGTAGGGCGCGCAGCTAAGGGAGATGCACCTAATTTTTGTTGATATCCTTCAGCTATAGTCATATCTCGACGAAAACCCGAAGCAGCCGCATTTTCCTGTACGCTTTCAGCTTTTTCTCTAGATAACCCTCTTTTTTCTAGGTCTGCAATTCTAGCCTCCAACTCTTCTATACTAATACCGAGTTTTTCAGCTACTGCACCACCATCAAAATACCCAACAATACCGCCGTTGTACATACGATTTAGATTCGGTGCAGGTTGTGAGGGTAATCCTTGTGGGCGTTGTGGCTGTTGCCCCATCTGCTGCATACGTTTCTGTTGTTGCTGTTGTTTCTGAGCAAGTACACCAGCTACGCCTTTAGTGCGGTCACGCAAGTTCTTCATACCCGCTAGATCAGGTGCCATCTTCTCTTTTTCAGAAGCAATAAGGGTCTGTTCTAACTGGTCAGCTACAGTTGGTGGGTTACCCTGCATCTGCAACGCAGCAAGTTGTTTTTCCTTCTGTACTTTCTCTGCGGCGCGTTGGGCTGCAATCAAGTCAAGGATGTTTTTACTCTGCCCATACTGCTGCATTAACGCGTTAGGGTCGTTCTTAAGCCTAGTAGCGCGTTGAGTAATTTGTTGGTCAATACCACCCATCGGATTCATAGCCATTAGCCGTCCCCTCCAAGTCCAAACAGGCTGAGAATACCACCCGCTCCGCTTATAAATTCACTTAACGCACTAGGTTCTTGATAGCTGTATTGTTGTGCAGCAATCGGCAATCCTTGTAACAACGACTGTTGATATTGTACTTGCTTGTACGGGAAGTCACGTTCTTCTTCAAACTGCGCTAGGTCTGCGGTTATGCCTTCTTGTTCAATGGCGCGTTCTTGTGCGCCAAGATTAGCTTGTGAAGCCAATGCTTCTAAACCATATCGGTTGGCGGCATCTTGGGCTGTTTGTTGTCGTTGTTGTTCAACGTTAAATTGATTCATGGCTTGGGTATAGGCGTCTTGGTATCCTTGACCTGTAATACCTGCAAGATTTTGCATCAAGTTACGGTTTAACTCAGACTCCATAATTGCTTGGCGTGACCCACCATAGGCACCAGCTTTGGTCAATCGCCCTGCGTCAGCAAGTCTAGATATTTGTGCTTGCCGTCGTGCTTCTTCAATTTGCGGGTCTAACGCAGCTTGAAGGTATGGGTTCATGTAATCTTGCGCCGCTTGTGCTGTGAACTGCTGCGGCTGAAAAGCCCCCATCTGTTGGGTGGGTACTGCAAGCCCTGCTATACCTTGAAACGCTGCTTGTTGCCCAGCAGATTGCCCAGCGGTGAGTGGCCCTGTATAAGCCTGATACCCTTGATTAGCAAGTGCCCTACCCTTACCTAGCATCTCCGTTACATAGGGTGCTGCATACCCAGATAGCGAACTAGTTTCTGAAGTTATATCCCCTGCGGCCATAATCGTTACCTACTTGGTATAAATTTGTTAGGGTTAATCTCGGTACCCTGTTTCGTATTGCCGGTACGTGCTTTGCGTACCCTATCCATCATGTTGTACAAGTTTTTCGCACCTGCATTGGAGTTACCGTTACCCAAGTGACTTACTACATCAGCAGGGATTACGAACTCACCATCACTTAAACGTGCTTCTTGGGTGCCATCAATACGTGCAGGTACCTTATCTGCCATACCATCTGTACTACCGCCTAGGTAATAACCCGGATTGGCAGGTCTTCCACCCGCAGCGTATCCATTATAGCGTCTGTTATACGCAGAAGCGGGGCCACCACCAGCTAGTGCAGCGAGTCCACCATACTTATACTGAGAAGAAAAATTAGAAAGCCCTTGCTGTTGGGGTACTGGGTTAGTATTGATTACGCCTGAAGCGGGGCCACTACCATCGACAGCCATTGTCATACCCGTAGGAGCAGGGGGTGTAACAGGGCCGGGATACGGGGTCATATTACCAGCATTGGCACCCTGTAATTGCGCTGCTTGTGCTGCAAACGCTTGTTGAGCGGGAAATTCTGATCCACGCGGGGTATACGCATAGTCGGTAAAGTATCGCTGCCCCCGACTGCCGGGACGACGTTCTGGATTGTATGTTCCGGGGACACGCCCTCGCACAAAAGAATAATTAGGTATACCAAAAGTTGTTCTGCCTTCCGAATCAGTGACCACACCTCCCGCAGAAGTATCTGTGGTATAAACATTGTTAAACATCATTTGCGCTTCTGGTAGTGCGACTAACCCTGCTTGCCCACCTGAATTTTCATTCATTATTTCAAGTGCATCGGCGTAATAATCAAACAAACTCATTAGTTGTCTCCATAAGACATTATCTGCATGATTTCATCGGTAAAATCATAGTCTACTTTACCCCCTTGCGCCATACCCCCGATCTGCAATGGGCCTGACATGATACTGCGTTTTTGAGCAATTTGCTGCTGTTGAGCACGTTGGGGGCCACCGTAAGGTGACGGGAATAACCCTTTTTGTTGGGGTGTAGCAAAGATATCCGCAAAATCGTATATGTAGTTGATTCTTGCTGGGTCAGGCGTCGATACGTCAACACGGGTGCCACTTAAATCCCCCGCACTTGCCAAAGCGTTAACCAAAGCCGTCTGGCCTACAAGCTGCCTAGTATCTGCCGCTTCACTACTGATTAACCCTTGCGTAATTTGTGCTGAGTCGTCTATGTACCCTTGTAACTCAAGTTGGCGTTGAGCAGCATCAGCATATAGACCAGTAGCAGGGATCTCACCGACACCTTCTATACCTGCGTCAACGAGCCCTTGCAATAACCCAATGTCTATATCATTGATAACACCATCAAAGTTAGCATCGTACAAACGGATATCATTGTTAATTTCAGTAATGGCTTCTTCTTCGCCCAGAAGCCCAACAATACCATCTACATCTTCTTGCGTTATTTCAGAAGCCGGTATACCGATAATGTTACTAATATAGGTAAGATACTCTTCAGTATTGTCTTCTGACTCTGCAATACGTGTAAGTATGGTTTCTTCAGTTTCACCAAGATTGGTTAAAATTTCTTCTTTAGTAATCCCAAGATCAGTAGACAGGTCACTGAGCGCAAGGCTAAGAGCTTCATCACGCGTTTTGCCATCTAATTCATACTGTACAATGAGTTCATTAAGGTTAGCTATGTTGACATTTGTTTCGTCAATCTGAGCACTAACACCTTCTACTACACCCAGTATGGTTTCTTCAGTTTCACCTAAACTTGTTAGTAAGTTTTCTTCCGTAGTACCAAGACGATCAGATAAATCAGATATAGCCAGAGATAACGCTTCGTCGTTTTCAAAACCTTGATTAGCATAAAATGTAACCAGCTCATTAAGGTTAGCTATGTTGACATTTGTTTCGTCAATTTGAGCACTAACACCTTCTACTGCACCCAGTATGGTTTCTTCAGTTTCACCTAAACTTGTTAGTAAGTTTTCTTCTGTAGTACCAAGACGGTCAGATAAGTCAGATATAGCCAGAGATAACGCTTCGTCGTTTTCAAAACCTTGATTAGCATAAAATGTAACCAGCTCGCTAAGTTCCGCTACACTCGTACCAACAGCTTCCACATCTGTTTTAGTAGCCAAGGGGCCAAATTCAGCATATAGCCCAGTAGCAGGGGCACTTTCATCTTCTTCTGTAGTAGGGTCGTCTTCTATGGCAGGGGTACCAATGAGTGCTTTGATGTCACTATCACTCGTCGCTATTGCGCTTAGTATATTTTCTTCTGAGGTGTTAAGGTCTGAGGCGAGGCTAGATATAGCACCTGACAGGGCTTCGTATTCTGTAGCACCTTGGTCTACTAACGCGTCTATCCGGTCATTTAGTTCTGTATCGAGGTCTGCGACCTGACCGCTAACAGTTTCTACCGCTTCACCAACAGCTTGTATTTCAGTAGAAAGGTTAGCTTCGGTAGTACCAAGTTGTTCAAGAATATCGTCTTTTGTAGTACCGATTTCAGTAGCTAAGTCACCAAGGGCAGTATCTACAGCGGTAGCTCTATCTTCACCAGCAGCTACTAACGCGTCTATCCGGTCATTTAGTTCTGTATCGAGGTCTGCGACCTGACCGCTAACAGTTTCTACCGCTTCACCAACAGCAGCTACATCTCCACTGAGTGTGTCGAGGTCAGTAGCTACACTCTCTACAATGTCGTTTACTTCCTCTATATCCAACCCTAGCGCACCAAGACTTTCTTCTAAGTCTTCATTGATATTAGTACGCAGTACATCAAGGTCATCAGTGGTGGCTACGTCTTCCAAGGTAGTTTCGATACCACCTAAAATAGCCTCTACATCTTCTACGGCAATACCCAAAGCATTTAGTTCTTCGCTTATTGTAGATAGGATGGCTTCTTTTTGAGCTTCAAGATCTTCAGCAGTAATTGATGCGCTACCAGCAGGGCCACCCATACTACCTAACGCATCGTCACCTTCTTGCTCCCACGCAGTTTTAGGGGTTTCTTCGTCTTCATTGGGTTGCTCATATACAGGTAGGCCCGTTTCGGGGTCAAAGCCTGTAGCAGCGTTACCATTCTCGTCTACTTGAGGAGTTATATCTCCGTTTTCATCAACCTCTATCTCAAACGGGTTGGGGTCACCTTCTTTCCAATCAGGGTTTTCCAGCATCCATAACGGAAACGACCTAACAACATCCCCCGCAGCGCCAAGAATTTGTACCGCTTCGCCTTTGATTTGAGCGACAGTTTGTTCTACACCCTCTACTACCTGAGTAATAATCCCTGTTTCAGGGTCTACTAATAACCCAGAAGGGGTAGACGGCCCTATATAAGTACCATTTTCATTAAATAACGGGATGACTATTGGAGGGCCGTTAACAGGGAAAGGCACGGGTATTTTTACGTTTGCTCGGACTAACGCACCAGTCGGGTTAGAGGCAGAGGCGCCTCCCGGTTCAAAGATAATTTCAAGCGGAAAACCCGGTAGCTGATCTTCAAATGTAGGGAAATACTTTTTTTCTATCTGTTCTTTAAGTATTTCTTGCCATGTTTTGGGTCTGCCTCCGGGGCCAGTACCAAATAGTAGGTTCCGTACACCTGTAGCGAGTTTAGTTATAGATTCTTTAAAACCTCCAGAAGCCGCTGCTGTAGAAGTCAACGACATTACCATAGATTCATCAAAGGCGGCTTCTGAACCATCTCCGGGCGGTATGGACTCTTTTATCTGTTCTGCATACTCTTCGGGAGTTTGACCTGCTGCCTCGGCTTGAGCTTCAACGTCTACCCCTAACCGCTCTAGCCTCTCTATTACTTCATCAGTTGTAACTTGTAGCGGGTCTACATACGCCCCGATGGATTCTGCGGTGGGATAGTTATCCGCTAAAGCAGCTTCTCTAAGTTGCTCCGGGGATGGTTCGTAACCAAGTTCTTCAAAAATCCCCGCTGCGACTTCTATCTTCTTTTCTTCTATGTATGTTTGACTACGTTCAGTAGTTTCTCCACGCAGTATAGCGCCATATTCTTCGTAGAAATCAGTGAAAGCATCGGTACCATACGTAGGCATGCTATCCACGCCAAGGATATCTAATGCTAAATCTGCCGCAGTTCGGTTAACCCATGCACGGACTTCATTTTCACTAGCCCCCGTAGTGACTTGCATTAACGTAGAAAATTCTTGGGGGTATAACTGCTGCAAAGTGCCGAGTATTTGGGGTAAATTTTCGTCTGTTAACGTACCCGGAGGTAGGTCAAAGAGCGATTCTGCCTGTCCTCTGAATTCTTCAGAATCAGGTATACCCCCTGTAGCCGCAGAAAACATTTTTGTATCAAGACTAAAAAATGGGTTTAATGAAGGGCCACCAAGAGTTAGAAGACCAGCATTTATATTCCCGCCTCGGTTGCTAGGATCTCCTAACCCGATTGCTTGCGATATAGTACCTATAGCTGAACCAACTGCTCCCCCCGCAGCAGCAATTTTTTCTGTTAAACTAGCCATGTGCACGCTCCATAGTAGCTGTAACGTTATTTACGTACACTATTAGTAGGTGTTTTTGAGGGTTTATTTGGCATTGCCCAATCCGGGCACCCATCTTAACGGCATGACGCTTAAATATGCTAGTTACTCGTACAAGCGGCCCTTCTATAACTGCTGTGTACGTCATCACCCCTTTGTTACGGACGTGTTCAAAATACTCTATACAGTTGGAAACAAAGTTTTTTGCAGAATCTGCGGTAAAGACTTGCAAGTCCGCTGTATTTTTTGAGTAGTTAGTAACAAACAAAGTGTTCCCTTTTTGCAAAAACTCTTTGTCTTTATCATTAATGAATGAAAGGCATCTTTCCATAATGATATCTCTATCACCGTTTCCGAAGCCTATGTTGTTCCCTACTACTTCTAGTATTTCTTTTTGCGTAAGGATTCTATCTTTTTTGCTATCTACGACCATCATATCAGTTTGCTATTAGCACCCCCTGAAATGATGCGCCGACGACTACGCTGGTGGTATCGGAGCTGGCTCGGCATTCCATATCCGTTTTCTCTGCAATGCTCAACGGGTAATCAAAGGGTATTACAAGCAGGTTGCTTTGTACCGTCTGTATGATCCTTGTGCGAAACGTGTTTGAACCAAATTCTCTAGTCACGAACTTAGCGGTTACGTTCTTGTTAGCAATAGCGATAGCTGCTGTAAACGTAACATCGTCAATATAAAGCGTATGTCCAGCGGGGACGGTATATACCGCCATCTGACTTTGGTTGTCGCCTTGTACTATATTCCCGTACGTTATTCCGGTAGGTACCCCACTGGTAACCCCACTATTAGCGACATAGATCGTACCTGCAGCAGTGCCGCCTGATCCTGAAGTAGCAACAAATATGCGGTTAACCCGCAACCAGCTAGAGGCATCACCAATTTGTACCTGAGTCTGGCCGTTCATACTAACCGTAACGCTTTTAACTTCGTAATTCTCGTCTACCCCCTCAACGGTTACGGTCTGTGCACCCGTACCTGCACTAGTATCTGCTGCACTAGAGCTACTAATAAACGCAGTAAATGCAGCCGTGGGCCAAGGATAATCACCCCCAGTGCTCCATATCGTTTCTTCTGCGCTATTGATGTCTGGATTGGTACCGAACTTATACAATGCACTGGCCCCAGCTATTTGGCCTTTAGCTACTTGTAATTCGTACGGTTCTTGGATTGCCATAGCGTTTCTCAGCGCGTTGTCTAGCTGGTTAAAGTATATCCTAAGTATATTATTAAACTGCTCAAATGACTCCTGATCGTATACCTGTGGGGCATAGGGCAGTGCTGGGGCACGGAACGGAACGTCATATCTGGTGTTGTCTCCAGCCATTATCGTCGTCCATCAGGTCGCATATCTAGTCTAGGTGAGCCTAACTGCCATGTTACGCCCGATCCGGTAGACTCAATCTTCATCACCATCTGCCGCCCACGAACCCGCGTATTGAGTTGTCCGGTAAACTTCTCTATAGGTAACACAGCAGACCGAGTAATCGTACCATCATTTGACCCACCTACCGAAGCAGGGGAGTTGTACCCAGAGCCAGAGTTCTGCATAGGTAATAGCGTCATAACGGCGCTCGGTGACTCTGTTGTAGATCCGTCAAACGTGATATCAGGAAGTACACGCCAGATAAAGTTGAATTGATGTCCGTCATCTAGATCGAACTCGGCAGTGGTGGCGTATGCGTGTATTGGCGCACTGTCCACTAGCTCATTATTATCGACGCCTTCTTCCTGATTCACGAGATTGTTATTGTAAGTCGCAGCTAACGGGAAGTCTCGTAATCCCGAATCTAACCACGCGGTGCGATCCATTGTGCCGTAGTACCAAATGTTATCCAGATAGTTATACACAACGTACCTGTTAGCTGTTTGTGAGTCGGCAGAACAATAAAACCACCAAATTTCATGGTATGCCTCTACAGTGCCCGAAAACACTTGGCCGTACTGCTGAGTATTGAAATCGTTAAAGATAAACTTACGGAGATTACAAGGTAGTGGTTGGGTACGACCATCGTACCTATAGAACTTATCCACACCCATCCAGTAGGCCACACCGTTGGCGTACGCTACCGCATTTTGAGAGGCTATAGAGATGTTTTCACCTACAAGCTGCGCTCCCCATACCACTGGGGCACCGACGTACTGGAGGGCATATAGGGCCGAATCTGACCACACTAGGACTTCCTGACGAGCTTGTTTAGCCGCTACGATCTCAGTGCCTCTAGATAGCTGTAGGCTACCTGCTTGGTTTGTTGCCGCAGGAGTCCACTGGGTAGAGTCTTCTTGGTCTGACCAACGGATTAACATGGGGTTTTTAGTGCCACTAGCCAACGCGTTACAACCAAAACAAAACACAAACCGGCTGATATCTGACACCAAAATAACGTCTTGTACGGTCGGTACGTTAGCTGTAGCAGGTGATACGGACGAGAGTAATACCCCCCTAGAGGTAAGCCCTGACGTGGCATCCCAGTAATATATAGGCCCACCACGCGGCCCAAACAGTAGATCTTCACCAAAATTAGCCTGTGACCAGAGGCGTATCTGCGTGTCAGACGTACCACCAGTGCCCCATACACCAGCACCCCAAGACCCTGCTCCCCAGCCTGTTAGAGGTATTACATAAGCCGCTCCGGTATTGATTTGGTAGGCAGCAGACACTGTACCACCCCCAGTTGCTGTAGAAGTGGCGTTACTATCAGCAGTTATAAAGTAAGTATTAGCTACAGTGGTATCGACGGTTATTTGATACTCGCCGTTTAGGGTAAGTCCACCAACAGCAGAAGCACCCGAAAACGTAACAAAATCACCTGAAATGTAACCCCCATTAGCGTCTACAACACTTACCGTAGGGGAACCATTGGTGGTAGTAAACGGGTCAGTAAGGCTTACGGTGTTACGTAAAGGTGTTATGTCGTTGTATGCGCCGCCATTCTCAAGGTAAAACTTCAGGTTAGTGCCGACACCAATCAGGTTTTGACTACCTAACGTGACCCAGTTCCACAAGGATCGACAGACACCAAGAAAGGTAGCATCCGATATACGCTGCCACCCACCAATCTTTTCCGGTGTACCTTGCCGAAAGCGAATCTTATCGGATTCGTACCACCCACCTTCGCTGGTGTATCGGGTATTCTCTCGATTAACCCCCGGTTTTAACGCTAATTTTTGTAATGGCATACATAACCCGTCACATTGATTCGCCAAACGCTGGCGGTAGGGTTGTTACTACAATAGACGTATTCTGCTTCAAGTTTAGTGAAGCACCGCAATCAGAACAAGTATCTGCCTCTAACTCGCTTTCGTCTATATCATATCCACATTCGGCACATAAAATCTCAATGGTGTGCGCGGGTTCAACATTACCTTCGTCGTTTACTCTAGGTACATGAGACGTTTTCATCGTTTTTGATACTCCCCAGAACTAATCATCTGGCAAATTTCTAATGATCGGTCACCTACTTGCTCTGCCCAGCGGCTACGATAGAACTCTTGTCCAGCCTCTTCGTAGTTACCATCAGCCATGTGCCCCAAGGCTTTAACAAACTTACGTAACTTGGTCTGACCAATATTAAATGACAGGTCTATTAAGGCTTCTTGACGCACACTATCTAGCTTTGAGAACCACTCATATTCAATCGTCAACTCTTCGCGGCAACGTTTTATGTCGTTATTCAACAAATAATCTATTTCGTCTTCAGAAAGACCAAGGCCAGATTCTGATATGTTTCTGCCAACACCAATAGTTTCGTAACCCGCAGAGCACATATAGACCTTATCTCTAACGCCTTCGTGCCGCTTTAACATATTTACTAGTCTATTCATCATTCGTGCTTATGTGATGCGCCATAGTAGAAACTGATAATAGATGAGACGATGCCGCCCAAATACCCAAGGACAAGATTAACAATCCCATCGTCATTCGCAGAAGGATCTTGAATTGTAACCAGCGCGATGTACCCACCAAAGAAAATGACACACGCAACCGCAATAAACTTTGGCGTCCAATCACCTTTAAACGCTGCCCTAGCGTGTTGTACATCTTCTGCTTCCAGTGCGAATACATCTACGTCTAACTTCTTCATCTGAACCTGAAAATCTAGTTCAGCCTTTTTAATCTCAGCTAACTGTTCTGGGGTAGCCGATTGTACTGCATTAGCAATGCTTCTCTCGTCAGGCTTGCAGCCCAGCACACTGGCGATGGTTTGTGCCGCAGCGCCCCCTAGAGGCCCACCAAGGGCTTGACCAAGGGTAGGTGCTACCGCACCAATTAACCCTTTAATAGCTTCAAATTTCATTGTGTTAGTACCAAACCAACAATAGCTATTAACGAAGTAATCATGACGGGGTAGATACCCCAGATCATACGCTCTAACTTATCGAAACGTTCTGACCCGGAGTCTAACCGTTCTTTGATAGCGGCATAACGCAAAGCGCATTCAGCTTCATGAATCTCGATTTTCTTTAACGCTTTGCTTGCATGAGTCTCGGCCATTATCCTGCATCCGTTTCCGGTTCTACTTCTTCAACCACTTGGATTGATTCGCGTAACGCATTCTCGCGGAATCCTAGTGCAACTTGTAAGTTAACGCTCTGCTGTTGTGCTGCCGCAATTTGATTCTGCAAATCAGCAATCTGTTTACGCAAGTTAACCACCTCGACGTAGTGGATCTTGGAATCGTTGCCAAGCTCATTAACGTCATACTCCTGATCGTCAATGGTTAGAATGATGGGTTGCTGCTCCTGTTGTTCGCTCATAACTCCTCCTAGTTTTGGTTTAAGCGTTACTTAATTGTGCCATCTTTTTCAAGATCATTCACTCTGTCTTCAAGATAACTAAGCCTAATCTCTTGAGCATAGTTAGTACGGATCGCTTCTTGAACCTCTTGGGGTGGTGCCCAGTTGTTACGAAAATCCGTATTCAGCTCAACCACCTTTTGCAAGGCATCGATCTGGCTGTTCTGCAATAAATCATCGGGCAAAGCACCCAGCTCGCCACGCGGCCATTTGGTACGAAATTCGCTGTTAAAACCTATGTCCACCTCAAGGATGGTTAGCTGTCGTTCCAACACCGAGATACGGTTAGTAACTTCTGTGTAACCAATGACCGCGATAGCAACCCCCGCAATAATGGCAATAAGGTTGCGTAACGGTATCTCGATCTTTGTCTCGTCGGATAATTTTGCAGCCATTACTTATTCCGGTTGTTCCATAGATCAAACAGTGTGCGAATCTTCTCCTTAATCTGCTCTATGTCCGCATGC
>Ga0181601_10003421_pt1 | contig 13470 bp, 8 predicted proteins | sample 041ome_8_FD_133020 | JGI IMG/M metagenome (GOLD analysis project Ga0181601, IMG submission 133020) | Coastal salt marsh microbial communities from the Groves Creek Marsh, Skidaway Island, Georgia - 041407BS metaG (megahit assembly) | ecosystem: Environmental > Aquatic > Marine > Intertidal zone...
GCGGTGCGAGCGGCGAAGACGACAGGGAACGGGTTTCAGACGCGCGTCGCGGGCGGGAAAGCGGCGGTGGGCGGACCGTTCGCCCTCGTCGACGCGAAGACTGGGAAGAGGTTCACGGACGAAAACTTGCGAGGAAAATTCGCGCTGTTGTACTTTGGGTTCACGCACTGCCCGGACATTTGCCCGGATGAGCTGGAAAAAGTCGCAAAGGTGACGGAGGCGACGCGCGAGGCGCTCGGCGCCGCCAAAGCCGAGGACGCGTTGGTTCCGGTGTTCATCACGATCGATCCGGCCCGGGACGACGCAAAGCGAACGAGGGAATACGTCAAAGAGTTTCACCCGGAGATGATAGGTCTCACCGGGACCGATAAGACGTGCGGGGAGGCGGCGAGAAAGTACCGAGTGTACTATCGAAAGACGGGCGACGAGCGCGCGACGAAGGATTACCTCGTCGACCACTCCATCATAACCTATCTCATCAACCCCGACGGTGATTTCGTCACTTTTTACGGGAAAAACACCACGGAAGAGGAAGTGACGTCGAGCGTTCTCGCGCACGTGCGCGAATACCGCGCCGCCAACGCCGAGAAGGCTTCCGCTTAGAAGGCTTCCGCTCGAGAAGGTTCCCGCGAGCCGTACGGACGGCCGGCCGGACGGACGTTCGACCAGCGACGACCGAGCTTTCACGACCGCGCGAGCGCTAGTAGTTTAATAAATTTTACGTTTCCATCCCTCTCTTTATACGACGCTTTTCATCGCGAGCGCGAGTGTAATCGCAATCGATCAATCAATCGCCTCTGAGTGCCCAGCTGCAGCGTCGAGGACTCACCCACGACTCCAACGTCGCCGCCCGCACTCCCCGGCGCGCCCCGGCGAACATCGCGGACGCGAACGAGACGAACGAAGCGGCGGAGCGGAAACTGACTTCCGGGGTGGAGCGCGCGGGGTGGACGGCGCGGGACGAGACGGGACGGGACGTCGACGTCGTCACGCATGGCGTCCGCACAACCTGGAAGCGCGACGACGACGACGTCGACACCGTTCGCGACGGTGAACGTGAGCCCGTTTTTGTGGTGCGTGAGGCGACGAGGGAAAGGATGACGACGAGGGGAACGACGACGACGCGGAGGAGGCGGAGGAGGCGGCGGGGAAGGAAGAAAGACGGGCTCGTTTACCGTCTCAGCGGAGGATCTTTAAGCTTGAGGGGGGAAAAGCGACGATTACGATTACGACGACTTACTGACTGACTGTTCCTACTCGTTCGTGGCTTATGAATGACGCGCAGGAAGACGTGGAATTTGGTGAGCGATGCTTCGAGCGACGACGTCATCTCGTGGAACGACAACGGAAGAACGTTCACGGTGTGGAAGCCAGACGTGTTGGAGAGCGAGTACCTGCCAAAGACGTTTAAGCACTCCAACTTTGCGAGTTTTGTGCGACAGTTGAATAACTACGGGTTCAGGAAGTGTCACAGCGATCGGTACGAGTTTGGGGTTGAGGCTTTTGAGAGGAATAAGCCCGAGCTGTTGACGAAGCTCAAGAGACACGACGCGCCGAGGACGAAGCGGTCGAACCCGGTGAAAAAAGGGAGCAAGACGGACGCGTCGTTGGCGTTACAAAACACGCAGGAGAGTTTAGAACTCGGTGCGTACGGGGGACTGGCGTCCGAGGTGGAGCAACTCAAGAGAGACCGTTTGTTACTCCTCAAAGAGGTGATGCGTCTGCGCGAGACGCAGCACGCGCAGAGAGACGAGGTGACGCGTCTGACGAGTAGACTTGAGGCGACGGAAAATTTTCAGACACAAATGCGTCACTTTGTGCAGGCGGTGCACGATGGCGAGAACATAAACGCCGCACTTCGGGAGAGCGGATTGGCGGGCTTTGACGCCGACGCGGCGCTCGGACCCAGGAAGCGTCGGGGAGCGCCGAGATATTTGCCCACCCTCGAGGGCTCGGCTGGAAAGCAACAGACGACGACGGGCGCTCTTCCAGACACGCCAGGCATAGTCCCCCCTTCACCGCTCTCGCTAGAAGAGATTGACGACGAGGCACTCACAGCGCTCACGCCGAGTAGACTCAACTCTCTTCCGTGGCACGAATTTCTCGCCTCGCCGACAAACGAGAGCCTGCGAAGCATGGTGGAGGACATGTCGTACGAAGGCGAGCTCGACGCCGCAAAGTTTGATGAGGGAGACGAGGCTTTTGTGAGCTCGCTCCTCGGTCGATCCAACTCTGCGTTAGAGCGTCAGCTCTCGCTTAGCTTTTTAGACAGCGACGAGATGACGGAGATGGTCAAGGAGATGCAAATCGGCGAGGCGGCGACGCCAGAACGCAAACCGGCGTCCAAGACCTCCAAGGCCAAGGGTAAAACAACAGCGTCGCCTCAAAAAGGCAAGTCGGGCGCCAAGTGAGAAAATCCGGGAATGGGTGGACGCTCGCCCGGATGCGCGCCGCTCGGAGACGACACGACGCACGCGATGAATTCTTTTAAAATCTTAGAAAAAAATGACAATTCTTTCAGATCTGGAAAAAGTCTCCTCCATCTCGTCACCTGTTATAAAATCAACGTTTAGTAGAACTGATAAACGATGACGGTGTTTTCTTCCTTATTTGAATTACATTTGGGGCGGAAAAGTATAACAGCCTGCGCGCGCGCGTGCTTTCATCAGCCGACGGTTCGACGATGCGTGGGTGCGTAAGAAGTATACGCGTGGTATACACTTCATTCACATGAGACCAGCGGCGGCGCTCGTTCCACCGATGACGGCAGCGACGCCAAACGCCTTGACTCGTCCAATCTTCTTCCTGCGGCGCGCCCGTCTCTCCAGAGCTTGGAGACTCTTCTTCTCTTCTTCTCCGTCGACAAAGACGTTTCCGTCGCTCAATTTGATTTTGATGCGCTCGAAAAAGTCAGAGACGGATCCTCCGAGATCACGCTCGATGTCTTTTTTAATCTTTGCGATCATCTTCGGTATCATGACGTTGATGAACCTTTGGAAGAGCGGGTTGATCCAGATTTCGTGCGCCACGTACGCGCCCAAACCGATCGCCGCTCCGCGCGCCATCACTCTCCACATCGGCCACTCCAATCTGCTAAAGTAACGCATCGCAAAACGCAGAAACTCACCCTCGTCCAGCGACCCGCTCTTGTCGTCATCGAATTCCTTCATCAACGACGCCGCGCTTTCCTTTGGTTTCGGCAAGCACCCGTTGGCGTGCGCGTTTAACCGTTCGTGCAATAAATCGATCGCCAACTGAAGCTCAGTGACGTCCAGAACGCCGTCCGCTATTCTCGCCGCGGACGCGCTCTGAAACACCCCGAGGACCTCCTCCTCAAACTCTTTACTGTGCACGAAATCCATCCACCGCATCGACAACACCTTGGCGTTCGTCTCCCTCGCCATCTCGGCCAATCGCTCGACGAGTTCTTTTCCAGCCTGTTGCACCGCGCTCTTCGCCGTTCCTTCCGCCGCGTTCGACGCGCGTCGCATCGCTTCCGCTTTCACCGCTCGTTTCGCCCCGCCGAAGACGATTTTTCGTCGCAACGCCGCCAACGGGGCGCCGGCGGGGGCGCCCATGATGTGACGACGGCTGGTTCGTCTCCACGACAGAGGCGAACGCATCGCATCGCATCGCATCGTCCGTCCGTCCGTCCGTCCATGTATTATTATGGATAAACAGTGTAGTACGGTTGTACTCCGTGTGCATCCGCGTTGTACCCTGGAGCGCGGGACGAATGGACACTTCTTCCAGGCGTTCATAGAGTGCGATGTACTAAACCCTAAAAAGTTTATAACGTTTGAATAGAAAATACTTCATACGCTTAAAAAAGTTGATACATGAGCTATACAGGGCTCGAACCTGCGACATTCAGATGTATTCACTCTACTACGATGTGTGATCGAAGTCTGACGCTCTTCCAACTGAGCTAATAGCCCTTCGGGTGCACAAACTACGTGCTTCCACGCGGTGCGATGGTATATCGCCGTCCATATTCCTCGACGTATTCGTGGAGCTTGTGTTACGGGCGGATGGGCGGAACGATGGACACGCGTCGGGCCCAAAAGGAGTAAAGATTTCTCTCGCCTCGTGCGAGCGAGCGAGCGAGCGAGCGAGCGCGACGACGACCTCGGCGTCACTCGACGTCGCGGACGACAGACGCACCGACCGACCGACAGACAGACACACCGACGCGTCGCTCTTCGCGCTCGATTTTAAGACATGAAGCGAGCTCGAGGGAAAAGCGAGGAACCGGATGAAGCGTCGGCGGCGGGGGCGACCCCGGACGCGGTGACGGAACGCGACGACGACGCGGCTCCGGCTCCGGCGGTGAAGAGGCAAAGAAAAGGCGGGGTGAAAAACCCGGCGCTCATCGGGCGTAAATTTACCGGGGGCGCGAACGCGTCCATGTTCATACGACAGTGGGCGTGGAAGAGGGAGATGAAGACGGATGAGGAACGGTTCGAGCTCGATTACGAACACGAGTGCGTCGACGCGAACGGAGAACGACGCGAGTTGCGGTTCAGACAGAGCAAATTCGACGCCCATGGGTTCGCGTCTACGGTTTGGGATAGCTCCATCGTCATGGCGAAGTATCTAGAGCGACACCGCGAGGCGTTGGGGAAGACGGCGAAGAGCGCGTGCGAAATCGGCGCCGGGTGCGGCGTGGCGACGTGCGTCCTGGCGCTGTCGTGCGGGATCGATCGAGTCGTCGCCACGGAACTGAACGAAGACAATTTAGAGCTACTGAGAGAAAACTGTTCGAGATTACCGGACGATGTGGCGTCTCGCATCGAGTGTAAAAAGTTAAAGTGGGGCGACGAAGAAGACGTCGATTCGCTCGGAGCGGCGCCTTTTTTTGATCTCGTCGTCGCCACGGACGTGGTGTACTACGAGGACGCCATGGAAGATCTCGTGGCGACGCTCGAAAAGATATCCGAGCCGAAAAAGACGAGAATCCTGTTTTCGTACGGACGTAATAGACAAGCGCTCGGGAAGTTTTTGCGTCTCGTCGAGGGCAAGTTTGACGTCGCCGAAGTGCCGCGCGACGAGTGCGATCCTTTGTATCAATGCACCGACGTCGACGTCATCGAGCTCACGCGGCGTAGCGCGTTGTAGTGTAATTAATAGTGACATTGTACGAGCTGTGCTCGCGCGGGTAGTGGTAAAGTCGTAAAGATTATTTATCATTTCAAAGAAAAAACAGAATGCTTGTAAAAATCAACGCGGCGCGCGCCTCTCGCTCGCTTAAATGCGAGCCATGGCGCGTTGCGCCGCGGCGATGGTGGCATCGATGTCGGCTTCGGTGTGCGCCAAGGAGGTGAAACCAGCCTCGTATTGGGACGGGGCCAAGTACACGCCTTCCTCGAGCATGGCGCGGTGCCAGCGACCGAACTTTTCCGTGTCGCTCTTGGAGGCGTCAGAAAAGTTCTTCACCGGACCTTCGGTGAAGAAGAAGCCAAACATACCAGAGATGGAGCCACCGCAGACGGCGTGGCCGTTGTCTCTACCCGCCTTCAAGATGCCTTCGATCAAACGCTTGGTCATCTTGTCCAACTTTTCGTACTGACCCGGTTCGCCCAAGATGCTCAAGGTTTCGATACCGGCCACCATGGCGAGCGGGTTACCAGAGAGGGTACCCGCTTGGTACATCGGACCGGCCGGGGCAACCATGCTCATGATCTCCTTCTTACCACCGTACGCACCGACCGGCATGCCACCACCGATAACCTTGCCCATGGTGGTCAAGTCCGGAGTGACGCCCCAGTATTCTTGGGCGCAACCCTTGGCGATGCGGAAGCCCGTCATGACTTCGTCAAAGCAGAGGACGGCGCCCTCGGCTTGGGTGATTTCGCGCAAGCCTTGCAAGAACTCCTTATCCGGCACGATGAAACCAGAGTTACCGACAACCGGTTCGAGGATGACACCGGCGATTTCGCCCTTGTTGGCTTCGAAGAGCGCCTTGACTTCATCGAGGTTGTTGTACGTGGCGCAGAGGGTGGTCGCCGTCGCCGCCGTCGGAACGCCCGGGGAATCCGGCAAGCCGAGGGTGATGACACCGGAACCCGCCTTGACGAGGAACGGGTCGGCGTGACCGTGGTAGCAGCCTTCGAACTTGATGATCTTGTCGCGGCCGGTGTAAGCACGCATCACGCGAAGCGCGGAGAGGCAGGCTTCGGTACCAGAGTTGCAGAAGCGCACCATCTCGACGGACGGAACGCGGTCGATGACCATCTGGCCGAGGATGTTTTCCAACTCGCACGGCGCACCGAAGGAGGTGCCCTTGTCGATTTGAGCCTTGAGCTTGGCGTTCACGCGCTCGTTCGCGTGTCCGCAGATGGCCGGACCCCAAGACCCGACGTAATCGATGTACTTGTTACCGTCCACGTCGAACGCGTACGCATCCTTGACGCTCTCAAACACAATCGGTTGACCGCCGACCGACTTGAACGCCCGCACCGGCGAGTTCACCCCACCCGGGAGGATGTCTTGCGCCGCCTTAAAGATGGCTTCAGACTTGGTCGTGTTCAACGCCGGTCCCGCGACCGCGGCGCGCGGCGCCGCGGCCAATCGCACCGCCCGCGTCGTCTTTCGCGTCGCCCCGCGAGTGGATAAACCCTTGTTATCGATCGCGAGCTGTCGCGTCACCGTCGTCGTCGTCGCGTGCATCTTTATCGCCTCTCTACGTCACGTCGTCGTCCCGTCGTCGTCGTCCGATGCGTGTGCGTCGGCGCGAGCGTCTCAAAGTACCGTCGTCGGTTTCGTCGTCGGTTTCGTCGTCGTCGTCGTCGTCCAGTCCGCCATCTGGTTGGATTACGTGACATATCCATCGCGCTCGCGCGTTCGGGACCGGGACCCGGGGCGATCGATAGGGTCGGGGACCACCCACTTGGGTGTACTACACGTTACACTACGATACTAGATATACATACTATATACAATATAATGCCATCATACATGTATGGTGTACGTCGCGCACACGTGTCGTCATTCGTGCGTTTTTTTGTCTCGACGCGATCGATCGATGCGTTTCCCGAGAAGGAGCGTGCGTGCGTTTTTTTTGTCTCGACGGACGCGCGCCAGAGAAGGACGCGAACGCGCCGACGGCGGTTCGAAGAGGACGCGAACGCGCGAACGATCGATATCGATCGATCGACGGCGACGATCCTCGCGCGTTCTTAAACGGTTCAACGCGACGCAGTGACTGAGGAACGCTCGGCGGGCGAGCGAGCGCGGAAAACGTCTCGTCGAAACCGAGCGGAATGGTGTACCCGACGGTTCGAGGAAGAGACATGACGGCGACGGGGCGGTACCCGCCGCAGCCAAAGTTTCAGCCGTTCGCGTTTTACTCGGCGGTGCGACTGGGCGACCCGGAACAGCTCGAGCTCATCATGTCGACGGATCCGTACTTTTGGACGCAAGACAACGGGGCGGGCGCTCCCATTCACTTTGCGACGACGTACAAGCAGCTGGACATGGCGCATCACATCTTGCGCAACGCTCCGGAGAGCATCAACCTGCGAGATCCAAAGGGGTTTACGCCGTTACATCGCGCCGCCTATCTCGCCCAATTCGATGGGTACCTCGAGATGTTCGAGTATCTTCTCAGCGAAGGCGCTGATCCGTCCATTCAGACGGAGGACTACGACCCGTACCTCAACCCGGGACCAAAGACGCCGCTGCAGCTGGTGGAGAACGACCCCGAGGTGCACGCGCGACTGGTTGAATTGGTGGAGCAATACGCGCGCGTGGAGAAAAAGCCGCAGCCGAACCCATCGCTGAGCGATTGGTGGGCGCTGTACGACTACGGTTACGACGAGGTGCGCACCTGGCCAAAGGACTTTGTCAAGGAATACCCAGAGGATCGTCGACGCGCGCGAGCCCGCCGGGACAAGGAGGAATTCAAGGCGCGCCGCCGCGTCAAGCGGGCGCAGATCGAGGCCGAGATCGAAGCCGAGATTGCGGAAAGACGCGCGGTTGAAAAGCCCGATCTCACTCTCGGTAGCGAGAACGCCTCGATTTTGGCAAACGCCGTCGAATTTACCAAGCCGCACTCGATGGAGCACTCCAAGGGACCTGGAACGGAGAAAGGAAAAGACTCTGCCTTTCTGTTTCCGGGTCAAGGCTCGCAAGTCGTCGGCATGCTCAAAGACGATAAACTCATGGAACTTCCAGCGGTTTCGGAGATGTGTCGAGTGGCCGAAAAAGTTTTGGGATACGACCTGCGCGCGGTGTGCGTCGAGGGACCCAAGGAGAAATTGGACGACACCGTGTACGCCCAACCCGCCCTCTTGCTCGCGAATCTCGTCGCTCTGGAGAAACTCAGGGATGAAGATCCCCAAGCGGTCGCTTCGTGCGACGCGTGCGCCGGGCTTTCTCTCGGCGAGTACGCCGCGCTCGTATTCGCCGGCATTCTGTCGTACGAAGATGCGTTCAAAGTGGTCAGGGCGCGCGCCGAAGGCATGAGCGCCGCCGCCGCCGTCGGCACCCACGGCATGCTCTCCATCGTCGGCCTCGACGACGCCAAGCTCGAGAAAATCGTTTCGGATGCGTTACAAAAAGTCAAGACGGGTGGCGGCGGCGGCGACGTCGTGTGCGAAATCACAAACTTTCTCTTTCCGCAAGGACGCGTCGTCTCTGGCGACAAGTCTGCGCTCGAAGTCGTGCAAGAGGCTGCTCAAGCGGCTGGCGCCATCAAAGTCGCAACTTTGGCGGTATCCGGCGCTTTCCACACGTCGAGAATGGAATCTGCGTCCCAAAAGCTTCGGGAAGCGCTCGATCAGGCGACGTTTAACAAACCGCGCGTGAGCATTTACTCAAACGTCACTGGCGCGCCGATTCCGCTCGATACGCCCGCCGACGAAATTCGAGAGCTCTTGGCCAAGCAGCTCGTGTCTCCGGTCAAGTGGGAGCAAACTCTGAAACAACTCATGAGTGACGGTAAAAAGAAGTTTTACGAGCTCGGACCGAATGCACAGATTAAGAGCATGACGAAGCGCGTCAGCTTGGACGCTTGGAAGACGTTTAAGAATGTCGACGTGAGCAAATGAGACGAGCGCTCTTTTGCGTTTGAATCGAAACACATTCACGCGGAATAAAGAAAAGAGTCGTTTAAAAAGACCAGATGATAATTTACGAATCGCGAAGCGCTGTAATAAAGAATACCACGCATTCTTCGCCAACCTTTGCGTCCTTCCTTTTGCCCATGACATCCTCGGAATCGCGCGATGTGACATCACACAGTTTGACGCAGAGATTATCGTCCGAGGAATCGCCCCTCTTCGCGCGCAAACTCGATGCCTTCTTCGCGATTCAACGTTGCGATATCCCTCGCGCGAGACGAGCGACAGGCTATGCACACGACGACCACGGTGCCGACATGCGATGATACCGAGATGGAAACGGTGAAACCACGACGAAACTATCGACCGCCCACCGAATGGACCGGGCAGACGAGCTGTTTTATGAAAGAAGCGCTGTACAATCCGTTGGATTCATGCATGCTGAAGGCTCTCGTTCGCGACGACGTGCACGAGGCGCATCGCTTGCGATGTGAAGAAGGCGAGCGCGTAAAGATGTCAGATTTGTATAGCGCGGCGTACTTCGGGTGCGTTACGTCGGTTCGGTATGTCATTGAGTACTGTACAAACGATGTCCGTTTACGCCAAGAATCCATGGAAGAACTCATCAATAACAGCGTTTCAAGCGGCGCGATCGAGCTGGTTTCGTATCTCGTCGAGGAACACGCCGCGTACCTGTCTGAACAACATTACAAATTCGCCTTGGAGAGACGCGACTTGCGAATGGCGTTCCATCTCATGAATCACAACACACCGATTCTACGCAGTGACGCCGATCACTTCGTTCGACTCGCATCTGATGTTTGCACGCCTTTGCAGATTGAAACGCTCGGATATCGTCTCGCACGTCTCATCTCGAACCTGCGCGATCGCCGACGACGAGTCGGCCGAATCGACGATGCCAGCGTTCGAAGCGACGATCCCGGCGCAGAAGAGGGGAGCGCGCACCACTCTGAGAGAGAGAGCGAAGAGCCAGAAAACTACTATGAAAACGTCTTCTCGGACGATCCGGGAGATTTCGCGTCACCTTAGGACGTGCCTACCGTACGTATTGTGATACATTTGTCGACGCCGAACCGGGGTCGCCCCCTTCACAACATGTCGCGCGCGTCCTGTGACTTGCGCCTCTCGAGTGTGCGCGTTCTCGCGCTCACTCAATGCTTAATCATCGCCCAATACGTCCTCGCGGTCAGCGGTGTTCAACGAAACTCGGAACTCGGATTCGTGCGCATTCGAAATGGTCAGTTTGTGGAGTCTCGGACGGAAGCGCCCGTGCGCGCTCGAGGCGCCAATGTGTATTGGCTGCGCTATTCGCTTCTCGGTAACGAACAGGAACGCGAACGAGTCGAGGTAACGCTTGATGCGATGCAAAATCTCGGTCTCGACGTCGTTCGAACGTGGGCGTTCATGGATGGAGACGACGAGTCCTTTGACGGCAGAGCGATGCAGCCTCGGGAGGGCGTTTTCAACGAAAAGGCATTCGTCGGTCTAGATCAACTTTTAATCATGTGCGCGAAGAGACGGATACGAGTGATTCTCACGTTGACAAACTTTTGGCCCGATTACGGTGGGATTCAGCGCTACGTCGAGTGGGCGAGGGCTGCCGGGGATCTATCCGTGTATCGGCGAGAGGATTTCTTTTCGTCGACGCGTTGTTCTCATTCCTTCGAACGTTTCGTTCGAGCGCTCGTCACGCGCGTCAACAGCGTTTCAGGCATTGCATACAAGGATGACCCCGTGATATTTTCTTATCAGCTCATCAACGAGCCGCGACTCGCCGGTTCAACGACGAGTGACACATTCGACGAGTGGGCGACTCGTACGGCGGCTTTCGTAAAGCAGTTGGACGATTCTCGTCACCTCGTGAGTTGTGGGACGGAAGGTTTCTTTATGCGTTCGGATAAAGTTGGATTCAACCCCTTTGCCGGGGCAGAGAGACAGGGCGTGGATATCGAATCACTTCGAGAAATTGGAAATCTCGACTGGATCGCCGTGCACATTTGGACGGATGATTGGATGGACTCTGACGACGAGTCGAAATTACGATTTTTGGACCGGTGGATTCGCGCGCACTTGGAGACAGCCGGAACGAAACCATTGATCATCGAGGAGTTTGGGAAACGCAAACCAGTGTCGGTGCGTGATCAATTCTTCACGAGAGTTTTCACACTCGCGAGTGAAGAGCGCCGTCGTCCTAGTACTCCGAGCGTCGGTTGCTTGTTTTGGTTGCTGAGTCCGACGAGCGTAAACGATTACGACGGCTTCACCGTGTACACGGGGGACGCATCCACGCTCTCAATCGTCCGTGAAGACGTCAATCGATTACTTCAAAACATCTCGTCCGAAACGACGGATGTTACTTTTCCCGACGAACACGGAGGCGGCGATGACAGCGGCGAAGACCAAGATGTCGTCGTAGAGTTTCCTTTTGACGCCGGAGATGATCTCGACGCCGAGCTCGTCGAAGCTGATACCTCGTTGATGCGAATTGTCGAATGTCGTATGCTCTCTAGTAACGAGTACGAAGCACACGCAACGTACGGCGACTATGTCGCATTGGAGATTGACGTCGTCGCGCTTGGCGATGTTGAAATCTCACTGGATTTCGCCGCCGTTCAGAGCGCGATGACCGTGATAAACATGAAAAGGATCGATTTGCACGCGAGTCCTGGCTCGCCGCACAGAGAACAATTCCACATCACGTTCGGCGCCACACGGTTCCTTGGTGAATCCGGGATTTACGTTGACGAAGGACCGATGAAATTTAAGGCGACGGTTCGCGTCGAAACGCGCGATGGCCCCAGAACGTACGTCTTCAAGGACGGTGTGACACGAGGCACGACCGTCGTCTTCGACGCCACGGCTCCTCACATCACGGATGCGTTCCTTCGACCGTATGCGCGGCGCGCGATGTCAGAGAACCCGAACGCCGTGGGCGCGGGCGACATCGCCGTCTTGTACGTCGCGTTTTCAGAGCCGCTCAGATTTCTACCAAAGATCCAGATGAACGGTCGAGACGCGCACGTCAGCTTGGCGAGCGTGCACGGCAACGCGTTCTACGGATACATTGAAATATCGCCAGTACTAGACGCGGATCGCGAGGACGTGACGTTTTCAGTGGAATCCGCGCGAGATCGATCGGGTAATCCTTGTCATGCGTGCGCCGCCGACTCTGCTCGAGGACCCACGGATGCGATGAAGCTCCTCCTTTCCCTCCAAGACTTGTAGTAGTGACTCCATGAGTGCGCGCTCTGTGAATCGATAGACGGTAGCGCGCGCGCACACACGATGAAACGCAAACAACAAACCAGACACATCATCCCTTCACCAGCTGAGATATTTCCACCGTTTTTTTACAAAAGAGCGGGTAAAATGAAACATTCTCGCAAACAGACTGTTTGATGCAGTGAGCGAAATGTATGAAAAAGGGTGTTGGTCCCGTCGACCCATCAGTCGCACGCACGCACGCACGCACGCACGCACGCACGATCGCACGCGCTCATCACGACTTGCGACCTGCGACCCGCAATCGCAGTCTGCATAATTAGTGTCGACGCGTGCGGTTGACGATACCCCAGTGGCGCGACGATACTGCTGCGCGTAACCGGTTACGTTAAACGTGAAAGGCGTAACGTCAATCGAACACGGAATCGGAGTCTTCGGAATCTTCATGACTCGTCGTCCCACGGTCTCACCGCGAAGTAACCGCGGAGGCCGAAGTCTTCGATTAACACGTGCGTTATGTTGGTTCGTTATCGGGATTCTAACGACGTCAACGTCTTTGGCGACTGCGCTCGACCCGCGCGAGTCACTGCATAGTGTTGAAACGAACGAGACAGCAGTTGCGCAGCTTGGCTTTGCGTCCAGCGCGTCACTACAGTCCCTCGACGATGGACGCTATGTTTTGGACGTGCCTGATTCGCAGCGTCGCGCATCCTCCTCTTACGGTGGCGCCGCGCTCGGTACGGATCTCTACCGAGGTCGCCTGGACTCTATTGCGTCGTGGACGTCTCAGTACAACAAGCACGGGCAATGGTTTGAAATGGACGCAGGCTCGGAGCGCGACATCGCCGGCGTTGTCATTCGTGGAAGACACAGATCAGACCAGTACGTTCGATCGTTCAAGGTAACATACGCCGGGAACAATGGTGAATTCAGTGACGTCGAAGGAGGTTACGAGTTTTCCGGGTCACACAACTGGCACGACGCTGTGTCGGTACCCTTCGCTTCTTCGGTGCGCGCTCGCTACATTCGCATATACCCTCGTGACTGGCACGATCACATGTCCATGCGCTGCGCGCTGCTTTTGTCTACCAATATTTTGGACGTGCCTGATTCCCAGCGTCGCGCATCCTCTGTACACAACAACGACGCCCTTGGCACCGGTCAC
>Ga0181601_10003424_pt1 | contig 13458 bp, 9 predicted proteins | sample 041ome_8_FD_133020 | JGI IMG/M metagenome (GOLD analysis project Ga0181601, IMG submission 133020) | Coastal salt marsh microbial communities from the Groves Creek Marsh, Skidaway Island, Georgia - 041407BS metaG (megahit assembly) | ecosystem: Environmental > Aquatic > Marine > Intertidal zone...
AATAGTGGCGCAGCCAGTCCCCGATCCCGATCACCCGGAAATGTCCGGGTTGCAGCTATATATTAGACTGATATCTTACCTTCGCCTCTATTGGGGAGTTTTTCTTTTAAGCATCTTGGGTTTAGTTCTATTTTCCATGATGGAAATAGCCTTTGTTGACCTATTTGGTTATACCATTAATGCCATTACCACTCTTTCTGGTGAAGAAGTCACGGAATCTAAAGCAATTCTTGATAGTAGCAAGGGTTTTACCGCGGAATTAGCTTCTTGGATCGGGGGTGAAAATGCTGTGGCTGAAAGTCGGTGGATTATTCCTGTAATGATGTTTTTTATTGCGGCTACTAGGGGTATTGGATTTTTTGTGGGCGGTTATTGTATGACCTATGTAGCACAGGTCTTAGTCCATAGCTTGCGAACAGAGATATTTAATAAATATACACGATTACCCAGTAGTTACTTTGATACGAGCATGTCGGGACACCTAGTGTCTAGGGTTACATTCCATGTCACACAGGTTACTCGTGCAGCAACAAGATCTCTAAAAATTATCATACGAGAAGGTGCTCTTGTTATAGGGCTAATTAGCTATTTATTTTATATAAATTGGCGTTTGGCAGCTATTTTTATGATAGTACTTCCAGTGATAGGCATTGTAGTTGTTACTGTAAGTAAACGTTTTCGCTTATTAAGTCGTCGGATTCAATCGTCTATAGGTGATGTGACACATGTCGCCCAGGAAGTAGTTAGTGGTTACAGAGAAATGCATCTTTTTGGTGGTGTTCACTATGAACAAAAAAGAATGCATGACGCTAGTAAATATACTCGTCGACAACATATGAAAATGGCCGTTGCTGAGGGAATAAGCTCACCGGTAATTCAGATGTTAGTTGCCATGGCCTTATCATCTTTGATGTGGTTGGCCCTTGATCCTATGGTACTTGCTAAGATGAGCGGTGGTCAGTTCGTTCAATTTCTGGCCTCTGCAGCACTACTAGCAAAACCAATTCGACAATTGTCTGAGGTGAATAGCGACATTCAAAAAGGTGTTGCAGCAGCAGGAACGCTTTTTTCGACATTAGATGAAATGGATGAGCCTGACGAAGGTGTTTTTCAGAAAAAAGAAGTTGATGGTCATTTTCAGTTTAAAAATGTTTGTTTTGCTTACTCACTAGAGGCGGGGAATGTTCTTAATAGTATTAACCTTGATGTGCCAGCTGGACAAACAATAGCTCTCGTTGGTCAATCGGGAAGCGGGAAAACTACATTGGTAAGTTTAATTCCCCGTTTTTACAATCATAGTGAGGGGGAAATCCTACTGGATGGTACTGATGTAAATGACTATAAATTGGATAACCTCCGTAGTCATATTGCTTTAGTCTCACAAAATGTAACGTTATTTAATGACACGGTATATAACAATATAGCCTATGGGGCACTTGCTGAATGTTCAACTGAGCAAGTGCGGGCCGCGGCCAAGGCTGCCCATGCCCTGGAATTTATTGAAGAATTGCCAGAAGGATTTAATACAGCGATTGGTGATGAAGGAGTTATGTTGTCTGGAGGTCAGCGCCAACGTTTGGCTATTGCTCGTGCACTGTTAAAAAATGCGCCTATTTTGATTCTTGATGAGGCCACATCGGCACTAGACACTGAATCTGAGCGTCATATTCAGGATGCGCTAGAGGAAGTGATGCAGGGTCGTACTACTTTTGTCATTGCTCACCGGTTAAGCACCATTGAAAATGCGGATCGAATTTTGGTCATGGATAAAGGGCAGATTGTGGAGCAAGGTGGTCACCATCAGTTGTTAGCATTAAATGGTCGTTATGCTCAGCTTCACAGTAAACAGTTTGCCGATGAGATTGAATAGCCTGCCTAGGGGCTAAACTAAATGTGCTTCTCTAAATCACTTGAAAAGGCGTGGTATCGGAAAATTAGCTGGGCCTTGCTATTGCTGCCGTTGTCCTGGGTTTTTCGTTGTATCGTTTTTTTACGTAAGGTCTATATTCAACGCTGTACTGCCAATCCAAAGCTAAATGTTCCGGTCATTGTGGTGGGAAATATTAGTGTTGGGGGTACAGGCAAAACACCATTGTTAATCACTCTTGTGCAGTGGCTTCAGCAACAGGGATATCGTCCTGGTGTGATAAGTCGCGGTTATGGTGGCTGTGGTCACAATGGCCATGGTCATGCTGGAAAGTCTTCACAATATCCTTACTTTGTATCACCAGAATCCTCTGCCGAAGAGGCGGGGGATGAACCGTTATTGTTAGCAAAATACTGTCCCGTTATGGTCGACCCAGAACGCTATCGGGCTGCAAAGATTCTACTTGAACAAACTGATTGTGACTTGATATTAAGCGATGATGGCTTGCAACATTATCGCTTGCCCAGAGATATAGAGATTGTATTAGTAGATGCTCAGCGAGTGTTTGGTAATGGTCAATGCCTACCAGCAGGACCATTGCGTGAGCCTGCCAGTCGTTTGGTGGATGTAGATTTTGTTATTGCCAACGGGACCAGCACCGATAATTCACTTAAAGCGAGTTATAAGTTGTCTATCGTCCCGATTCAATTGCGACATTTATTCTCAAATGATGCTATAGACTTAAAGAAAGGTCTGAACCTAGAGCAAGGCCTTAACAAGCTAACCGAACAAGAGCAGTGGGGTGGCGGCCATAAAGTCCATGCGGTTGCAGGTATTGGTAACCCTCAGCGGTTTGTACAGTCCCTTGAGCAACTGGGCTTTGAGGTACGGCTTCACGCTTGGCCCGATCATCATGTTTTTAATGGTGAAGAATTTATTTTTGATGATGATCTACCTGTGATCATTACTGCAAAAGACGCTGTAAAATGTTCAGAGCTAAAGAATGATAAGGTCTGGGTACTTGATGTGAGTGCTCAACCAGATGAGGCCTTTTTTGATGAGCTTGGGAAAAAGCTTATGGAATGCAGGTCTAACTGATTTAAGCACAACAAATGTAAGCCCAACGGAGATTGTTAGAGGACTATGGATTTTACTGTCGTTATTCCCGCCCGTTTTGCTTCCACGCGATTACCGGGTAAACCCCTAAAAGATATCGCTGGTTTGTCCATGATCCAGCGAGTTTACCAGCAAGCCCAAAAAAGCCAGGCAGCCAAGGTTATCGTTGCTACCGATGACCAACGGGTTTTTGACGAAGTTAAAGGGTTTGGCGGTGAGGTCTGTATGACCTTAGCTGATCACCAATCAGGAACAGATCGGTTGCAGGAAGTGGCAGAAAATTATGGCTTTTCTGATGATCATATTGTGGTGAATGTGCAAGGAGACGAACCCTTAATACCACCAGAGGTGATCGATCAGGTCGCAGAAAACCTGGCTAGCCATTTACAAGCAGGCGTTTCAACACTGTGTGAACCCATAGCAACCGATGAAGATTTTAGTAACCCCAATATTGTAAAAGTGGTGGCAGATCGTACTGGAATGGCACTGTATTTTAGTCGCGCTCCCATTCCTTGGCCCCGGGATCATATAAACCGAAAGCATATAAACAGTGGTCATGTGGATAATCAGGTTAATGCTATGTCTGATACGTTGAGTCCAATGCGACATATTGGTATTTATGGCTATAGGGTAGCTATGCTTAACGCTTTTATTCATTGGCCCATGGCGCCAGTTGAAACACTGGAGTGCTTGGAGCAACTTCGCTTTATGTGGAACGGTGAGCGCATTCATGTGGCTGAAGCAAAGGCTCTGGTTCCCGGTGGCGTAGATACGGAAGAAGATTTGCAGCGTGTTATCAATTTGCTTACATAGAAATAGAAGGATTAAAACGTGCCGTTGAAAATTTTATTTGTATGCCTGGGTAATATCTGCCGCTCTCCAACGGCCCATGGCATTTTTGAGAAAATGGTTGTTGATGCCGGCTTACAAGAGTCGATCATGATTGATTCAGCAGGTACGGGCGATTGGCATATCGGTAAATCCCCTGATCCAAGAGCCAGTGAAGCGGCATTGTTGCGAAATCATGACCTCTCTCATTTGGTCGCACGTCAGGTAAGGCCTGAGGATTTTCTAGAGTTTGATTATATTTTGGCCATGGATAAGCAAAATTTGTGGGATCTTAAGGCGATGGCCCTACCAGAGTTTAATGGCCGATTAGAATTGTTTTTAGAATATGGCTCCAGTGATCTAAAAGAACTGCCAGATCCATATTCTGGTGGTAGGGAAGGTTTTGAACAAGTGTTAGACTTAGTTGAAGACGCAGCACAAGGCTTACTAGTTAACCTCCGCGAACAAATCGCCTGATGCTCAATATTCAGCAGCAGGTGCCACTGCTCAAATACAACACGCTGGCATTGCCCTCTACGGCTGAATATTTCTGCAAGGTTGCTTCCGACAATGAACTACAAGAAGCCCTGGCCTGGGCCAGGCAAAAACAGTTACCCATTACCTTATTAGGTGGTGGCAGCAATGTGGTATTAGCTAGTGATTTAGCCTGCCTGGTAATTCATATCGCTATTCCTGGAATAGAACTGGTATCGGAGCCCAATCAAGCTGAAAAAATTATCAGAGTTGGCGCAGGAGAAGATTGGCATCAGCTGGTGCTATATACCCTTGAGCAAGGCTGGTACGGATTGGAAAATTTATCTTTAATTCCTGGTCTTGCTGGTGCTGCACCGATACAAAATATCGGTGCCTATGGCGTTGAATTGAGTGACCGTTTCCATTCTTTGGAAGCCATCAAACTGTCCAGTGGTGAAGCAATCACCATGACATTGGACGATTGTCAGTTTGGCTATCGGGACAGTTTTTTCAAAGGGGCAGGTCGCGACCAATATGTGATCACCGCTGTAAATCTGAAACTTTCTGCTAAGGCAAATTTGTGCCTGGAGTACCCGGCATTACGACAATATTTGGAAACAAAAACATTGGCTGGGGTAACCCCGCCTGCGATAACCCCAAAACAAGTATCTGATGCTGTTTGCGCTATTCGTCGCTCCAAATTGCCCGACCCTACAGAGATTGCCAATGCAGGCAGTTTTTTTAAAAACCCAGTGATCAGTTCCGAGCAGCTAGAAACACTGAAACAAAAGTACCCCAATCTCGTGAATTATGAACAGGCAGATGGTCGTAAAAAATTGGCAGCTGGTTGGTTAGTTGAACAAGCGGGCTGGAAAGGAATAACAAGTTCTGGTGTGGGGGTGCATGACCACCAGGCACTGGTTCTAGTGAACTACCATGGGACGGGAAAGGACTTATTATCCCTTGCCGGCGATATTCAGGCCTCGGTACTTGATAAGTTTGCGATTTCATTAGAAATTGAACCACGAGTGTATTGCAAATAGCCAAGCAGGGTGACCGGTGATAGGCTAGTGCAAATAAAGTCAAATAGCGTGCTCATTCTTTGGCATGAACGTTAATTTGTCTGAAGCGTTAGGGAAGATTGCAGCAATGAGCGTTCGACAGCAGCTCAAAACAGTGGTGGTCGTAGATGACCATGATTTAATCCGGGTAGGAATATGCCGGTTATTAACCGATGTGCCGGATATTACTGTTGTTGGACAGGCTGGTAGCGGTGAAGAAGCTATATCTCTGGTCAAGGATCTATCGCCTGATATTGTCTTTATGGATATTCGTATGCCGGGTATTGGTGGATTAGAAGCAACCCGTAGAATACTTGCCAGACAGCCAGAAACAAAAGTCATCGTGGTGAGCGCATTTAATGATGATGTTTACCCTGCGACTCTATTAAAAGCTGGAGCCTACGGTTACATCACCAAAAATGCTGATACAGAAGAAATAAAAACTGCAGTTCAGACCATTTTAGCCAATAAAATTTATGTTAGCCCTCAACTGGCGCAAATGTTGGTTGTGAGTGGAATGGCGAATTCTGAAAAATCACCCCTCTCTGAATTATCTCAACGTGAGTTACAAATAGCTGAGCTGATAACCAGTGGTAAACGAGCCAATGATGTAGCGGAAACATTGAGCATTAGCCCAAAAACAATCAATACTTATAAATACAGGATCTATGAAAAGTTGGGTGTGACTAATGATGTTGAACTCACACTTGCTGCTGTAAAATATGGTCTGGTAGATCCTTCAGAAGTCATTTAAGGCAGCAATATATAGAACTTAATATATAAGGCATCAATAAAGAGCCCATAGATATTCTTGTGTAGAATGATGTCATGCCGTTTGATCACAAACCTTTTCTTAAACAACTCACCCAGAGGCCGGGCATTTATCAAATGTTTGGTGAAAAGGGCGACGTGCTCTATGTAGGCAAAGCTAAAAATTTGCGTAAACGTGTTTCCAGTTATTTTCGGAGCACAGGTTTAGCACCAAAAACCCAAGCGCTGGTTAGTCGTATTGCCAATATTGATGTGACGGTAACTCAAACAGAAATTGAAGCACTGTTACTCGAACAAAATCTGATAAAACAAAACCGCCCCCCCTTTAATATATTGTTGCGGGACGATAAATCTTACCCCTATATCTTTCTGTCAGATCGGGATCAATATCCTCAATTGTCATTTCACCGCGGTAGCAAACGGCGAAAGGGAAGTTATTACGGCCCATTCCCTAGTGTCCATGCCGTGCGTGAGAGCATGGGATTTCTGCAAAAAACATTTAGAGTCCGGCAGTGTGAAGACAGTTTCTTCAAAAATCGCTCCAGACCCTGTTTGCAGTATCAGATTGATCGTTGCACTGGGCCCTGTGTAGATTTGATTACGCCAGATGATTATCAGCGGGATGTTCGGCATACCCAGATGTTTCTCGAAGGTAAAAGCGACAAACTAATTCGTGAGTTAGAAGGGGATATGGATCAGGCCTCGCAACAACTGGCTTTTGAGCGGGCAGGGGTTATTAGAGACCAAATATCTGCACTGCGTAAAATCCAGGCCGAGCAGGTGGTTGAGTCAGGTAGTGGCAATATAGATGTGTTGGCGGCATCCCAAGAGGGCGATCAAGGTTGTGTCCATGTGCTTTACATTCGACAGGGGCGGATTCTTGGCAGCCGTAGTTTTTACCCGAAGGTCCCACTAGCAACCTCTGCTGCAGAGGTTCTTATGAATTTTGTTCCTCAATATTATTTACGCGATGGCGCTCGGGGCGATTTCCCAAGAGAAATTATTCTCAATGAGAAAATCGAAGAAAGTGAATTATTGGAGGAGGCGATCTCCAAGTTGGCAGGCCAAAGGATAAACCTCAAATATCGAGGCCGCAGTACACGGAGAAAATGGATAGAACTGGCCGAAAACACCGCGCGACAAAACCTCAACAGCCGTATTGCTTCCAAGCAAAACACACTGCAACGTTTTGAAGCACTGCAGGCTTTGCTTGAATTGGAAGAATTGCCGGAGCGACTGGAATGTTTTGATATCAGCCATAGTAGCGGTGAAGCAACCGTGGCTTCCTGTGTGGTTTTCGATACCAACGGCCCAATGAAGTCCGACTACCGCAGATTAAATATTAAAGATATTACGGCGGGGGATGACTATGCCGCCATGGAGCAGGCACTGACTAGGCGTTACACCCGACTGCAAAAAGGAGAAGGCAAGTTGCCCGATGTGCTCTTAATAGATGGTGGAAAAGGGCAGTTAGGGCGTGCTATCAGTGTGTTAGATGAGTTAGGTGTTGTGGGTGTTCATGTGGTTGGCGTTGCCAAGGGGAAAACTCGGAAAGCGGGTTTTGAAACTCTTTTACTATCTGATGTGAATGCTAAGTTGCTGCGAGATTCCGTATCTGAGTCAGAGCCCTATAAAAATCAACTTTTAGGATCTGATGAAAAGTTATACAAGGAACTACTTGTAGAAACAGAATCGGCTGCACTCCTTTTGATTCAGCATATTAGGGATGAAGCACACCGGTTTGCTATAACAGGGCATCGTCAGCGTAGGGATAAAAAACGTCGGGCATCCACCTTGGAAGGTATCGAAGGTGTTGGCCCTAAACGTCGAAGAGAGCTATTACGCTTTTTTGGTGGAGTGAAAGAAGTGGAACGAGCTAGTGTTGCGGAGTTGATGCGTGTCCCAGGTATTAACAAGAAAGTCGCGGAAGCTGTTTACAGTACGCTTCACAATGAGTAAGTTGGTAACAGTTTGTTGAATTTCTTAATAGTAGGGTCTAGTAATAGGACTTTCTATTAGGACTCTATCGTAGAATCCAGCAGTAGAAAAAATCATGTGGAACCTTCCTAATATATTGACGCTTCTTCGCATTGCGCTGATACCTATTTTTATTGCAATTTTTTATCTTCCCTGGGAATGGCGATATGTTGCCAGTGCCTCTATTTTTGGTGTTGCCGCGGCAACAGACTGGCTAGATGGCTATCTAGCAAGAAAACTGAATCAGTTTACTCCTTTCGGTGCTTTCTTAGACCCCGTAGCTGATAAACTCATTGTTGCGGCGGCATTGGTTTTGCTGCTGCAAGCACACGCCACCGTTATCTTTGCATTGCCGGCTCTAGTGATCATTAGCCGAGAAATCGTTATTTCGGCACTCCGTGAGTGGATGGCAGAATTAGGTAAGCGTACCAGTGTGGCCGTTTCCTACATAGGAAAGGTAAAGACAGCTCTTCAAATGATTGCGATCACCGTATTATTGGCTGTGGACCCCGTTGCCTATCCAGTATGGGATCAGGTGGGTATTGTTTTACTCTACATTGCAGCGATTTTGACCTTGTGGTCAATGGTGGTGTACCTAAAAGCAGCATGGCCTGAATTATCTAAAGCTCCAGATAACGACCCTGAAACTGACCAGGAAAAAGCTGAATCATAGGGTTAACCTGGACTGAATGGGCCGTTACGGTAACGAGTTTCTTGATTTTCCTAATTTAACCTAATGTTTAAGGAAATTTTATCCAAGAATACGGGGTTTCTGACTGTTTTTTGAAATTCCCGTCGGGTACAATCCTGCCTCCAAAAGGCGCGGTAGCAAAGTGGTAATGCAGTGGACTGCAACTCCTCCATCGTCGGTTCGATTCCGACCCGCGCCTCCATCTTCACAGTAGCCTGCTGTAAGCAACGCAGATACTGAACCCAAAGCCCGGGTGGTGGAATTGGTAGACACAGGAGACTTAAAATCTCCCGGCCTCACGGCCGTGCCGGTTCAAGTCCGGCCTCGGGCACCACTCATACTAAAATGCGGCTGAAACGCCTTAATTTCGTTAGGTTTTTTGGCGCATTCATTCAAAAGTAATCTAAAAAGTAATCTAAATCTTAGCTAGTTTCAGCTATCCCCCCCAGGGGGGGCTATTCCATCCCCCTTACTCCATTAGTACCACCCCAGATACAAAAAAGGGTGAATAGAGAAGCTCTGAATCCGATTCAAAGAGTCTTGCCACTGGTTTTGGGATTGAGCGAATGATGTTATAAGCTCCAGGGTGTGATGGAGAGTAGCGATACTTTGAGACAAGCAACCACGATGAGCTAACTGTCTCTTAAATCAGGGGTGGCCAAGTCCGGATTTCTTTAACGACATACAGTGTGTGATCAACCAGTTGAAGCCATCGGGAATGTGGGTTCACCAGTCGTGGCTGATGTGCAGGTGATGTTCTTCTAAAATCACCTCAAGACCCTGGTCACTATGGCGAGATGCATCATAAGCCAGATTGAGTACGCTGTCTTGTTCGTCATAAGACACCAAGTGAAAGGGAAAGCGCTTAATGATATCTATAATGGCTCGTTGCACGTCGTCGTCTTTTCCCCGTCATAGCTTCAGGTGATCAAGCACCAGGTTCCAGATATTAACGTAAGTGCGGAGTCTAATTAGTTTCCAAGTTTATTGTGTAGGTAGTGGCAATGAGAAAAACGGCCCAGAATTTACTGAATCATATCAATAACCTTATGAAAAATTTACTTATAATAGCTTAAATATTTATTTTATAACCCCACAAATACCCGCAAAACTGATGCGCTGGGGTGTGTTTTATATAGCCCGGGGACAAGCAGTCTAATGCTAACGAGTGGGATAGTTAGAAGCTTGTTAGAAATTAAAAAATAAATACCAAATAAATTAATGAATTATATGAATTCTTTTGTTGATTGAGATAACTCTTTTAACTGTTGTAAGCGGATTTTAAAGCGGTGCTACAGTTCATTAAGCGAATCAAGATAGAGGGAGGCCTGCTGCAAGATTGCTGCTCGTTCGGCTTCAGGTTTTTTATCCCAGTTTCTATAGACCATGGCTGTGCGCGGACTGTTGGCAAAACGTGCTTTATGGCGTTCATGAAAGTGCCAATAGAGTGAGTTGAAGGGGCAGCTTCTGTTTCCTGCTCGCAGTTTTACATCATAAAAGCAGCTTTTGCAGTAGTCGCTCATACGGCTGATGTATTGGCCAGAACATGAATAGGGCTTGGAAGCTAGCAAACCACCATCAGCAAATTGGCTCATGCCACGGGTGTTTGGCATCTCGACCCACTCGATAGCATCGATGTAGATACCTAGATACCAAGCGTCGACTTGATTCGGATCTACGCCGGCGAGAAGAGTGAAGTTCCCTATCACCATCAGACGCTGAATATGATGGGCGTAAGCATAATCCAGAGATTGGCCAAGACTTTGCTCCATACAGTGCATTTTGGTTTTACCACTCCAGAAATATTCTGGAAGATCCTTGTTTGCTGCAAGTACATTGAGGGTTGGGTATTCTGGTAAGTTGATCCAGTAGATGCCACGAACAAACTCTCGCCAACCTAGTATTTGGCGTACAAAACCTTCGATTTGTGCTAGATCTATCACTTCTGGTCGGGCTCGATACTCGGCTATTGATCGCTCTATCACCTGTGCCGGCGAGATCATTTTGGCGTTTAGGGCGAATGAGAGTCTTGAATGATAAAGACTCCATTTATGCTCTGAATTAGCAGTCATCGCATCTTGGAACTGTCCAAACAGCGGTAGGCAATGAGTACAAAAAAACTCAAGAAGTTGAAGCGCCTCTTTGCTCGAGGTGGGCCAAACTAATTGTTTTGAGATCTTTCCAAAATAGCTGATCTTATGTCTATCTAATCGCTCTAACACCGCTTGGGTTGATTGGCTGAAGCACAGAGGTTGAGGAATCTGCGCCAAGTCAGATGCTTTAAGTGCTTTGCGATTTTCACTGTCGAAATTCCAACGCTCCCCCTCTGGTTCACCGCTTTGCATTAGATAACCATAGCGTTGACGCATGCGGCGATAGAACGCCTCCATTCGTAAAGGACGTTGTGGTTTAAACTCTTTACTGATCTCTTCGAAGGGGAGCAGGAAGTGCTCAGTATCAACCTCTCGAAGACCTATGCCAGTAGGAATTTTCAACTTGCGTAGCTGCTCTAAAAGACGGATCTCATCAGGGCGCTGAAACTCAACTCGTTCAATCTTATGCTCTTGGCAGATCACTATAATTAATTGATCAATCGAGTCGTACTCTGCTGTTTGATCAAGTGTCAGGTGAAGGACCTGATGTCCTGCATCTTTGAGCGCTTCTGCAAAACGTTGCATACCTATAAAGAAAGCGACAATTTTCTGCACGTGGTGTCTCACATATCGCTGCTCTTGGTGCAGCTCTGCGATCAAATATAGGTGGTCGCTGTTTCGCTCTCGGTACCAGCTGTGTTGGGCATTAAGTTGATCGCCCAGAATCACTCTTAATGTCTTCATCGAGTCTTTTTAGCCTCGCATTTGCAGCGCTCCGAACAGTATCGTACCTGCTCCCAATCGCGAGCCCACTTTTTGCGCCAACTGAAGGGGCGTTGGCAATGCTCACACACTTTTGTTGGAAGTATCTGCTTGTGATGCATCATCTCCCTCATTTATAAACAGGCCAAAGTGGATCGCCGTAGTAGTCAAAGAGGGCAGTGGTTTGGCAATCCTTATTGCCATCCCAGCTCTTGATGAAGCGATGCTGGGGATCGTGAATCTCTGTCTGTTTTTCCAGATTAAACTGGCGATGGCCTCTCGGATCTGCACCGACACCTGCGAGGTACTGCCAGTTTCCCCAATTACTGGCGATGTCAAAATCGAGTAACTGTTGTTCAAAATACTCAGCACCGTACCGCCAATCGATAGCGAGTTCATGAACAAGGCAGCTAGCAACGAGCTGGCGTGCACGGTTAGATATATACCCCGTCGCTTTAAGCTGTTTCATTGCGGCATTTATAATTGGGTAGTGTGTGTGGCCCTCACGCCAAGCACGAAATCGCTCCGCGTAATAACTGGTGAGCGGGTTGCGATTATGTGGCCCTTTGAAGGCGTAAAGTCGGTCCCCCCAGTGCAGTGCATACCATTGGAAGTATTCACGCCAAAGCAGCTCAAATTTAATCCAGTAGGTCGATTCATTGGCCCCATTTTGCGATTCATACTCGCTGAGTCTAGCGATGACTCGTCTACACGAGAGAGCCCCGACAGCTAACCAGGGGCTCAATTTTGTTGAACTTTGCCAATCATCCAAGGCGTTGCGAGTCTCTTTATATGTGAGAGGCGCAGTGCTGTTGAAGTAAGTCTCCAAGTGCCGCAATGCAGCCACTTCACCACCGTGAACACTCGCTGTTAGTTCAACAGGTTTCCTTATACTTGATTGAAGGATGGGTGGTGGCAACGACGTCGGTGCTGTGACGGGTTGATCGATGACTAGACCTTCAACACGTTTACGAAATGGGGTAAAACTGTTATCAAGATCGGAGAGCGCAAAAGGCAGCTGTGACTCTTGAAAGATAGTTGCCGTCTCTTCAACCACTATCTGAAGGTGAGGGAAACGCTTGGCAATCGCTTTGATTGCTTGTTGCTCGTAGCTACCTGTGTGACGAGAGGTCACAATTTTATCAATCGAGTGTTGTTGCACCAGACGGGTCAACGACTCCAGATAGTCGCCATCGATCTTATGAAGGCATTGGCCAAGCGTGGATAGTTGTTGATCGAGAGTCGAGATTGTTTGCTGTAAAAATTGAGCACGATGCGTGCTTAAATGTTTCTCACCGAGATGAAAAAAGAGCTCTATTCTTGGGTCATGAATGTATATGCAGTGGAGCTTGGTATCTTCAGAGACCGCATTAAAAACTGAATTGTCGTCTAGACGAAGATTATTAGTAAACCAAAGCAGTGAGGATCGGGACACAGTTAATTCCTTGAGTATGTCTCCAGTACGGCACAATAAACCGATTAGATCATTCAAAGCTGCGCCTGTTTGGTCTGAGATCCTAGCGGGCGTGGCCAAGTCCGGATATAATTTGATCACATAAAGTTCTAACAGTTCATCAATTTAACAAAACACTAAGTCAATACCCTAGACAGAACCATCCAGAACTTACTAAGCAGATACATACTTTCCTGATTTGTTTAAGGACAACGAAAAGACACTGATTATCACAACCAAATTGTTACGAATGGTTAGATCATTCACTCTATTGTGTTTAGCTATTTTCTGGTCTTCAGCCTTTGCTGACTTCACAGGCATAGTTGTCAAAGTCACTGATGGCGATACGATCAATGTCCTAGAAG
>Ga0181601_10003425_pt1 | contig 13455 bp, 15 predicted proteins | sample 041ome_8_FD_133020 | JGI IMG/M metagenome (GOLD analysis project Ga0181601, IMG submission 133020) | Coastal salt marsh microbial communities from the Groves Creek Marsh, Skidaway Island, Georgia - 041407BS metaG (megahit assembly) | ecosystem: Environmental > Aquatic > Marine > Intertidal zone...
GCGGCAAAATATCGGCCTCGATGATCATGCGAAAGCAATGTTCGGTCAGATAGCAGGTTTGCGTGGCGGGTTTCACGATGCAGGGCACGCCTGCCAAAAGCGCGGGCGCCAGTTTTTCCAACATGCCCCAAACGGGAAAGTTGAACGCGTTGATATGCACCGCCACACCCTGCAGCGGCACCGCGATATGCTGGCCCAAAAACCCGCCCTTGCGGCCCAGCTGTTCGACCTCGCCATCGATGTAAACCTGCCCATCGGGCATTTCGCGCCGCCCCTTAGAGGCGATCAGAAACATCGTGCCGATGCCCCCCTCGATATCGACCCAGCCATCTTTGCGGGTGGCGCCGGTAAGGGGGTTCAGGGCGTAAAGCTCGTCTTTGCGGCTGTCCAAATAGGTGGCCAGCTGTTTTAGCAACTTGGCGCGTTGGTGAAACCCCATGGCGCGCAGGGCAGGGCCGCCCTTGGTTTTGGCCCAATCCAGCATGGCGGCAAAATCTAAATCGCTGCCACCTGCGTGGGCAATGGGCTGGCCTTCGACGGGGCCAATGATGGTTTGCGCCTGTGGGCCGGGGCCAATCCAGCGACCATTGGCATAGCTTTGGGGTGTCAGCATGATCTGTCCTTTCGCGGCCCCCGCGCGGGGGCGGGATGCAATTGGCGCCAGCATGGCGCAAGCCACGCGCGCTTGCAATACTATTGACCGTTCGGTCGGTTTTGTGCAGGGTCGCGGCAAAGCTGTCGAAAGCAAGCGCAAAGGACAAGGCTGTGATCTCACCCGACGAGCGCGCGCGCCGCTCGGCCCAGGCGATGTGGGCCAAAGACCAAGCCACCCAATGGCTGGGGGCTGAATTGCAAGATGTTGGGCCGGGTTGGGCGGTTTTGGCCCTAACGGTGGCGCCCCACCATTTGAACGGGCACGGCATTTGCCATGGCGGGTTTATCTTTACCTTGGCCGATAGCGCCTTTGCCTTTGCGTGCAACAGTTACAACCGCCTTGTGGTGGCCCAACAAAACACGATCACCTATCTTAGCCCCGGCCAGCCGGGCGAACGGCTGCTGGCGCGGGCCGATGAAACCAGCCTGACGGGGCGTTCGGGCGTGTATGATGTGGTGGTCACGGGCGCCGAGGGGCGTAAAGTGGCCCTGTTTCGCGGTTTGTCGCGGCAGATTTCCGGACAGCATTTCGAGGAGGAGACACAATGAGAGAGGCCTATATTTGCGAGGGGCTGCGCACGCCCATTGGGCGCTATGGCGGGGCACTGGCGCAACTGCGCCCCGATGACATGCTGGCCGGTGTGATCCGCGACCTGACCGCCCCCATCGCCGGGCTGCAGGTGGATGAATGCCTGATCGGCTGCGCCAACCAAGCCGGTGAAGATAACCGCAATGTGGCGCGCATGGCGGTGCTGCTGGCGGGCTTGGGCGAGGCGGTGCCGGGCATGACGATCAACCGGCTGTGCGGCTCGGGGCTGGATGCGGTGGGCAGTGCGGCCCGCGCCATTCGCACCGGCGAGGCCGAGGTGGTTATTGCCGGCGGCGTCGAATCGATGAGCCGCGCACCCTTGGTCATGCCCAAGGCAGATAGCGCCTTTTCCCGGCGTGCCGAAATTTACGACACAACCATTGGCTGGCGTTTCGTCAACCGCGCCATGCACAAGCATTTTGGCACCGATTCGATGCCTGAAACCGCTGAAAACGTGGCCGCCGATTTCGGTATCACCCGCGAGGCGCAAGACCGCTTTGCGCTGGCCAGCCAAACCCGGGCGGCAGCCGCCATTGCCAGCGGGCGCTTGGCGCGCGAAATTACCCCGGTGAAGATGGCCCAGCGCAAGGGCGACCCGCTGGTGATCGACACAGACGAGCACCCGCGCATGACCAGCTTGGAAAAACTGGCCAGCCTGCCTACCCCCTTTCGCGAGGGTGGCAGCGTGACGGCGGGCAATGCCTCGGGGGTGAATGATGGCGCAGCGGCGCTGATTGTGGCCAGCGCCCAAGCGGTGGAAAAATACGGGCTAGTGCCGCGGGCGCGGGTGGTTTCGATGGCCACTGTGGGCGTGCCGCCGCGGATTATGGGCATTGGCCCGGCGCCTGCCACCCAAGCGCTGCTTGATCGCCATGGGTTGAAAATTTCCGATATCGATTTCATCGAGTTGAACGAGGCATTCGCCGCCCAAGGGCTGGCCTCGATGCGGCAGCTGGGCCTGCCCGATGATGCCGATCACGTAAACCCCCATGGCGGCGCCATTGCGTTGGGCCATCCATTGGGCATGTCGGGGGCGCGTTTGGCCATCAGCGCGGCGCTGAACTTGGCCGATGCCGGGCAGGGGCGTGCCATTTGCACCATGTGTATCGGCGTGGGCCAAGGGATTGCCCTGATGATGGAGGCGGTGTGATGGAAAACCTGTCCCCAAAACCCGGTGATCTGGACCCGATTGAAACCGCCAGCCGCGATGAAATTGGTGCCCTGCAGTTGCAGCGCATGCGGTGGTCGCTGCGCCATGCCTATGAAAACGTGCCGTTTTACCGGGCAAAATTTGATGCGGCGGGGGTGCATCCAGATGATTTGCATAGCCTTGCAGATCTGGCCAAATTCCCCTTCACCGTAAAACAAGACCTGCGCGATAATTACCCCTTTGGCATGTTTGCCGTGCCGCGCGAACAGATTGCGCGTATTCACGCCTCGTCTGGCACAACGGGCCAGCCCACGGTGGTGGGCTACACGAAAAACGATCTGGATATGTGGGCCGATGTGGTGGCGCGCTGCATGCGTGCCTCGGGGTTGCGGCGGGGGGATGTGCTGCACAATGCCTATGGCTATGGGCTGTTTACCGGGGGCTTGGGCGTGCATGGTGGCGCCGAAAAGCTGGGGCTGACGGTGGTGCCCGTTTCGGGTGGGATGACCCAGCGCCAAGTGCGCCTGATCGAAGATTTCGGCGCTGCAGGCATTACCGTTACCCCCTCGTATGCGCTGTCGATCTTGGATGAATACGCAGCCCAAGGCCGCGACCCGCGCAAAAGCCCGCTGAAGGTGGGGATATTTGGCGCCGAACCTTGGACAAACGCCATGCGCCGCGAGATCGAAGAGGCCTTCGATATGCACGCGGTCGATATTTATGGCCTGTCCGAGGTGATCGGGCCGGGCGTGGCCAATGAATGCGTGGAAACCAAAGATGGCTTGCACATCTGGGAAGATCATTTCTACCCCGAAGTCATCAACCCCGAAACCGGCGAGGTGCTGCCAGATGGCGAATTGGGCGAATTGGTCTTTACCTCGCTGACCAAAGAGGGTTTTCCCATCATCCGCTATCGCACCCGCGATTTGACGCGGCTTTTGCCGGGCACGGCGCGCAGCATGCGCCGGATGGAGAAAATCACCGGCCGTTCCGATGACATGATCATTTTGCGTGGGGTCAATGTGTTTCCCACCCAGATCGAAGAACAGCTGATGACGGTGCCCGCCTTGGCCCCGCATTTCCAGATCGAGCTGACACGCCCCGAGCGCATGGATGAAATGGGTGTGCATGTCGAATTGGCCGAAGCCACGCCCGATGCCGCAGCCGAGGCCGCGGTGCGCGAATTGGCGGCCAAGATCAAATCCAACGTTGGTGTCACCGCCAAAGTGCACTTGGCCCCGCGCGGCAAGGTGGCGCGCAGCGAGGGCAAGGCCGTGCGTTTGGTAGATAACCGCCCCAAGGGCGGCTGATGGCCCGCGGGCTGGCACGCGACCACGACGAAAAACGCGCAGCCCTGCGCAAAGGGGCTGCGCGCTATTTCGCGGCGCATGGCTTTGACCGGGCCAGCATGACAGGGGCGGCGAAATCATGCGGCGTATCAAAGGCGCTGATGTACCACTATTGGCCCTCGAAAGAAGAGCTGCTGTTTGACATTCTGGATGATCATCTGGGGTGTTTGCTGGATGTGGTGCAGGGCGCGCGCGGGGGGGGCATGCGTGATCTGATTGCCGCGCTGCTGGCGGCCTATGCCGATGCCGATGCTGAACATAAATTGCAGCTCGATGCGCTGGGCGTTTTGCCGCCCGATCGCCAAGCGCCCTTGATTGCCCATCAGCGCCAGCTGGTGGCGCTGATGTCAGGCGCCGTGGCCGAGCTGGCACCCAGCCTGCCCCCCGACAGGTTGCGCGCCGCCACAATGACGGTTTTTGGCATATTGAACTGGTTTTACATGTGGCACCGCCCCGGCAAGGGGCTAGAGCGCACGGACTATGCAAAATTGGCCGGCGATTTTGTGATCGCGGGCATCAAGGGTATCGCCTAGGGCGGCCCAGCACGCGGTTTGCGCTATGTCTTGTCGCGCCAACGGTTGGCAATGGGGTAGCGCCGATCCAGCCAAAAGGCATGCTGGCTAAGCCGTGTGCCCGGGGCAGACTGAAACCGCTTATATTCGCTGATATAAAGCAGATGCTCTACGCGTTTCACGGTGTCGCGGTCAAAACCTGCGGCCACGCAATCGGCCACGCTGGCATCGCCATCAACCAGCAGTTCCAAAATCGCGTCTAGCACCTCGTAGGGTGGCAGGCTGTCTTCGTCTTTTTGGTCGGGGCGCAATTCAGCGCTGGGGGGTTTGGTGATGATGCGTTCGGGAATGGGCGCGCCATCTGGCCCCTGCATCCAAGGGCGGTGATTGGCATTGCGCCAGCGGCACATTTCAAAAACCCGGGTTTTATACAGGTCTTTGATCGGGTTATAGCCGCCATTCATATCGCCATAAATCGTGGCATAGCCCACCGCCACCTCGGATTTATTGCCGGTGGTCAGCAGCATCTCGCCAAATTTGTTCGACAGCGCCATCAGCAGCAGCCCCCGCAGGCGCGATTGAATATTCTCTTCCGTTAAATCGGGGGCTTTGCCAGCAAAGAGGGGGGCCAGCGTATTGGTGATGGCATCGCGCCCTTCGGTGATGGGCACAAAATCGTAAGAACAGCCAAGGTTTTTGGCCAAATCCTGCGCGTCTTGCAGGCTTTCGGCGCTGGTATATTCCGAAGGCAGCATCACGCAGCGCAGGTTTTCGCAGCCCAGTGCATCGGCGGCGATCAGGGCCACCAAGGCGCTGTCGATCCCGCCTGACAGGCCCAATAGCGCCTGTTTGAAACCGGTTTTGGCCATGTAATCGCGCAGCCCCTCGACCATGGCGCGATAATCTTGTTCCCACAGGTCGGGGATAGGGGCACGCGGGCCCTGCGCCACCTGCCAGCCGTCGGCGGTGCGGGTTAAATCGATGGTTTGCAGCGCGGCGTCAAACAGCGGCATTTGCACCGCCAGCGCGCCACCACGGTTCAGCGCGAACGAGCCGCCGTCGAACACTTGGTCGTCTTGGCCCCCGACCATATTCAGATAAATCAGCGGCAACCCGGTTTCCACCACCCGCGATACCATCATCTGGTGGCGCACCCCCAGCTTTTGGCGGAAATAGGGCGATCCATTGGGCACCAGCAAAAATTCGGCCCCCGTTTCGGCCAAGGTTTCGGCCACATCCTCGAACCACGCATCCTCGCAAATCGGGCTGCCAATGCGCACCCCACCCACCACATAGGGCCCGGTGACATCGCCGGGCTGGAACAGGCGCTCTTCGTCAAAGACATGGTAGTTTGGCAGATGGTGCTTGTGCACCTGCGCGCTGATCTGGCCCCCTTGCAAAATGTAATAGGCGTTGTGCAGTTTGGCGCCGTCCAAGGCGGGCCCGCCTATGCCAATGGCAGGCCCCGCCGCGCAATCTGCGGCCAATTGGTGGATGGCGTTTATTGCGGCTTGGTGAAAGGCGGGTTTCAGCACCAGATCTTGGGTGTTGTAGCCCGTCACGAACATTTCAGGAAACGCCACCATATCGGCGCCCTCGGCGCGCGCGCTGTCCCATGCGGCGCGGGCCTTGGCGATATTGCCGTCGATATCGCCCAAAACAGGGTTAAGCTGGGCCAGTGTCAGGCGGAACCGGTCGGTCATGGCATCTCTTTCGCGGTCATGTCTTGCCCCCGATGTAGCAGAACCAGAGCCGAGGAAAAGCTCTTTGGCCCTGAAAGGCGTTGTCAGTCCGCCATAGGGCCTGTAGTTTTCGCCCCAAGGGGGCCCGCCCGGGCGCCACGCGATATAATGGCAAGGCAGGACCAGCACGATGAGCAAGCGCAGCGGCATGCAGGCAGGTAAAGTGGCACAGTTTCGCGCGGCCCCCCTTGGGGCGGCGCTGATGGTGCTGGCCATGGCAGTGCCAGCCACCGCCCAAGATAGCGCCCGCGCCAGCAAGCAATATGACGATGGCGGGGTCTATGAGGGGGCGTTCAAAGACGGGTTGCAGCATGGGCAGGGCACATATCGCTTGCCCAGCGGCTATGAATATACCGGCGAATGGGTGGCTGGTGAAATTCGCGGCAAGGGCGTGGCGCGCTTTCCCAATGGCTCGGTCTACGAGGGCGATTTCCAAAAAGGCAAACCCGAAGGGCTGGGCAAAATTGTTTTTGCCGATGGGGGCACCTACGAAGGCGAATGGGCCGATGGCCGCATCACCGGGCGTGGCGTGGCGGTCTATGCCAATGGCGTGCGATACGAAGGCCAGTTCCGCGACACCAAACACCACGGCCGCGGCCTGCTAGAGGCGGCGGGCGGCTATGTCTACGATGGCGATTGGGTCGATGGCGTGAAAGAGGGGCAGGGCCAAATTACCTATCCCGATGGGTCGGTCTACGAGGGCCAAATGCGTGCCGGCATGCGCGATGGCACGGGCACCCTGCGCCTGCCAGATGGCATGGTCTACGAAGGCCAGTGGCAGGCAGGTCAAATGTCGGGGCAGGGCAAGCTGACCCAATCCAATGGCGATGTGTATGAGGGCGGTTTCGACAATGGCCGCCGTGTGGGCCAAGGGCGGTTGCGTTATGCCAATGGCGATGTCTACGAGGGCGATTTCGTCGATGACCGCCGCGAGGGCCAAGGCATTTTTACCGGCGCCGATGGCTACCGCTACGAGGGGGCATGGCTGGCTGGCCAGATCGAGGGGCAGGGCCGTGTGTTGTACCCCGATGGTTCGGTCTACGAGGGGCAGTTTCGCAATGATCTGGCCGACGGTATCGGCAAAATCACCTATGCCGACGGCTCGGTCTACGAGGGCGAATGGCGCGCAGGTGTGATCGAGGGGCAGGGCCGGGCGGTTTATGCCAACGGGCTGATCTACGAGGGCGGCTATCTGGATGCCAAGAACCACGGATTTGGCATTATGACCTACCCCGACGGCTACCGTTACGAGGGCGAATGGCAGGCCGGCCAGCGCCACGGCCAAGGCACCGCCACCTACCCAGATGGCACTGTATACAAAGGCCAGTTTGAAAATGGCCAGCGCCATGGCAGCGGTGAAATTACCATGGCCGATGGGTTTCGCTATGTGGGCCAATGGCAACAGGGCGAAATTTCTGGCCAAGGCGTGGCCACCTATGCCAATGGCGATGTCTACGAGGGCAGTTTCCGGTCTGGCAAGCGCCAAGGGGCCGGCACAATGCGCTATTCTGATGGGCAGGAAACCAGTGGCACATGGGAAAATGGGGCGCTGAAGCAAGACTGATCATGGCCCACGGGCCATGCGTTTTCCCCCTTTCCAATCAGGCCAAACCAGTCTATACGCGCGACTTCACGCGGGGTGACAGCCTTGGAGGCACCCCGCCCTAACGTATGGAGAATTAATATGGCTGGAGAAATTCCTGATCTTCACGCTGAGGTTCGGACGGGGACAGGCAAGGGCGCCGCTCGTCAGGCACGTCGTGACGGCATGGTTCCTGGTATCGTATTCGGTGGCGAAGCCGATCCGCTGCCGATCAACATCCCCTTCAACGCCCTGCTGAAGCGCCTGAAAGCAGGCCGCTTCAAATCGACCCTGTTCAACCTGAAGGTCGAAGGCCAAGAAGACGTACGCGTGATCTGCCGCGATGTGCAGCGCGATGTTGTCAAAGACCTGCCCACCCACGTCGACCTGATGCGCCTGCGTCGCACCAGCCGTATCAACCTGTTCATCCACGTTGATTTCATCAACCACGATGCAGCCCCCGGCCTGAAAAAAGGCGGCGTGCTGACAATCGTGCGCGCCGAGGTGGAACTGAACGTGCTGGCGGGCGATATCCCCGACCACATCACCATCGATCTGACCGGCCGTGACATTGGCGATGTGATCCATATCAGCGATGCTATTCTGCCCGAAGGCGCGAAGCCCACGATCGAGCGTGATTTCGTCATCGCAAACATCTCGGCACCGTCGGGCCTGCGCTCGGCTGATGCGGCAGATGATGGCGAAGGCGACGCCGAATAATATCTGCGGGCACTTGGCCCCAGAATGAAAACCGCTAAGGCGCGTTCCCGTGGGGCGCGCCTTTTTCTATGGCGCCACCTTTGGCTTGCACGTTGAGTTTTGCAGGCGCTGCCGCTACACCACCGCAAAGGGCAACACGGGGGGTTTGCGATGCAGTTATGGGTAGGTCTGGGCAATCCAGGCGGAAAATACGCGCAAAACCGCCACAATATCGGCTTTATGGCCTTGGACCGTATTGCCGATGCGCATGGGTTTCAGCCATGGCGTGGGCGCTTTCAGGGGCAGCTGTCCGAGGGGCGTTTGGGGGGCGATAAGGTGCTTTTGCTCAAGCCCGACACATTTATGAACCTCAGCGGCCAATCGGTGGGCGAGGCGATGCGGTTTTTCAAGCTAAGCCCGGAAGATATAACTGTTTTTCACGACGAACTTGATCTGGCACCCGGTAAGCTGCGGGTGAAACAGGGGGGCGGGCATGCAGGCCATAATGGCCTACGCTCGATCCACCAGCATATCGGCGAGGCCTACGCCCGCGTGCGGCTGGGCATCGGCCATCCCGGCCACAAAGACCGGGTGGCAGCCTATGTGCTGTCTGATTTTGCCAAGGCAGATCAGGAATGGCTGGATGATCTGCTGCGGGGTATTGCCCAAGGTGCACCGCATTTGGCGCGCGGCGAGGGGGGGCAATTTATGAACGCCGTTGCCTTGGCGCGTGGCGATACGCGCGCCCCGGCCAAACAGCGGCGCAACAGCCCCCCGCCCCCAGCTGACACCCCGGGCGCGGCCCCATCCGCCCCCGCCCCTGACGCGGCCGAGGCCCGCAGCCCGATGGAGCGCCTGCTAGACAAATTCCGCTAGGCACAGCGCGCTTGGCCGGGCTTGACGCAGGCCACGGGCGCACCAAATCTGAGGCAGGGCATGACAAGGGGCGCAGCGCGATGGAACCAGAAGCATCGGTAAACGTTTTGGGCGGGGCATTGGCGCTATGTGGCAGCGATCCGGTGACTGGCTTTTTTCGCGATGGCCACTGCAACACCTGCGCGGCCGATAGTGGCAGCCACACCGTATGCGCGGTGATGACAGCCGAATTTCTGGCCTATTCAAAATATGTGGGCAATGATCTGTCTACGCCGCGGCCCGAATTTCGCTTTGCCGGGTTGAAACCGGGCGACAGCTGGTGCTTATGCGCGGCGCGGTTTTTGCAAGCCCATGACGAGGGCTGCGCGCCGAAGGTGCATTTGCAGGCCACGCATGCCCGCGCGTTAGAGATTGTGCCGCTGAAAATTTTGCAAGAGCACAGCCTGTAATCAGGGCGCAGCGCCGGAACCGCCGGAACCGCTGGCGCTGGGCTGTGCCATATCGCCCAAGCCGGGCAGCCCGTCGCCCATCAATTCATCAATGAACAGCGACAGCAATTGCGGCCGCCCGCTGACGCCAGCCTTGCGGTAAATCGCGGCTGTTTGGGCCTTTACCGTGCCCTCGCTGGTTTTGCGCAGGCTGGCGATTTCTGCCGTTGAAAAGCCCTTGATTGCAAACAGCGCCACGTCCCGCTCTGCCGGGGTAAGGGCCCATTTGGTGAAATGCTCTTCCATAACATCGCGAAACGCCCCCGATGCCGCGCGCAGCCGTTCCTCGGCCCGGCGCGAACGCAAGGCTGATTGGCGAAAGCTAAGCCAGCCCAAAAATACCCCCAACACAAGGCCGATCGCGGCGCCAATTTCCAGCAATTCGCGCGTTTGCCAGCTGATCGGGGCGGTGCGGGCGCCGAAAATGGTCAGCACGATATCGGATATGAAAAACAACGCGCAAACGGATTGGATCACCACGATTGCAATGATAATGGGCAGGCGCGTCACAGCAGGCCCCCAGTGGCGCAGACGGTCAGGGCAGGCATCAATCGGCCTCCTTATCGGTGTCTTTGTCGCCGTCTTTGTCGCGGTCATCGTCTGCGCGCTTTAGCAGCCGGTTTTCGCCGTCGTCGTCATCATCATCATCATCATCGTCGTCATCATCGTCGTCGATGTCTTGCCAGAAATCGCGCAGAATTTCCCCTGTGCGCGGGTTCACGATAATCTCGCGGCGGCTGTCTTCGCCGATGGCAATAATACGGGTGCGCCCCAGCCATGTTTGCGATGTGGTGATGTCGCTGTAGCCCTGTTTCAGCAATTGCCGGGTGACGCTGGTCACCAGATCGCTGCCCCAAGCGGGGGTGATGGCGCAGGCAAGCGCGGCAGATAAGGCAAGCATGCGGGGCGTCATGAATGGCTCCTTCAGGCAGTCTGGGGCTATTTTGCCGAAAACTGCGCGCTTGGCCATGCCCCTAAGGTTTAGGCGCGCCCTGAAATGGGCCAAGGGCGCGCCTAATCTGGGGTTTATGGGCCTAAAGCTTCATGTCGAAGCCAAGATGCTTGGCCACGGTAAAGATGTCTTTGTCGCCACGGCCACACATGTTCATCACGATGATATGCTCGGCGGGCAATGTCGGGGCGATCTTCATCACATGGGCCAAGGCGTGGCTGGGCTCTAGCGCGGGGATGATGCCCTCTAGGGCGCAAGACAGCTGGAACGCCTCTAGCGCCTCTTTGTCGCTGATCCAGACATATTCGGCGCGCCCGATATCGTGCAGCCAGGCGTGTTCGGGGCCAATGCCGGGGTAATCAAGCCCCGCAGAAATGGAGAACCCTTCCAGAATTTGGCCATCGTCATCTTGCAGCAGATAGGTGCGGTTGCCGTGCAGCACGCCGGGGCGGCCGCCGGTCAAACTGGCGCAATGCTCCATTTTTTCATCGACGCCTTTGCCCCCGGCCTCGACACCGATGATGCGCACGCTGGCATCATCAAGGAAGGGGTAGAACAACCCCATCGCGTTCGAGCCACCGCCGATGGCCGCGATCACGGTATCGGGCAGGCGGCCTTCGCCTTCTTGTTCGGCCAATTGGCTGCGCACCTCTTTGCCGATGATCGACTGGAAGTCGCGCACCATGGCGGGGTAGGGGTGTGGCCCTGCCACCGTGCCAATGCAATAAAACGTGTCGCGCACATTGGTTACCCAATCGCGCAGCGCGTCGTTCATGGCGTCTTTCAGCGTGCCGCGGCCGCTGGTCACGGGCACCACTTCGGCCCCCAACAGGCGCATGCGGAACACGTTTGGCGCCTGACGTTCCACATCGTGGGCGCCCATATAGACCACGCATTTCAGGCCAAATTTGGCGCAGACCGTGGCTGTGGCCACGCCATGCTGGCCCGCGCCGGTTTCGGCGATGATGCGGGTTTTGCCCATACGGCGCGCCAAGATGATTTGGCCCAGCACATTGTTGATTTTATGCGCGCCTGTGTGGTTCAACTCGTCGCGCTTCATATAGATTTTGGCGCCGCCCAGATGCTGGGTTAGCCGCTCGGCGTAATAAAGGGGGCTGGGGCGGCCAACGTAATGGGTCCATAGATCATTCATCTCGTCCCAAAAGGATTGATCGGTTTTGGCCTTTTCGTATTCTTCCTCCAAAGCCAAGATCAAAGGCATCAGCGTTTCAGACACAAAGCGCCCGCCAAAATCGCCAAAACGGCCGTTTTCGTCGGGACCGGTCATGAAAGAGTTGAAAAGATCGTTGGCCATCGCCCACCCTCCAGATTTGCTGTTTCGGGTGTAATGCCAACCGCAGGCAGGGGCAATAGAAGCGCGGGCGTTATGGCGGATTTGTCAGCCGCTCTTTTGCGCCGCCATCGCCCGGCAATGCCTGCTAAAGACCTTGCACCGCCTGCATAAAGGCGGCGATCTGATCGGCATCTTTCAGGCCCGGCGCGCTTTCCACACCAGACGACAGATCGACCTGCCGGGCGCCGGTAAGCTGCACGGCTTGGGCCACATTTTGTGCGCTAAGACCGCCCGCCAACATCCATGGCAGCGCCCAATATTTGCGCGCCTGCAGCAGCCGCCAGTCAAACGCCAGCCCGTTGCCCCCCGGTAGCGCGCTGCCGGGGGGGGGCTTGGCATCGATCAGCAATTGATCGGCCACGCCGGCGTATAGATCGATTTTGTGCAGGTCTTCGGCATCTGCAATGCCCAGCGCCTTCATCACAGGCAGGCCGTAGCGCGCCTTTAATGCGCTGACGCGCTGGGGTGTTTCGCGCCCATGAAGCTGCAGCATATCAAGCGGCACCTCGTGCAGGATGGCATCCAGCATGTCATCGTCGGCATCAACCGTCAGCGCCACCTTGGCCAGCCCGGGCGGCGCCGCCAGCGCCAGATCGCGGGCCTGTGCCAGCCCCAGATTTCGCGGTGATTTGGCGAAAAACACAAGACCCGCATAGCTGACCCCAGCCTTGGCAACAGCCAGCATATCGGCCTCGCGGGTCAGGCCGCAAATTTTGACTTTGACAGAAGTCATGGCGCCTTAGCTGGCCTTGTCCAGCAGGGCCAGCACGTCGTCGCCGCCATCGCCTTGGGGGCCTTTGGCTTTTTTCAGCTCGCGTTGCAGGCGGTTTACCTCGGCGGTTTTGCGGCTGGCATCGGCGCGGTGCTTATGCTCGCGGAACCATTCCCAGATCAGGCCCAAAACCAACCCCAACACCACGCCGCCAAACAGCACCGCAAACAGCGGCACCTCGGCCGACAGGGCCAGAACGCCCATGCCGGGTATTTGCGCCAAGCCATCTGGCAGTGTGGCAAGCGTCACGCTGCCGCGGTTTGCCAATGCAAGAATGACAAACACAAAGGCCACACTGGCCAGCCACAGATAGCGCAGATACCGCATCGTTTTACTTTCCGTTCAGGCGATCGCGCAGCAACTTGCCGGTTTTGAAAAACGGAACGTGTTTTTCCTCAACCTCGACCGACTCGCCCGTGCGGGGGTTTCGGCCCGTGCGCCCATCGCGTTTCTTTACTGAAAACGCCCCAAACCCACGCAGTTCAACCCTGTCACCGCGCGCCATGGCATCGGTGATTTCGTCAAAAATTGTGTTCACAATCTTTTCGACATCCCGCTGATAAAGGTGCGGGTTTTCGTCAGCGATTTTTTGGATGAGTTCCGAACGTATCATGCCAATCAATCCCCCCTGGTGTGATACAGGCTTTGCGCCCTTTTGTTCGACTATATGAACTAAACCGCGCTACGGGAATAGGCTGGCTGGGGTCTTGGGGGGCTAAATTGCCCGATTTCGCCA
>Ga0181601_10003428_pt1 | contig 13442 bp, 14 predicted proteins | sample 041ome_8_FD_133020 | JGI IMG/M metagenome (GOLD analysis project Ga0181601, IMG submission 133020) | Coastal salt marsh microbial communities from the Groves Creek Marsh, Skidaway Island, Georgia - 041407BS metaG (megahit assembly) | ecosystem: Environmental > Aquatic > Marine > Intertidal zone...
GAGTGATATCAGCGCGATACGCGTCGCGACAGGCGAGACAGATGTGTTGATCGGCGGCGATTTAGTGGTGAGTGCGGGCGCTAAAACCATCGGCCTTACGTCCAGCGGACGGACAGGGGCAGTGGTCAATAATCATGACATTGTGACAGGGGATTTCACCCGCAACACGGAATTCAAAATTCCTTACGATCAATTGATTCTATCGCTTGAAGCGCGCTTAAAGGACCGTGTTGCATTTTTTGATGCGTCTAACTTGGCCCGCGATATGTTAGGGGACAGTATCTATTCAAATATGATGGTTTTCGGCGCTGCATGGCAGATGGGATATGTGCCTGTTACCCGTGATGCCATCGTACAGGCTGTGACTTTAAATGGCGCACAAGTCGAAATGAATATCCGCGCTTTTGATTTAGGGCGTTGGGCTGCCTTGTATCCCAGTGATGCAAAAGCCCAAATTCATGACAGTGTGGTCGATTTGCCCAAGACACTGGACCAAAAAATTTCCTATCGCGCAGATCATTTGCGCGCTTATCAGGGCGCTGGTTTGGCAAAGCGATATTTGCGCAAATTGGATCGCATCACCGATCCCGAGATCAAGGAAATCGTCGCTAAATCCTATCACAAGGTTCTGGCGTATAAGGATGAATACGAAGTGGCCCGACTTCATCTGTCGACCGTAGAAAAAGCTAGGGAACAATTTGATAATGTTTGCGATTTGCAGTTTCATCTTGCGCCGCCCGTTCTGTCAAAAATTGGTCCAAACGGTCGTCCGGTCAAAAAGGCCTATGGTGCGTCGATGTTAAGAGGTTTCAAGATCCTCGCGTCGCTGCGGATTTTGCGGGGGACGCCCCTTGATGTGTTTGGATACCATCCAGAACGCCGTGCGGAACGCAAACTGGTCCAGAGTTATTCCCAAGACGTCGATTGGGCTTTGAACCAGATCTGTGATGTAAGCCGTCAAGATGTGATCGAGCTTTTGACATTGCCAATGACAATACGCGGGTTCGGACCAGTTAAGATGGAAGCGTTGGAAAAGGCGTTCAAACAACGGGAAATGTTGCGGAAATCCATTTTGGATAAAGCAAAATCTTTGGCGCATGCCGCCCAGTAGAGGCCTTTTGTCGCCACATCATTTTTAACAGCGTTGGATATGGATTCTTTTTCGTATCCCACGTATATTCTTGGTAAATTTAAAGGCGTGGTTGTAATCGCGTTCTTCTGATCCAAGAAAGGCAAAGTGACAATGGCCGTCGGTGTTTTTGATAGTGGTTTGGGCGGTTTAACCGTTTTGGATGCGGTGACAAAACGATTACCGGATTTGCCTTTTGTCTATTACGGCGATAATGCACATGCGCCCTATGGTGTGCGTGATGCGGATGATGTTTATAATTTAACGACGAAAGCAGTGTCCCGTCTTTGGGAAGAGGGCTGTGATTTGGTTATTTTGGCCTGTAACACGGCCTCGGCGGCGGCCTTGCGCCGGATGCAAGAAAGTTGGATCCCAACCAATAAACGTGTGTTAGGGGTTTTTGTGCCTTTGATCGAGGCGTTGACCGAACGGAACTGGGGTGACAATTCCCCGCCCCGTGAAGTGGCGGTGCGCGATGTTGCGTTATTTGCAACCCCTGCAACTGTTGCCAGTCGCGCGTTTCAGCGCGAATTGGCGTTCCGTGCGATTGGTGTTGACGTCGAAGCCCAAGCTTGTGGTGGCGTCGTTGATGCAATCGAAGATGGTGACATGATCCTAGCCGAAGCGCTTGTGCGCAGCCACGTTGACGCCTTGCATCGCAAGATGCCGAAACCCCAAGCTGCAATCTTGGGGTGTACCCATTACCCTTTGATGGCAAGTGCGTTCCAAAGCGCCTTGGGACCAGATGTAAAGGTCTATTCCCAAGCAAATATCGTTGCTGAAAGTTTGGCTGATTATTTAACCCGCCATCCAAACATGATTGGAAACGGTAGTGTTTCCAAGTTTCTGACAACCGGTGACGCGGCGCGCGTGTCATCACGCGCAACACAATTTCTAAAGCGGCAAATTACGTTCGAAAAAGCGTAAGGTAAGGAAAAAAGAATGACTAAGAAAATCGCGATTCTGGGCGCCTCTGGATATACTGGGGCAGAATTGGTGCGCCTTTGTGCATCGCATCCCGATTTGACAATCGCAGCTTTGGCCGCAGACCGTAAAGCGGGGCAAAAGATGGCCGATGTGTTCCCACATTTACATCATCTTGATCTGCCAGATTTGGTAAAGATGCAAGATATTGATTATTCCAATATAGACTTGGTGTTTTGCGCACTGCCGCACGGGGTTGCGCACGGTTTTGTGAAAACTCTACCAAATCACGTAAAAGTGGTCGACCTGTCTGCCGACTTTCGGTTGACGGACGCGGACGCTTATCGCACGTGGTATGGGCTGGATCACACCGCTATGGACATTCAGGCGGATGTTGCGTTTGGTTTGCCTGAAATTTATCGTGAAACAATTCAAAGCGCAAAAATTACCGCAAATACCGGGTGTTACGTTGCAACTTCATTGTTACCGTTGATCCCAGTACTGCGTGCGGGCGTGATCGAAGCTGATCCGATTGTAATCGATGCAAAATCGGGCGTGTCAGGTGCGGGGCGTGGATTAAACGAAGGCATGTTGTTTTCCGAGGCAAACGAAGGGTTCAAAGCCTATGGTGTTGCCCATCACCGCCACATGGGCGAATTGGATCAAGAATTGTCCAAAGCTGCAGGCAAAGATGTTATCGCATCATTTACCCCCCATCTGGTTCCGATGATCCGTGGCATGCAGGCGACCATTTATGCGCGTGGCGATGCGCAAGCGGTTTATGATACTTTGGCGGCGTTTTATGCGGATGAACCGTTTGTGGATATTTTGCCCTTCAAAACCGCACCTGCGACGCAACATGTCCGCGGATCAAACATCTGTCGAATTTCGGTATTTCCCGATCGCATCGCGGGACGCGTCATCATTTTGTCGGTACTTGATAACCTAATGAAAGGTGCGTCGGGGCAGGCATTGCAAAACGCAAATCTTATGCTGGGCTTGAATGAAACAGCAGGTCTGTCTATGTCCCCAATGTTCCCGTGAGGTAGATTATGAAATCTTTGAAAAAGACGCGACGCATTCAGATAATCATTTTGGCTTTTGTCTCATTGACAGTGGCAACTGGTTTAATCGGTTATGCGATGCGTGACGGTATAAACTTTTTCAAATCACCCAGCCAAGTGATTGCTGAACCCCCTGCACCAAACGAGGTGTTCCGAATTGGCGGTTTGGTTGAAGAGGGCACATTGGTACGTGGTCAAGGTGAAACAGTAACATTTAATGTTACCGATGGTGGCGCTTCGGTTTCGGTCGCCTTTACAGGTGTTCTGCCTGATCTATTTGGCGAAGGCCAAGGGATGGTGGGGACCGGAAGTTACATTAATAACACATTCCAAGCTACTGAAATATTGGCAAAACATGACGAAGATTATATGCCAAAAGAGGTCATTGATGCCTTAAAAGAACAAGGCACATATGTTGAACCTAACAGTTAACGCAACAGATGCGTGCGTTGCTATTGACCTTAATTAAGTAAGTTTTTCTAATGTGTTCGCTGTGAAATCAGCGGTGGACACCATGCAGACAGTTATTGAAATTGCCCAAAACATCCTGAAATCCGAAGGTGGCTATGTCAATGATCCTGACGATCCCGGCGGCCCTACAAAATGGGGCGTGACCTTAAAGACACTGAAACGATTGCGGCGCGATATTACAGGGGACGGACGTGTCGATCTGCAGGATGTGCGGGCGCTGACACTAGAACATGCGATCGAGATTTTTGTTCAGGAATATTTTTATCGTTCCAAAATCAATAAGTTGCCAATCATTCTGCATCCTTCTGTTTTCGACATGAATGTGAACGCAGGAACCGCATCGATCATTATCTTGCAATCGGTTTTATCCGAGTTTGGGCAAAATGTTACCCGTGACGGCATCATCGGGATCCAAACAATCACTGCGGCGAATAGCGTTGCACAACGCGCACCTGATCATCTCGTGGATGCCTATGAGATTGCGCGCAGGGATCACTATCTTATGCTGGCTGATCGACGACCCAGCTTGCGAAAATTCGCACGCACACGTACCGGCGAGAAAGGCGGATGGATCAAACGGGCAGAGCAATTTATGACCCCAAAATATCATCTTTGCGAAGTAGATTTTGCAAAAAAGGACAGCAAAATGGCCATCTTAAATTCTGTATTTTCTTTTCTATTTGGTGAAAACACCCGCAAAACAATTGAGATTTTTAGTGAAAATGCCGAAGCAAAGGCCGAACGTGACGAAGCACGCATTGGCGCAGCACTTTCGCAATTCGCAACAGAGTTTCAGGTTGAAAACAGATCAGGCTTTGATCGCCTGATGGATGGTCTCAATCGCTTGCCACGTCCCGCAATGGCCATGGGAGTGATTGGGTTGTTTGTCAGCGCGATGGTCGATCCTGACTGGTTCATTTCTCGGATGCAAGGGCTGGCCCATGTTCCCGAACCATTATGGTGGTTGTTGGGGGCAATTGTGTCGTTTTATTTTGGCGCACGTCATCACGCAAAAAGTACCAAGTTTCAGGAAAAACTGGCACATTTTACAAAGCAACCCATTCAACATTCTGCCAAAGCGTCAAATAACCCTGCAATCGCGGATTGGCAGGCCATGCAAAAGGAATAGATCACGTCCCGCAAAATGTGGCTTTGATCTCTAGCTCCGGGGTCGGGGGCGATTCAAGATCTGCAAACGCGTTTTGTTTGGTATAGGGGTTTGTCAATGCATGGGCCAAGCGTTCAAACTGCGTCATATCTCCATTTAGGGCAGTGTTGATCATGGCCTCAATTTGGTGATTGCGCGGAATGATCCATGGGTTTGATTGCGCCATAAGGGCACGTGCCGTGGTATCATCAACAATTCTTGCATGCCATGTGTCTTGCCAGCTTTGAAAGGCGCTTTGATCTTTAAAATGCGCCGCTGCATCACCCGCGCCGAGGTCATAAAAAGTATTGGTGAAATCGGCTTGCGATGCCTCCATCAAATTCAGGAATTGTGCAATCAGTGCTCTGTCCTGTTCGGTGGGATTTGCAATGCCCAGTTTAGCAGCAAAGACGCGCAGCCATTGCGTATTAAAATCATCGGGCATTGCTTGGATTTTGGTGGTGAATGCGGCGATTGCCTCATCTTGATCAGGCATCAAGGGAACCAATGACGTCGCAAGCTGAGCCATATTCCACATGATTATATTCCCCTGCGCCCCATATGCATATCGACCATATTGATCGATCGAGGAATAGACTTGGCGCGGATTATATTGATCCATAAACGCACATGGGCCGTAATCAATTGTGATGCCTGCGATATGGCAATTATCGGTGTTCATAACGCCATGGATAAACCCGATACCCATCCATTGCGTGACCAGTTTGATTTGCCGTTCAATCACAGCATCCAAAAAACTCGCGGGGTCGCTTGCCAAGGGATAATGGCGACTGACTGCATAATCAAAAAGTGTCTTGAGATTTTCATGATCCCGCCGTGCTGCAAAGTATTCAAAGGTGCCAACGCGCAGATGGCTGCTTGCTACGCGGGTCAATATCGCGCCAGGTTGCGCAGTTTCACGATAGACAGCATCACCTGTTGCGACGGCTGCCAAAGCGCGTGTCGTCGGGATCCCCAAGTTATACATAGCCTCGGACACAATGAATTCGCGCAAAACGGGGCCAAGCCATGCACGCCCGTCGCCACCGCGTGAATAGGGGGTGCGCCCTGATCCTTTGAGGGTGATGTCATGTCGTTGTCCGGTAGCATCGACAATTTCGCCCATTAAAATTGCACGTCCGTCCCCAAGTTGTGGATTAAAGTGACCAAATTGATGACCCGCATATGCTTGGGCTAATGGCGCGGCACCGTCAGGTGTTTGATTCCCGGAAAAAATCTGTGCGGCTTGGGCCATATCGATGGCCCCCAAACCCAAGTCTTGGGCCAAACCCGCGTTCCATGCCAAAACTTCGGGCTGAGATACCGGTTCAGGCCCTTGGCGCGTAAAAAACGTGTCGGGCAGACGGGAATATGTGTTGTCAAATTCAAAGATCATACGACGAGAATTACCACATTGGTTCCGCTTTTCAATGCGGATCTGTTTGGTTAAAGCGCATGTTTGAGATGATCTGGAACCCTAAATCGTCTGGTAAGCCCCTTTAATTGTCTTAACTTGGTAACGCCATCTTCGACAATAAAGTCCATGCTTTCTAAAATACGGTGCGTTTGGCGGAGCGGATCGGCGGCCTGGGTCACTTTGGCGGTGCGCATGCGTTCTAAAAACGCATAGTTGGCGCCCATTTTCATCCAATGGATCCCGACCGGATTTTTATCGTCCGTATCAAAAGATTTCGTTTGATGGACAAGCTTTCGCATTTTTGGTTGCCAAACCGCTGGATCAACATATTTCAAGTGTAAAAGCATCAACTTACTTGAAATATCAAAGGTCGTGTCAATCAATCCATGCCCACCATAGCCCAACTGATCAGGGCGTTTTAGGATGCAGGGTTTTGTAAAGGACGCGCTGGAACATAAATTTTCGGCTTGTTGCAAAATGGGCCTATGCCAATCGATTGGGGCCGGCGCATCGGTGTCGTGAAACACATTAAATCCCATTGACGCAGTATAGGGGCCAGGTAAGTCGTTCAGAATATAACTTTGCAGATCTTTTCCCAAATCTTGGGTCGGAACCACGTATTCATCACAATCGCCAATGATGACAGCCTTGTAAAACTGTAATAAAAATGTGCCATACCCTGATAAGGCACGCCAACGATTTTTTTCAAAATTCGCATCATAATAGCGCGGCACTTCGATAACGTTGCATCCGGAGGCAATATCTTTGGCATGTTCATCTAACCAATGCAAAATGACATAAAGGTTGGTTTTTGAAAACCCGCCCCATAATAATCAATCCACTTTTCCAAAAATGTGTAATCTTGCCAAACCATTGTCGCGGCAGCACAGAGATGAGCCTGCATTTTTATGCCTTTAATAATATCTACTTAAGTTATGATTTCTAATAACATGTGTGATTTCAAAAATACAACTAAAACGAAATAGTGCCCAGCATTTACAGCCATCAATTACGTCATGATGTGCATGCGCGGGCGCTAAAAAATGCACCGCGTCAAGGACGTGATCACATTGCACAAGATGGCGCTATGTTTTGCCAATATGGAACAGTTCGGCTATCAAGATGTTAACTAACATTAAGACGCCATTTAAAGACCCGGTTACAGTTCCCTGATCATATAGCCGTAATTGGCGCGCGATACAAAACCAACCCGCCTGTACAAAGACATCGCCGGACTGTCGAAAGCGGTTTCAAGGGTCACAAGTTTGACCCCATTTTCATGCAACATTGCAATGATTTGGTTCAAAGCATCTTGCCCCATACCGCGACCGCGGATTTTTTCGCGTATGAAAAATTCATCCAAAATCGCTTCGAGTCCGCCGTATTCTATGGACCAGTTAAAGGCCAGTGCGATATAGCCAACGGGGGACGATGACGGGCCTATCAGGTAAATAACCCCATGTGGGCTACCTTCAAGCAAGGGCATTATACCGTCGTGGCGGCGTTCAGCTGTGGACGCAATCGCATCATGTGCGTGAAACGCTGCGACAAGGGCGTCAAGTTTTGCAAAATCTTCCGGGCGTGCAATACGCAGCGCGCTCATAGGCGCGCCAAGCGATCAGTCAACAGCGTGAAAAACCCGTCTGCGTCAATGTCACCCATAAACATTGCATTTGGTTCACGGTCCGTTACACGCCACCAATCTGCGACTGTCATCCCACGGGTCAGCACAGATTTTGTTTCAATTTCGACATTGATAAAACGGCCTGTGAACAGTTTTGGCTTGATCAGATAGGCAATGACCGTTGGGTCGTGCAGTGGCGCACCCGCAGATCCATATTTTTCTTTGTCGTATCTCTCAAAAAAATCTGTCATTTCGGCAACCGCGATCCCGACGGGTGTGCCTAGGTCACCAAATGCGTCATTACGCGCTTTGGTCACCAATGCTTTGTGTGTCACATCTAACGGCATCACGGTAATCGGCGCACCCGCCTTAAAGACGATCTCTGCCGCTTCTGGATCAACATAGATATTAAATTCGGCGGCGGGGGTGATGTTGCCAACCTCAAAATACGCACCCCCCATAAGAACAATTTCTTGAACTTTTTCAATGATGTCAGGTGCTTGGTTGAATGCAGATGCAATATTGGTCAATGGCCCCAATGGGCAGAGTGTGACCGACCCCGCAGGCTGTGCGCGCAAGGTTTCAATGATGAAATCCACCGCGTGTTTTTCTTGCAATGGCATTGTAGGGTCGGGCAGGGTTGGACCGTCAAGCCCAGTTTTGCCATGTACATGCTCTGCGGTTACCAAGCGTTTTGCCAAGGGGTTTTTAGACCCAGCAAACACGGGAATATCCGGACGACCCGCCAATTCGCAAATCATCCGCGCGTTCTTTTGTGTCAATTCAAGTGGCACATTGCCCGCAACTGCTGTGATGCCTAAAACTTCGATTTCTTTTGGGCTGCCCAGGGCAAGCAGGATCGCAACCGCATCATCTTGCCCCGGGTCAGTGTCGATAATAATTTTACGTGCAGGCATCGCAAATCCCCATCTTTATTTCCGTAACAGATACACGTTATCTAATCAGGTGCAAGAGGGGGGCGGCACCCTTACTTGTTATCGAAATCCACCTCTTCAGTGATGCGCAGCGCGTCGGCACGGTATTTCGCGATGTTCATCAGATTTAAATCATCTGCCACGAAACTGCCCCATGAGGCGACCAAATCGTTGGGCTGCGTACCGGCTGCGATCGGGTATTCAAAATTTGCACTTCCATAGATTTCTTGCGCATCGGGCGAGGTTAAAAATTCGATCAGTTTAATCGCTGATGCGGGGTTGGGCGCGTGTTTTGCCATTGCGACGCCAGAGACATTGACGTGGCTGCCACCCGCGTCAAACACCGGAAACAGAATGCGCACGCTGTCTGCCCATTCTTTTTGTTCTGGATCTAGCAACATTTGCCCCATGTAATAGGTGTTGCCGATCGCGATATCACATTCGCCTGCCCAAATGGCTTTCACTTGCGCGCGATCATTGCCTTGGGGCTTGCGGGCAAGATTTTCTTTGACGCCTGAAAGCCATGTTTTTGCTGCAGCTTCGCCGTGATGCGCGATCATAGCCGAGGTCAACGCGACGTTATAATCATGTTTGCCGGAACGCGTACAAATACGGCCAGACCATTTGGGATCTGCCAATTCCTCATAGCTGCGCAGTTCGCCATCCGCGACCCGTGTTTTCGACGCATATGCAATGCGCGCACGCGTGGACAGGCCAAACCATTGGTTGTTTGGATCGCGATATTGCGCAGGGATATTTGTATTTAAGGTGTCCGACACGACGGCCTGGGTCAAGTCAGCGTCCACAATTGCAGACAGCAAGGCGATATCAACGGTTAAAATAACATCGGCAGGGGATCGTTTTCCCTCTGCTTTCATGCGTTCGATCAAACCTTTGTCAATGTAGGCGACGTTTACATCTATACCGGTCTGCGTCGTGAACGCATCGGTTAACGGCTTTAAAAGCTCGGGTTGGCGATAAGAATAAATATTTACCTCATCGGCGACAACAGCGGGGGCTGCGATCAAAGTGCATAGTGCTGTTGTGGCGAAATACTTGGTGTAAGACATCAGAATCTCCTAAGGCTGATTTGCCTTGTTTTATCCTGACTAAAATTGTCAGGTCAATACCTGATTAAATTAGTCGGAATTTTTTTCCTGCTGTTTCGCGACATTCCAGAGCTTGTCCATTTCATCCAAATTAGATTGCGATGGACTGCGTCCCATCGCAGCCAAGCTGTCTTCGATAAATCTAAAGCGGCGGGTAAATTTGGAATTTGCGGCGCGTAGGGCCTCTTCGGCATCAATACCTAGATGACGACCTAAATTAACGACTACAAATAATAGGTCACCGAACTCTTCGGCGATATGATCTTTGTCATCCGAGTTTTGTGCCGCGGCCAATTCGGATGACTCTTCGATGATTTTATCCATAACCATCGCGATGTCTGGCCAATCAAATCCTACGCGGGCTGCACGTTTTTGCAATTTCTGCGCCCGCATTAGGGCGGGCAGGCCAATGGCAACATCATCTAAAACGCCTGAACGGTCTTTGGCTGCACGTTCGGCGGCCTTTATTTTTTCCCAATCTATGGTTTGCTGTTCGGCGGATTTGTCACGGCTTTCGTCACCAAATACATGGGGATGACGGTGCACCATTTTGTCCGAAATATCGTTCACCACGTCGTCGAATGTGAACAAACCGGCCTCGGTCGCCATTTGTGTGTGGTAAACGCTTTGCAATAACAAATCGCCTAATTCGCTGCGCAACTCATCCCACGCCTCGCGTTCGATGGCATCAGCAACTTCGTACGCTTCTTCAATGGTGTAAGGGGCGATGGTGGCAAAGTTTTGTTCAATATCCCATGGACAACCATGATCGCGATCCCGCAAGGCGCGCATGATTTCCAGCAGGCGCGGCATACCGATTGTAGAGTTTTTGATCAAATTTTTATCGTAGCCCATTGCGCAGTCCCATAGTCTTCTGTCAGAAGTACACTGACAACATGCACGCAAGGAGTCCAGCGCATGCCCATTATTAATCGCATTTCCGCTTACAGCGATGATATGGCGGAGTGGAGACAGTATCTGCATGCCCATCCTGAATTGGGGCTTGAATGTCATCAAACCGCACAATTTGTCGTCAAGAGATTGACCGAATTTGGCGTTGACGAAATTCACACCAATATTGCGACATCCGGCGTTGTGGCGATTATCAACGGCCAAGGCGATGGCTCAACAATTGGCCTGCGTGCTGATATGGATGCTTTGCCCATCGTCGAAGAAACCGGTGCCCCATATGCAAGCACGTTTAAGGGTAAAATGCATGCCTGTGGTCATGACGGACACACAACAATGTTATTGGGTGCGGCCAAGTATTTGACAGAGACGCGCAATTTCAAAGGACGTGTCGTATTAATATTTCAACCCGCCGAAGAAAACGAGGGCGGCGCGCGCATCATGGTCGAACAGGGTGTTTTGGAGCGTTTTGATATTGCGCGTGTATATGCGATCCACAACGTGCCGGGCCTTGAACTGGGTCATTTTATGGCCACGCCAGGTCCAGTCATGGCCGGCGAAGATTCGTTCCATTTCAATGTGATTGGCAAAGGCGGTCACGCGGCATCCCCCCATGAAACCATTGATCCGATCATGCCTGCGGTCGCTTTGGCGCAGGGGTTGCAAACGATCGTGTCCCGCAATCGCAACCCCTTTGACAGTCTGGTCATTTCCCTAACCCAAATTCACACGGGCAGCGCGGATAATGTGATCCCTGAAACCGCTTATTTGAATGGTACAATTCGGTATTTTGATCCAGAAGTTCGGGCAATGGTCGGGGGGCGTTTGCAGGCCTTAGCTGATGGAATTGCCGATGCCTATGGCGTGCGCGTTGATCTATCGTTCACTCTGGGATACCCGCCCACGATCAACGATCCTGATGAGACTGATTTTTGTGTGTCAGTTGCCCGCGACGTTGTTGGACATGATGCGGTTCTGCCTGATGTCGGTCCTGAAATGGGGTCAGAGGATTTCGCTTATATGCTGGAAAAAAGACCTGGCGCTTACCTATTTTTGGGAATTGGGGATGGTCCGGGTCTGCACAATGCAGGATATAATTTCAATGACGATGCGTCTGTTTACGGCGCGTCCTATTTTGCAAAATTGGTGGAACGTGCGCAGCCCTTGTAAGGGGTGTGCATTTTCAAAGAATGGGAAAACATGGCTTTAGAAGATGCAAAAACACAGGTTGATCAGGCGTTTCAACGTTCGGATCTGCGTGGCTTGACCTTTGAAAATGCTTTTGGTGGTGCGCCGTCCTTTTTGCGTCGCAAATACACCAAAAATTTAACAGGCGCAGATTTGGCGATCACGGGTGTGCCATTTGATCAGGCGGTAACAAACCGAACGGGAACCCGCCTGGGTCCACGTGCCATCCGCGAGGCATCGACATTGCAACCTTATGATCCTCCGTATGGCTGGGGCTTTGATCCGCTAACCGAATTTGCGGTGGTGGATTATGGTGATCTTGCATTTGATTATGCCAAAGTGTCAGAATTCCCCGCGACCCTCACAAACCATATCAAGTGGATCTTGGATCAAGGTGTTGGTACGGTGACATTGGGGGGCGATCATTACATCAGCTTTCCCATTCTAAAAGCCTATGCAGAAAAGTTTGGCAAGCCATTGTCGTTGTTGCATTTTGATGCGCATTCGGACACATGGGTTGATGATGACTTTGACCGTATCGACCACGGCACCATGTTTTACAAGGCAATCAAACTGGGGCTGATTGATCCTGCCACATCGGTCCAAGTTGGCATTCGCACCCATAACGATGACACAATGGGCATGAACATCATTGATGCGCGCGAGGTGCATGAAACGGGTCCTGCCGCAGTTGCGCAAAAGATTAAATCCATCCTTGGCGATCGCCCAACCTATGTCAGTTTCGATATCGACTGTTTGGACCCAGCCTTTGCACCAGGCACTGGCACGCCGGTTTGGGGTGGTCTAAGCACGGGGCAGGCGGCGATTATTCTGCGCGATATTGCGGGCATCAATATGCTAGGCGGCGATATTGTCGAGGTATCTCCACCGTTTGACACCACGGGCGCTACGGCGGTCGCAGGTGCGCATGTTGCGATGGAACTGATCTGTCTATGGGCTTGGACCCGTCGTAAGGGGGCATGATGCGCATGTGGATATGGATTATTGGAACGCTGATCATCGGGCTGATGATTTATATCCGCGTGGCACCCAGCGATATGTCCCGCTGGCATGTGCCCCTAAGTTTCGAGGAAAGCACGACCGAAATCGGCGGGGCGCGGCGCGTCATAGCGGGTGACCCAAGTACAATAATTGCGCGATTAGATACCATCATTCGCGCCGAACCTCGTACGACTGTTTTAACGGGCAGCGTGTCCGATGGCTGGATCACTTATATTGTGCGGACGAAATGGATGGGATTTCCGGACTATGTCACGGTCCAATCGAAATCAGACGGTGTTCGTATTCACAGCCGCTTGCGTTTTGGGCGCTCCGACATTGGTGTCAATGCGGCACGGTTGGATCGTTGGATTACAGGGCTGTGATCCGCGTTTTGCACTTGACCAAACATCTGCAATGGTAAATGAAACGGCATGGTTCCTTTTGATAAACTCGAACAAATTGCACAGCGTTTCGAATTTTTAGAAGCGCAGATGAACGCAGGCGCTGCGGGCGAAGATATTGC
>Ga0181601_10003432_pt1 | contig 13439 bp, 9 predicted proteins | sample 041ome_8_FD_133020 | JGI IMG/M metagenome (GOLD analysis project Ga0181601, IMG submission 133020) | Coastal salt marsh microbial communities from the Groves Creek Marsh, Skidaway Island, Georgia - 041407BS metaG (megahit assembly) | ecosystem: Environmental > Aquatic > Marine > Intertidal zone...
GAGGTGTGCTGCGGTCGGTTGGCTCTCCCACCGCCCATCGGGCGCAAGGAGAAAGGGTACGGCATGTGCCCTGTCGGGGCAGACCTGCCCCCAATGGGCGCTGTGGCAGGCTCCCTGAGTGGCACTGGAGATCGAAGGACCCCCGTTTCCCAGCGTCGCCGCCTGCATTCTGGACAGCTATGCCCGCCGCGTCGGCCGCGAACTCCTGCACCGGTCCGGTGATCTGCTCGACGACGCCAAGCGCCTCCTGGCCTTTGAGGCGATCGTGCTCAGTCACGACGCCGGAGTCGACCCGCGGTTCGTTTACGCCAACTCAGCGGCCGCGTCCCTGTGGCGAATGTCGATCGAGGACATGATCGGGATGCCCTCGCGGCTCTCCGCCCCGGTCGACGCCAGGGATGACCGAGCGCAGATGCTCTCCGACGCGAGCCGTGACGGTGTCCTTTCCGGCTACAGCGGTGAGCGGGTAGCCAGCGACGGCACGAGGTTTCAGATCATGGACGCCACGCTGTGGACGGTGGATGGTTACCCGAGTGGCCCCGGCCAGGCTGTCGTGTTTTCCCGGTGGGAGCCCATCGACGACGTCTAGTCGTCGCTAGCGAACAGGGACTGATCCGAAGCAGCTTCGGGCAGTTCCGGCGAATCATCATCAGCCGCACCTGCGTCCGCGTTCCCGCTGTCCGCCTGATCGGTGTCGGCCTGATTCGTGTCCGCCTTATCAGTGTTGACTTGATCCGTGTCGGCCTGATCCGAGTCAGTCTCACCCGCGTCCTGGGCTTCGCGGGCGGCGAGGGCTCGAGCAGCGACTTCGGCGGGGTCGACAGCTCCGGCCGGACGTCGTGAACGCGGAGCCGGCTCGTGGGCATGCGTCAACGAGACCTTGACGCCTCGTCCAGCACACACCTCACAGGTCTCCGAGAAGGACTCCAGTAGGCCGGATCCGATGCGCTTGCGCGTCATCTGAACCAACCCCAGCGTCGTCACCTCCGCCACCTGGTGCTTGGTTCGATCCCTGCCGAGGCATTCGACCAGGCGTCGCAGGACCAGATCGCGGTTGCTTTCCAACACCATGTCGATGAAGTCGACGACGATGATGCCTCCGATGTCGCGTAGGCGCAGTTGTCGGACTATCTCCTCAGCCGCTTCGAGATTGTTCTTGGTGACCGTCTGCTCGAGATTGCCTCCCGACCCGGTGAACTTCCCGGTGTTCACATCGACGACCGTCATCGCCTCCGTGCGGTCGATCACCAACGAACCACCCGACGGAAGCCAGACCTTGCGGTCCAAAGCCTTCATCAACTGCTCGTCGACCCGGTAGTGGGCGAAGACGTCCTCGGATTCGACCCAGTGGTCCACGCGGTCCAGCAGATCCGGTGCGACGGCCGAGATGTACGCGTCGACGGTGCGCCACGCGCTATCGCCGGAGACGACTAACTTCGCGACGTCCTCGTTGAACATGTCGCGGACGACCTTGATCGCCAGGTCGGGTTCGCTGTAGAGGAGTTCGGGTGGCGTCGCCGACGTGGTCGCGTCCGTGATGTCCGTCCACAGCGCTTGCAAGCGTTCGACGTCGGCTTCCAGCGCATCCTCGGACGCGCCTTCGGCGGCCGTGCGGACGATCACGCCGGCGTCCTCAGGCATCACCCGCTTGAGAATGGATTTCAACCGGCTCCGCTCGTTGTCAGGCAACTTGCGACTGATTCCAGTCATCGACCCGCTGGGGACATACACCAGGAATCGACCCGGCAGGGAAATCTGGCTCGTCAGCCGAGCTCCCTTCTGTCCGACCGGATCCTTGGTGATCTGCACCAAAACCGGGTCGCCGGACTTCAGGGCGAGCTCAATGCGCTTGGGCTGACCCTCCAGGCCGACGGCATCCCAGTTCACTTCGCCCGCATACAGAACCGCGTTTCGGCCTCGCCCGATGTCCACAAATGCCGCTTCCATACTCGGCAGAACGTTCTGCACCCGCCCGAGATACACGTTGCCAACCATGGATGCGGATGCACCTTTGGTGACGTAGTGCTCGACAAGGACACCGTCCTCGAGGACGGCTATCTGGATCCGGTCTTCGGCCTGGCGGACGACCATGACGCGCTCGACGGATTCGCGTCGAGCGAGGAACTCCGCCTCGTTCAAGATCGGTGCTCGTCGGCGCCCGGCTTCCCGGCCTTCGCGTCGGCGCTGCTTCTTGGCTTCTAGTCGCGTCGATCCGCGAGTGTTCTCGGAGTCTCGATTGCGTGGCTCACGAACTTTGACGACCGTGTTCGGTGGATCGTCGGGCGAGAGTTCGTCGTCCGGTGAGGAATCCGAGCGGCGGCGGCGTCGGCGGCGTCGGGATGTGGATCCGCCGGTGGACGAGTCATCCGCGTCCGAATCATCGTCGTTCGCGTCGACCGAATCGTCGTCGTCCTCACCATCGGTCTGGTCGTCGTCGGCGTCACCAGCATCGCCGGATCCGGACTTACGTCGACGTCCGCGCCCACCACGTCGACGGCGCTTACGGCCGCTTGACTCGTCACCGTCGTCCGCCCCACCTTCTGCCGAGGAATCACCGGTCGATGCGTCGTCGGATTCGTCTCCGGCGCCAGCATCCTCGTCTGCCGACTCCTTGGCGGCTTTCTTGGTCGTCTTCTTGGTGGATTTCTTGGCGGTTTTCTTCGTAGCCTTCTTCGGGGTCTTGTCCGTTGCGTCGGATTCGTCGCTCGCCGCGTTGTCGGACGACTTATCAGACGCCTCGTCGCCGGTCGCATCGCTCGATTTCTTGGTCGACTTCTTGGCGGTCTTTTTCGTCGATTTCTTGGTCGACTTCTTGGCGGTCTTTTTCGCAGGTTCTTTGTCGTCGCCCGAGGCCGGTGTCGCGTCCTGACCGCTACGTGGTTCCGGTGGAGCCGTCGATCGGGTTGCCCGGCGTCGCGCTGGCTTCTTGGCGTCGTCTGCCGGTACCGCGGCTGCTTGGAACAGCGGTGAAGCACCGGTGGCGGGCGCGGAGCCGTTTGTTGCTGATTCGTTCGTGGATGTTTCGTTCTTGTCGACCATCGGGCCGTTCTCCTTCGGGGCCCACCTGCGTGTCACTGACGCGGGGGCCGATCCATGGCAAGCCTTGTCGGTGCGTTCGGGTTCGCGCGCGGTGCGCTGCGTGGACCTTCCCGCCGATCGACGTGTGGTTAACCCCTACGGTCCGGAGCGAATGGGTCACCCACGGTGCAGGTCGCTTCGTCGAGAGGCCCCTGAGCCAGCCGAGTTACCCGAGGGGGAACGGGCGGCTCGAGGTCGGCCACTCGCCGCAGCGCGGCTAGTACGTCGTCGGGTCGAACCGTCACCGTGACGTGCCGGACGACCGCAGTGAGTATGACACATGGCGCCGGGGAGTCCGGTTCGACCTGAAGGTGAGCCACAGGTTCCCGGGCATCGAAGGTGCGCAGCCCGGACTTGGCCATCCGCTGCACCTCGATGTAATCGGCCGCCCAAAACGCGTCCCGGGCCGCCTGAACAACCGGGAGTTCCACGTCCACCAGCTCGATGCGCCAATGACTTGCCTCGAGTCGCTGGGCAAAGTCCGATGTGCGGGCTTCGACGGCATCGACCACGTCCAGGCCCGGCGGCAGAGCGGAATCGAGGGCCGCGCGGACGGCCTCCGGATCCCACGCAGCGGTCAAGCCAATTTCCGCATACTCGGCCTCGCTGGCCGCCCCCGTCGGTGCGGAGTTCGCGTACGAGATTTTCGGGTGCGGGCTGAACCCCGCACTGAACGCGATCGGCAGGCCGGCCCGACGGATAGCTCGCTCGAGAGCACGCTGAAAATCCCGATGACTGGAAAACCGCAACCGGCCGCGACGCGCGTACCTAATGCGCACTCGCTGGGCGACCGGCGCGACGTCCCGATCGGGTGGACGCCGATTACCCACCGTTGGTCTTTGACGCGTCTTGCGTTGTCGTGGCGAGCGGCGTCGCGCACGACGGGACACCTATGCCCGGCATCGGTAGTTCGGTGACACCCGTGGGCCCGACTTGGATGTGAGTATCCATCTGATCGCAGACGCCACAGTCGAAACACGGAGTCCACCGGCAGTCGTCGACGGCGATCTCTTCCAGCGCGTCTTGCCAGTCATCCCACAGCCAGTCACTGTCCAACCCGGAATCAAGGTGCTCCCACGGCAGCACCTCGGTCCGATCGCGCTGACGCGTGGTGAACCAGTCGACGTCGACCCCCTCGTCGGTCAGCGCGGACTGCGCGCACTCCATCCAGCGGTCGAAAGAGAAGTGCTCGCTCCATCCGTCGAAACGTGCGCCGGCCCGCCACGCGTGCTCAATTACTCGGCCAACACGTCGATCCCCACGCGAGAGCAAACCTTCCACGATTCCTGGCTTACCGTCGTGATAGCGAAGCCCAATAGCTTTGCCGTATTCACGGTCGGAGCGAATCGCATCCTTCAATTTCGCCAACCGAGCGTCGGTGCTCTCGTGATCGAGTTGCGACGCCCACTGGAATGGCGTGTGCGGCTTGGGTACGAATCCACCGATGCTCACTGTGCACTTGATGTCGCGTCGACCTGACGCTTCCCGACCCGCCTTGATGACCTCTTTCGCCATTGAGGCGATCTGCAGAACATCGTCATCGGTTTCTGTCGGCAACCCACACATGAAGTACAACTTCACGTGACGCCAACCCGCCGCGTAGGCAGTGGTGACCGTGCGAATCAGGTCTTCCTCGGTTACCTGCTTGTTGATGACCCGGCGCATGCGCTCGCTGCCGCCCTCGGGAGCGAACGTCAGTCCGCTGCGACGTCCGTTGCGGGACAGCTCGTTGGCGAGGTCGACGTTGAACGCGTCGACCCGCGTACTCGGCAAGGACAGGGAGGTCTGAGAGTCCTCATATCGGTCGGCGAGGTTGCGCGCGATGTCGGCGATCTCCGAATGATCCGCACTCGACAGCGACAACAGGCCAACCTCCTCGAAGCCGGTGGCCTTCAGGCCGCCTTCGACGATCTCCGCGACCCCGGTGATGGAGCGCTCGCGCACGGGCCGGGTGATCATGCCGGCTTGGCAGAACCGACACCCACGGGTGCACCCTCGGAAGATCTCGACACTCATGCGCTCGTGCACCGTTTCGGCAAGCGGCACGAGCGGCGCCTTCGGATACGACCATTCGTCCAGATCCATCAGCGTGTGCTTGCTGACCCGCCACGGGACGTCCGAGCGATTCGGTGCCACCCGCTGGATACGCCGATCCGGCAAGTACTGCACGTCGTAGAAGCGTGGAACGTAGATCGATCCCGTCCGCGCCAGTCGAAGCAGCAGCTCTTCGCGACCACCTGGTCGCCCCTGGCGCTTCCACTCGGCGATGATTCCCGTGATCAGCAGGACGGCCTCCTCGCCATCACCGAGGACCGCGGCGTCCAGAAAGTCAGCGATCGGCTCCGGGTTGAAAGCCGCATGCCCGCCGGCGATGACGAGCGGCTCGTCACCGAGTCGATCTGCCGCATGCACGGGAACTCCCGCGAGATCAAGCGCGTTGAGCATGTTCGTGTATCCGAGTTCGGTCGCGAAGGACAACCCGAGAACATCGAAATCCCCCACCGCCCGATGACCATCGACGGTGAATTGCGGAACACCGTGTTCTCGCATCAGTTCCTCAAGATCGGGCCACACCGCGTAGGTGCGCTCGGCGAGAACATCTTCGCGACCGTTGAGAACCTCATAGAGGATCTGCACTCCCTGATTGGGGGCGCCGACTTCATAAGCATCGGGGTACATCAGCGCCCACCGCACCGAGGCGTCTTCCCAGTCCTTGACGACTGAGTTCACCTCGCCACCGACGTACTGGATCGGCTTGCTGATGCGCGCCAGCAGAGGTTCGAGGCGATCGAAGTGGCTTGCCCCGACATCACGCCCGGCGCGAAGCGATGCTCGAGTATTTAGACGCTCGGAAACTGTGGCGCTCATGCGCTCCAGGGTAGCGACCCTGGGAGCGCTAGACCTCGGAACGCTGCACCGCGAGCGAATGCAGGCGCACCGTTTGCAGCAGGCCGAGCGCGATCCACGTCGCCATCATCGAGGTGCCACCGGCGGAGACGAAGGGCAACGGGATTCCCGTGATGGGCATGATCCCCAAGGTCATGCCGATGTTCTCGAACATCTGGAACGCCAGCCACGCGGCCACACCTGTGGCGACGAGCCGGCCGTAGAGGTCATCGGCTTTCCACGCGATCAGCACTGCTCGCCACAAGATGATGGCCATCAACGCAATCAGCAGTGCGGAGCCGAGGAACCCGAGCTCCTCCCCCGCCACCGTGAAGATGAAGTCGCTTTCGTTGACCGGAACGAAGTTGCCTTGTGTTTGAGGACCCTCGAACAGTCCGTAGCCGTCGAGCCCTCCACCGCCGATCGCGATGCGCGCCTGGTTGGCGTTGTAGGCGCTGGCGCTGACATCTTCATCAGGGTTGATGAACGACGTCAGGCGGTCCACCTGGTATTCCTGCAACAGGCCGAGTTGGATCGACGCCAGCACTCCGAGAATTGCGGCCCCGATCAAGCCAACGAGCCACCGGGTGCGCACGCCGGACACCGCCACGATCGACAGGGATATGGCGGCGAGGATCAATACCGTCCCGGTGTCGTTCTGCACGAGGATGATCGCCGTCGGAATCGCCGCGACCGTAAGAGCCAGCAGCACGTCTTGTGCTGACGGCTCCTCTTCCCGGTCGCGCCGCTCGGACAGCAGTGCCGCCATCATCAAGATCACCGTGATCTTCGCGAACTCCGACGGCTGGATGGTCAAGCCGAGCGGGACATCGATCCACGCTCGGGCCCCCGCAATGGTCACGCCAAGGCCGGGAACGAACGGGACAAGCAAGAGAACCATCGACGCCACGTACACCACGGGCGTGTAGGCCCGGAGCAGTCGGTAGTTGATGCGGGAGGCGATGAATCCGAGAACGAGAGCGACACCAATGTTGATCAAGTGTCGCTTCAGATACGACTGTGGGTCACTCTCCGAAGCGAGATCGGCCCGACTCGCGGACCAGACCAGCAGCGAGCCCATCAGGGACAACGCGAACGCCGCGATCAGCAAGATCCAATCGAGGTCGCGCCAGTAACCGCCGCCGCGATCGCGCTGGGGCGCTACCGCGGCGTCCGAGGCTTGCGTCGGGAAGAGATTCGCCACCGCTACCCACCGCCCTCATCGCCGCGAGCCGTCAGCGTTTCGCGCGCCTCCGGTAGGCCGGAATCCTTACCGAGCGGCAGGACGGGCGTTCCGTCCTTTCGGATGACCGGAAGGTCCGAGCTTGGCTTGCCATCCACGAGCACACTGCGCCGAGGGTTCACGTCTTGACCGTCGATTCCGAACAACGCTTCGTAGATCTTCCGCACGCTCGGGCCGGAGGTCTTGGATCCCAACCCGCCCTGGGTCACCATCATGACGACGGCGTACTGAGGGTCATCGGCCGGTGCGTACGAAGCGAACCAGGACGTCGAGACCTTGTCTCCGGTCACCTGCGCGGAGCCGGTTTTCGAGGCCACCGGTATCTGATCGAGGGGAAAGCCCGAGAACGGGTCGCGACCCGAGCCTTCGGTCGTGACTCCAGGCAAGGTTCGCTGCAGGAAGCGGATCGATTGCCGGGCGCGACTTCCGGTGATCTCGTTGGAGACGATCGGTGGGATCTCTTGGATCTCGCTGCCGTCTGCGGACATGATCGCCTTGACCATTCGCGGCTCGTAGACAGTGCCTCCGTTGGCGATCGCCGCATAGACCATCGCCATCTGCAGGGGTGTCACTGCCGTGTCGCCCTGGCCGATGGAGGCGTTCAACGCGTCACCTTCACGCCATCGGAAACCGTCCGCGCAGTTCTCTTGATCCAGGGCAGTGAAGTAGTCGGCAAGCTCGGGGTCGGACTTGCGGGTCTCCGGGTAGCCCTCGACGGCGTTCTTGCACCAGGTGTCTCGCTTGCGTTCCCAGTTCTCGACCTTGAACTCGCGACTCGCGATGCGGCCCTCGGATTCCACCGGAAGGTCGATGCCGGTGGCCTCTCCCAGACCTAGTTGACGGGCCGCATCGGCTACCGGGTCTGCGCCGTCACGCCCTGCGTCGTCTCCCCCGGCCTGCTCCCACATTCGATCGGCCAGTCCGTAGAACACGGTGTTGCAGGAGACCTCGAGAGCGCGGGCCAGGGAGATATCGCCGTACGCGGCGGATTCGTAGTTGCGGAACACCTGCGTTCCGAGCTTCACGCGACTCGGGCAGTCGTAGGTGCCGTTCAAGTCGAATCCCTGCTGACCCGCCGCCAGGGTGCTGACCACTTTGTACGTCGAACCCGGCGCGAAGATGCCCTGGGTCGCGTTGGACGCAAGGGAGCCGGAGTCCATGAGCTTCTCGAATTGTTTCTGCGTCACGCCTCCGACCCAGATCGACGGGTCGTAGGTGGGGTAACTGGCCATCGCCAGAATGCGTCCGGTATCGACTTCGACGACCACGGCCGCACCGGAGTCCCCGGGGTTACCTTGCCGTTGCGCGCGCTGCACCGCCCGCACGAGTTGGTCTTCCACGACGGACTGCAGATGGGCGTCCAAGCTCGAGATCAGGTACTGACCGGGCTCGGGATCGAATTGCTCGAGGGTGCCGGTCACTCGACCGGCGGTGTCCACCGCGAGGGTCGTCACGCCGGGCTTTCCCCGGACTTCCTCGTCGTAGTACGCCTCCAAGCCTGAGCGACCGACGACGTCGGTACGTCGCAGCCGGTCGGATGCGGTCGTCGGCCCTTGGTCGTCGAGTTGCTCCTCGGTCACCGGACCGAGGTAGCCCAGCAGGTGCGCGGCGTTGACGTTGAAGGGGGCGGGGTATTCGCGAATCGCATCGAGTCGCGCATCAACCCCTCGATACACCTGCCCCTGTTCCATGATCGTGAGCGCCGTTTGCGGATCAACGTCTTGAGCGATCGGCACCGGCTGGTACGGGGAGCCGTTCCAGCACACCGGCGGTGGCTTTGCATCCTCGGACCCGCACGGCTTCAAGCGGTCGGCGATTCCCTCGGGGGGGAGGTCGAGGATCCGCCCCAATCGCTCGATTACGGCCCCGCCGCCGTCGGGCTCGCGGCCAAGCTCGATCTTGTCCACCGTGATCACCAGCGACGTGCGATTGGACACCAAGGGTCGGCCGGCTTGGTCGAGAATCAGACCACGCACCGCGGGTTCGACGACTTCACGGACGGTGTTGTTCACGGCGGCGACCTTGTATTCCTCCCCCGTCAAGACCTGGAGGTAGAACAGCCGCCCGACCAAGGTGAGAACGAGGGAGAGCATGAGGGCCCCGAGCACGAACAGCCGCACATTGGACCGTTGACTCATGGACACCTCCTGTCCGCTCGTCCTGTCCGCTCGTCCGCTCGTCCACCGCTGGCCGCCGGTCGTTCGCGCGCCCTGATCCTCAGACGCCCCAGCGGCCGGGTGTGTTCCCTAGTCCAGGTACGCCTCCGGCACCAATCGCCGGGACAGCAGCCCGACGAGGGGGATCATCACTCGTCCGAGAATAAGCCCGTACAGCACTGTGGTCAGCGTCACACCCGGGACGACGTCCCAGATGATGCGCTCACTGCCCAGCACCGCACTCAGCAGTGCGGTGGCCAAGGCCGCGCCGCCGCAGGCCGCACCGGCGACCAGCGACATCACCCAGATATTTGACTCCTCGCGGTCCATGAAGACACCGACGGCCAAACCCACGGCGACCAGCACGATGGACGCCAATCCGACGATGGCATCCGAGGGCGTCGCGATATCCAGGAGCGCGCCACCCAAAAACCCGGTCAGGGCACCCGGGCCTGGCCCCAGCGCCAGTGCCACCGCGACAACGGTCACCACAACGACGTCCGGTGTCGCGCCCGGCAGGCCCAACCGGCTCAATACAGTCGTCTGCAACACGACCGCTGCCAGCAGCAGCGACCCAATCACGACCAACTGACGAAAAATCACCGACTAGTTCTCGTTTCCGTTTGCCACATCCGCACCTTCAGCCTCCGTGTCTGCCGAATTAGCGTCCGGCGAATCAACCCCGTCGTCCACGGTCGCCTCATCACCAGCATCGGCATTAGCCTGCGCGTCGCCGTCGTCGTTGTTCTCGCCTTCGGAGTTCTCACCTCGCGGGGGAAGAACGGAATCGCGGGGATCATCTCGCGGGGGCCGGATGATCACGCCGACAACGCTCAACTGCGAAACGTCGACGAACGGACGGACGGTGGCGACCCGGGCCAACTGTCCGGCACTACCGGTGATGTCCACGATATCGCCGATCGGGATCCCCGGCGCGTAGGGACGTCCTCCGCGCGACCCGAAGGTCACGAGCGCGTCCCCGATGACCAACTCAGCTAGTGGATCCAGAAGCTGGAATTCCATCGAGTCCTGCCGTCCGGTTCCCGAGACGATGCCGATCTCCTCTGTCGTCGCCACCCGTCCACCGACGGCTGAGGACACATCCACCATCAACACCACGGTCGACGTTGTCGGGTTCACCTTCAGAATCCGGCCGACTAGGCCATCACCGTTGATGACCGTCATGTCTTTTTCGATCCCGTCGAGGGATCCGGCATCGATGCCCACGGTCCAGGCGAAGTCCTGAGCCGGACCGACGCTGATCACTTCTGCCGGCGTGATGCGGTACCGCCCGGCCGACGAGACGCGCAGCAACTCATCCAGGGCCCGGGCGCGCGCCCGGTCGGACAACGTGGCGGAGAGTTCCTCGCTGAGCTTGGCGTTCTCTTCTTCAAGTTCGGCGATTTGGCTCACTTGATCACGCCACGTGGAGAACGAGTCGCGCGCTCCGCTAAACGGCGACACAACAACGTTCACACCCTCTTGCACCACACCGAGGACGGCGCTCGCGGCAGCGCGAGCACTGGACAGTGGGCCGTCGCCGCCGCGCAGATCCAGGATCACGAAGGTCAGCGATGCGACGAGCAGTGTCGCGATCGTGATCCTGATTCTGCGTGAGGGCATGTGTCGAGTTTTCCTCGTTCGATCAACCGAGCCGCAGCGTGCGGCCTACCGTGACTATCTTCGGGGTTCGGAGACGAGAACCTGCTGCAGCGCCTCGAATTCCTCCACGCACTTACCTGACCCGAGCGCCACGCACTCCAAAGGGCGCTCAGCGACGATGATCGGCATTCCCGTCTCGTGCCTGAGCCGCTCGTCCAATCCCTGCAGCAGTGCTCCGCCACCGGTCAAGACGATGCCTCGATCCATGATGTCGCCGGACAACTCCGGGGGCGTTCTATCCAGCGTTGCTTTCACCGCGTCGACGATCGCGTTCACCGGCTCGTCCATGGCGCGACGAATCTCTTCGGCCGACACCACGATCGTGCGCGGTAAGCCGGTGACCAGGTCGCGTCCCCGGATCTCCGCGTGCGGTTCGTCCGGGCTGGGGAACGCGGAGCCGACGGCCACCTTGATCTCTTCCGCGGTGCGCTCGCCGAGCATCAGCGAGTACTCCTTCTTGATGTACTGGATGATCGAATTGTCAAGTTCGTCTCCACCGACGCGAACCGACAGGCTCGTGACGATGCCGCCCAGGGAAATCACCGCGACTTCGGATGTGCCACCGCCGATGTCGACGACCATGTTTCCTGTCGGCTCGTGGACCGGCAGTCCCGCACCGATAGCCGCTGCCATCGGCTCTTCGATGATGAAAACCTTGCGAGCACCGGCGGCGTAGCCGGCGTCCTTAACCGCGCGCTGCTCCACGCCGGTGATCCCCGACGGAACACACACGATCAGTCGGGGCTTCGCCAAATGGCGGCGGCGGTGGACTTTTTGAATGAAGTAGCGAAGCATCCGCTCGGTCGTGTCGAAGTCGGCGATGACACCGTCCTTGAGTGGACGGATCGCCACGATGCTTCCCGGGGTGCGGCCGATCATCCGCTTGGCTTCCGAGCCGACGGCGAGAATGCCACCGGAGTTGCTGTTGATCGCCACCACGGAGGGCTCGTTGAGCACGATGCCGCGGCCACGCACGTAGACCAGCGTGTTGGCCGTGCCAAGGTCGACGGCCATATCGCGGCCGACGAACGAGGTGCTGGCAGCCATAACGCGACCTCTCTAGGGGGAAGTAGCTTCTGGCGCCCGAGGGCGCTGGGATGCAAGGCTACCCCTCACCTGTTCGGCCCGTCGTACCTCTAGTTCGCGGAGCCTGAACTCGCGTCGTTCCGCCCAGCCGTCCTGGGCATCCACCGGGGCGAGCCCGAAGGCCTCGGTGACCACGGCTCCGAGGTCTGCGCGATAGTCGTGACCGTGGCTGCGGAAGTCGCCCGGGCTCATATCGGTCGCATACAGGGTGTCGACGAGGACCTGCGCCCAGGTGACGCCTATCCGCCACTGCATATCCGGGGGCACCCCCCTTCCCTGGGCCGGCGACAGCCACGTCGGCCGGGTGTGTGCGAGGTCTGATCGAAATCGCACGACCGGATCTCCGTCGTGTTCGAGGAACCACACGCGCGGTGTCGGGTGCGCACGAAGCACCTGATCGATCTGCTCGGGTCTATCCAGGGTGACCGCGACGGGGTCGAACGCTCGATGAACATCGTCGTAGTCGACGCCCCCGGGTGTGCCGACCCACAACGCTGCGTCGATACCGAAACGATCGAGATCCGCGATGCCCGTAGCGAGAGCGGCCTGTTGCACCTTCGCCCCCAGGCTCTCCCCGTACAGCAGCAGTCGCGGTCGCCCGGATCCCGCAGATCCCGCAGATCGCCCGCCTCGCGAATCGCACTCGGCAGCGATGGCCTCCAGCAACGCCAGTTGCGTGCGGCGAGCGAGGTCGACCCGGTTCAGCGACAGGAAACTCGGCAGCAACCCGTAACCCACAGCCACCGATGCACAGTCACCTCGGGATAGGAGTTCGACGACGTCTACCGGGGTGGCGTTCGCGTAGCCCGTTCCGGCGGGCGCCTGAATGACGAGGTGGGAGCGGTCAAACGCACCCGTTCGTCGCAATTCCGCCATCGCGAGATCCACGCGCTGCTGCACGCTGGCCCCGGCGTCCAGCCCAACGAATACGCGAATGGGTTCGGCGATGGGCTCGGCTCCAGTGACGAAGCGGACGTCGTCACCGGTGGTGGCGGTCCCGACATATCGCGCTCCTTCGCGGCCCACCCCGCGCGGATCGACGAGAGATCCAGGCCCGGTCGACACCAGGGGGCTGACCGGAGGTTCGCGAAAACCAGGGTCGAGGTCACGGGCTGCAGTCGCGGTGTTGGTCAAAAAGCGCCGGCGTGCGACAACGGTTCCGGCGACGACGGTCGCCATAGCGACGCCCGCGACGCCCGCGACGCCAACGTTCGACGCCCGAGCGCGGTCGCTCTCCGCGGCGGAAACAGAACGTGCGAGGCGAAGGGCAGACCAACCCAACAAGGGCGGACCGACGACGGTCGTGGCACCGAGTCCGGCGAGGGCAA
>Ga0181601_10003433_pt1 | contig 13434 bp, 7 predicted proteins | sample 041ome_8_FD_133020 | JGI IMG/M metagenome (GOLD analysis project Ga0181601, IMG submission 133020) | Coastal salt marsh microbial communities from the Groves Creek Marsh, Skidaway Island, Georgia - 041407BS metaG (megahit assembly) | ecosystem: Environmental > Aquatic > Marine > Intertidal zone...
AGATTGAATTCCTCATTCTCATAAACAACCTTGCGGGTTAACCCAAATGTATTGAGAGGTTTTCCTTTTAAGCTGAAGACCCCTTGGAATTGAACATCCCTTGCCTTGGTGATCGAACCACTGGCAGAATCGCCCTCGGTTATGAAAAGAGTACTCTTAAACTTTTCTTTGTTTTTGGTGTTAAGGTGTATCCTGCAGTCGCGCAACTTCCGGTTGTGAACCTTGCTCTTTTTGGCACGCTCCCGGGCAATTTTTTGAATTCCCTTTAATTCTTTGCGCTCGCGCTCACTCCGTTGAATCTTTTCCTGTAATGCATCCGCAGTTTCAGGATTTTTATGGAGGAAGTTGTCCAGTTTTTCCTTGAGAAAGTTCCCCACAAATGTGCGGATGGTTTCCCCGTCTGGTGAAACGGTGAGCGAACCTAGCTTAGTCTTTGTTTGCGACTCAAATACGGGCTCCTGGACCTTTATGCTAATCGCGGCAACTATCCCTCCACGGATATCCCCGGCTTCAAAATTTTTCTTACAAAAATCACGGATTGTTTTAACGACAGCTTCGCGAAAGGCAGCCTGATGGGTCCCTCCCTGGGTCGTGTGCTGCCCATTGACAAATGAGAAATAATCCTCCCCGTACTGATCCAAATGGGTGAAAGCCACTTCAATATCGTCTCCCTCGATATGAATAAGCGGATAAAGAGGAGTTTCTGAAATATTTTCTTCGAGCAAGTCCTTCAACCCATCTTTGGAACGAAAGCGCTTACCGTTGTAGCGAATAACCAGCCCACGGTTTAAGTAGGTATAATAACGGAGCATACGCTCCACATATTCATTGCGGTAGCGGTACTTCTTAAACATGGAATCGTCCGGAACATAGGTAATCATAGTTCCATTCTCTTCCTTGGTGGATTTGTTCTTTTTGTCGATGGAGCGAACATCTCCACAGGCAAACTCGATCCTTCTGGTTTCACCCTCACGGAATGCCTGAATGTCAAATTTGGAGGAAAGGGCATTGACTGCCTTGATACCCACACCGTTTAAACCGACCGATTTCTTAAAAGCTTCCGAGTCGTACTTTGCCCCTGTATTTATTTTGCTGGAACAGTCGAGAAGTTTTTCCAGAGGGATGCCCCGTCCAAAATCCCGCACGGTTACAACCTGTCCATCGCACTCAACTTCGATTTGTTTGCCAAACCCCATCACAAATTCATCGATACAATTATCGAGTACTTCTTTGAGGAGCACATAGATTCCGTCGTCCTCAGAAGAACCGTCCCCGAGTTTTCCGATGTACATACCAGGACGCAATCGAATGTGCTCTTTCCAATCGAGCGATTTAATGCTGTCCGCAGTGTATTTGTGCTCAGCCATTCTTCCCTATCCTAATTTCCACACTATAATTTATTAGATTCCCATGCTTGCTTGTCCACTTGAAAATAGAATTTTATTTAAAAATACCCCAAATTTTAAATGGTGCTCCCTATCCAATTCTTGCATGTTTGGTTTTATGAAAACTTTTGGAAACTATATTTTAACGGTTTCTCAGCTCAATGACTCCCGCTTATGGAAGCCTGTGCTCTGGGCAACCTTACTTAGCTTAGCTTCCCTCCTTCTCCTTTTAGTTATCGGAGGAACCTTTCTTTTCCAGTTGGTAGATTCGTTTAAGGAACAATTGAGCGAATGGATGGGATGGGATGGTGGATGGCTCGGTGGGTTGTCCGTCCTTTTGGGTACTTTTTTTATCGGCATTCTCGGATATTTCTTTTTGGGCAGTGTTTATGCTGCCTTTCTCAGTATTTTTCTGGACGATATGTTGGATGCCATTCGGGAACAGCACTACCCAGATGCCGATTGGATAAAACCGCCAGGCATGATCCAGTCTACAATCTCTTCCCTTCGATTCATTTTATTTAGCCTCACCCTCTATTTGCTTGCCTCTCCTCTTTTATTGGTCGGGTATTTCATCCCCCCGGTTGGTTTGGTGCTTCAGTACCTGCTCGGCGGGTACCTATTAGGGAGAGAATATGGGCAATTGATCGAGCTGAGGATACCCAAAGACAAAAGAATCAAAAAGCCCGCTTCCCTGTTTCACGGAACATGTGCCAATTTTCTTTGGACTTTTCCGATTATTAATTTGGTCGCACCGGTATTACTTGCGGGTGCTTTGCTCCATGCCCGTTTGGGCGATCCCAATGCCCCCGAAACAGTCCGGAAAAAGTATACCCAAATCAATTAGGGAATAAACTCTCCCTTAAACCGTGGACCAAGAAGGGACCCGTTTGAGTCCCACTCCTCAATCAAGCCAATCGTACCCCCGTCGACAAATTTCCGTCGCGACTTCCTCTGTCCATTCTCATGATAAGTCGAACCGACGCCACTGTATGCTTCGCCCGAGCTTTTGAGATACCACAAACCATCCGCTTGTTGCACCAACTCCTGCTCAATATTGACAGTGGGTTCTTGATCCAAGTCAACCTTCTTTTCCTGAGGAAACTGCAAGGCATCAAAAGAGCATTGGGAGGGCAACCACATCAGCAATACAGCCAAAAAAAACATGGCTGTGAACCACCAAAAATAGGGCGAGTTGGTAAGCCTTTGCCAAAGCGTGGGGTCAGGGGCTTCCGGAGGGGTAGGAAATATATCTTCTTCCTTCATTTGTAGTAAGAAAAGAGAAAAAATTGTTTAGTTTAGCAAGGCATAAAGGAAAACATTCATTCCTAACCTTGCATAGAAGGAGTGAGCATAGTTACTTATTTCCTCTCCTGAATAATACTTAAAAATTCTCCACCTGCCAGTGGGCTCCTTGACCCAAAGGGGGCGCTGTCCGGGAATCAAATAGATTTCATCCTTTAAACCATCCTCCCGTGTCACCTCATATGTTTGGCCCGAAAAGGATGCCACCTGCAAGGTTTCATCAAAATCCTCAGCCGATTCCCTAATGCGGAATGAAATAGGAGGAATCCAGGCTCCAAACTCATCTCTCCCCCAACCCATCGCACAAATGGGCGAAGCCACACAGGCCAACCGATCCTTGATTTTTATCCCGACTAAAGAATAGGTTCCCTGGGGCCACTTCTCCTGCTCCACAAACTTGAGCACGGTGTCGGGGAGGCGCTTTTGATCTTCCTCCAAACGGAGGTACTCATTGTCTGGAAGGCCTTTGTAAAATGTGCGGAAGATTTCATGATTTCGGGGCAAAGGGACAAAGGATTTTTCAGGCATAAATTGAGCAAACCATGACATAACTTCCTCACGTTCATTCCAAGCTGCATAGCTATGCCCAAGATCTGCCCCCAAAAAAGAGGCTTTGATACCAGCATCAAGATAAACAAACCCACCCAGCTCCATGTAGCGACGAAGGGCATCATTTTCCGCAGAAGAAAACTCAAAGTTTGGTAACTCGTCGCAATTGATATAAAGGATGGGGTTTTCAAAGAGACGCTCATCTTCTAGCGTTTCAAGAAAGAGTGGATCCGGGTCAAACTGAGCATTGGATCGCTCGTTTATCATTTCAAGCAGACTGGGCAAGGCATCCGGATAACGAATCCGAGAAAAACCATCCCTCCTAAGTTGCATGATTCGTACGGCCCCTGCCTCCGGGTCCGGTTGGGCTTGAGCGGGCTCATAGAACAACGCGAGGACCGCCAGGATAATAACATAAATTCTCATGGATTAACTCCCATTTGTTGCAGTTCTCTTCTCGCCAGTGAACTAATTTTTTCACCGGGGTATTTTCGGACAAACTCAAGAAGTGCGGGCACTCCTTCCTTTCGATCACCCAGCAAACCATCCATCGCCGCCCGCTGGATGGCATAGTCCCCATCCATCAGTGATTTTTCATGAAGGTTTACCCAACCACCCATACGAATGTTTGCCAAAGCACGAAGAGTGGTCGACCGGACCAATGTATTCTCATCGATCAAAAGATCGAAAAAATTCGACTGCACCACATCTTTCTTCGCTGCCAGTAGCAGCTCTGCAGCTAATACGCGAACTTCTGGATGCTGGTGTTGGATAAGTTCGAGAATTTCCTTTTCAGTAATCTTTTCCACCCGCCCCCGGACAAGGGAGAGCACAGCCTCCCGCACCTGCGAATCACGGTCATTGAGGGCAGGAATCCAGCTCGATGGCTTGTTCCATCCATCCGTGCTACTTAGGTAACGCTCCCACGCTTTGGCACGCATGCTCGGACTGGGATGATTCAATAAAGCCTGGTAAATAAGTGTGGCTTTTGATCCGAGGGCAGAGAGGGAGTAAAAAAGAGTTTCTGCTTTGCCATACAACCCCCTTGAGTTGGATAAAAAGACAATAATTCTCTGGAGCATGTCATCCGAAACAGCCTCGCCCAGACGGGCAAGATCGACCGCTGCCAAGGTGGCAATCTCATCGACACGGTCCTTGGTCAATGCACGCAGAATGTTTCGGTATTCCGGAAAGGATCTCCCCAGAGACTGAGCGGTTTTGGCAAGTTTGGCACGCACCCCGGCATCCGGGTGTAAAACCAGTCCTTCCAAGGTGGCATATACTCCGGGTTGGGATGCATACATCCTCACCTGCTCAAGAGCGACTAATTGCACCGCGACATCCGCGTCGTTTAACAATTGGGCAAAAGTATCGGGTTTAATTTGGAAACGCAGGGAGTAATGGTGCCTTAACAGGTTTTGGCGAACGATGGAATCGGTATCGAGCAGTTTTCTTTCGGCCAATGACAGAAGGTCTTCCCTTAACCTTGCAGGAATCGAGCGAAATACGGACCGGCCATTAATTTGTACCCTTTCCATGCCCGACCGCATCAAGCCAGGAACTAATCGGGGAATCAGTGCCGAAGCCTCCCGTCTCACTTCAACATCCAAGTCACCAATCATCGAAAATATTTTTTCGGCAAGAGGTTTTTCATAAATCGGAGCCCCATTGTTAAAATGCTCCACAATTGAAACCAGGGCCGCCCGTCTGACCAGTTCGCTCGAATCATCCAAGGATCCAATCAGTAAGAGACCAGATTCCCCTCCAGGATATTTGCCCAAAAGTTTTGCGGCACCTACCCGGTCTTGAACATGAGGAGACCTTAACTTTTGAGAGGCATCTTCCAGGGTGCGATCGAGACTGGTGCGCTTTGGGGGGCGAGCAACGGACTGTGTCTGGTTGCCATCCGAAAAATTTCCATCGACTGGTCCGGTCTGCTTCCCTTCATCCGCCACAACAAAAACTCCCATGCCAAAAGTAAAAATAGATAACAAAAATTTTAACCTCATCACTTAAGCCCCTCTTTTCTGCGAATGATCCATTCCAAACCGACGACCAGAAAAAGCCCAACAAATAACAACCAGTATTCGTTCAGTTTGTTTCTTTTCCGAACCTGGGGAAGATTATCTGCCAAAGTTGGCTGCCAATCGGATGTTAAATTTTCGATAGGTAAAAACTCTCCTCCAGTAAGGCTGGCAAGCATCCGTAATTCTCTTTCGGCGTAACGGGTATCCTTCGCCTCGTCTCCGGACTGCTTGACCTTGATGTAGGATAAATGAGTAAGCCGTTCACCATCTGGGTAACTGAGCTGGTAGTTTACCCGATAGGACCCCGACTCCAGAGGTACAAAATCGCCGAGGTACCTGCCCTGTGCCCCACCCTGTGGGTAGAGTTGTAAAGTTTTGGCAAACCCACCCGGCCCGCTCACATTTGCTTCAATAACAGCATCCAAGGAGGGCTGAAAGTCAGCACCTAGTGCTTCAATAATAAGGGGAAGTTTCTCGCCTGCTTTCGCCTCTTTCTCCCGATCCACCGCTTTAATTCGTTCAACTGTGCCCGATCCTAACCACTGGACAACACCTCCCCAAAAGATAGAAAACTCTCTGGCTTGTTGCTCGTCCACCAAGGAACGCCTCCAATCATGGGGGGATCCCCAGTATGCGGACTTGCCCGCCCCATATGCCTGTATCGCGAGAACCGAGCGGGCGTAGTTTCCTTTTACTTGCACAACCCCTCTCGCAGCCGGGTTTATCTGAGTGATCAATTCAGCCGGCATTCCCCCAGGGAGGAAAGGTTTCCATTCATCTATTCTTTTACGCTCCGTGAATAGTGGATCGCTCAAAACAGCAAGGGAGCGGTTGTCTTTTGCCCGGGAAGTCTCGGTTTCCTTGGCCGGCATTAATCCACCAAGAAAGGTTTTGGCAGGTCTAGGATTGCCCAAAAGAAGTAATCCTCCGCCCCGCTTTTGTACAAAATCCTTAAGCGAAGAAACCAAGGATGCATTAAGTTCGGGCAAGCAATCGGAATCGAGCAAAACGACATCATAATCCATCCAAAAGCTTTCCTCTGTGGGATACCCTTCCGCAGAGAGGTTTTCTCCCCTTGCATGAAAAGTCCGCTCACCCAGCCGAATGCATGCACTCAACTGAAATTGCTCTCCTGACAGGGAACGCTTAAGAAAGGGATAAAGCGGTTTAACTTGGTTGGATAAATAAAGAACGGAAAAATAAGGGGGTGGTTTCACCTCGACCAACTGTGCATCCTGATCATCCGAGAGATCGGAATCGCCATCCAAAGATTCAAGCACCACGCGGTAAGTAAATAGACCAGATACCTTGGGGGAATGAGGAGAAAAGTGCACGGACCTCGATTCTCCAGGTTGCAGAAGGACCGGCCTTTTTTCTAATTCTTGGTCATCCACCAGCAGGGAGACAGAGGTGGTCACTTCTTTTTCGAACCCGTTTATAATCTCTGCGGATAAAACCAATTCCTCTTTAGCTAAGACCTCCTCGGGAACCTCCGAAAACTCCACTGAAAGGTTGCCCCTTTCCTTGAACTGACCAACCCCAATTACATTGATAGGAATACCGACTTCACGAAATTCTTTGGCCGTTTCCAGGGGAGGCTCACCGGCATTGTTTCTGCCATCCGAAAACAAAACCACTGCTGCCGCATTTTCCAACTCCGGAGAGCGGATGACATGGGATAATGCATCCCCAATGGATGTGTTTTTACCCGTTTCTGGAATTGACCAACTGTTGGTTCGAATTGCCCGGATTTCATCGTCCATAAAACCCAGGCGGTTCACCGCACCATAACGACTTCGGGACTGGTTGATCCAGGTTCCTGGTTCATTCAAATCCATTTGAGCACGAACCTGATCGATCCTCCGTTCACCACCATCACTGTCTTTTTGATTCATGCTGCCGGATAAATCGACCAAAGACACCACCCGGACAGATTGCGGGTCTTGATGAAATTGATCCATAAACGGCCGACCGATGAGAAGCAAAAAAAGGATAACACCAAGACCACGCAGCAGGATCAATTTCCAAGCCATTGAAAGAGGGAGAGCACGAAATAAGCGCAGTGCATGAAACCAAAACAGAACACCCAATATGCTTACACCGCCCCACAGCCATGTAGTGGGGTATGGCCAGTCAATACCGATAGATTCGAAATTCATTCTCCTTCTGCAATTCGACGAAAATATTCCTGCACCTGCTTACGGTAACGGGCGGGTGCCTGAGTGCTTTGGTGATTGCGGAGCATCCGTTGTTCGGCTGCTTGCTGCCAAAAGAACTGCTCGATTAAACGGGACGCTTCCTCAACTGCACCCGCCGACATGGAGCGGCCGTTTCTGATATCCTCTGCGATGGCCGACTCCTCAAACATTTGGGTAAGGTTGAGCAAGCGCTCATCCGAATCTGCATCTGGCAAATTACCCACAGCCTCTGCGGCATCCTCATTGGCCTGCCTAAATTGATCTTCATTCATGCCCTTACCTTCCCGGGACATTTCCTGCAAGCGCTCGGCCAATTCTCCCAGGGCAGAGCTTTCACCATAACGCAACCTGTCTTCCACCTTCTGAAGACCGTCCTGTAAGTCCCCGAGTTCATCTTCTACTTTTTCTTGTTCTTGGAGAGCCTGTGGAAAGGCGTCATAAAGCAGAGAATTAGAGGCACGCTTGGCCGATTTCTCAATATCTCCATCCCGGGCATCGCGGGAAAGGTTGAGCAAATCGTCCATCGCCCGTTCCTCAAATTTTCCAAGAGAGCGACCCATATGTTCGATGTTTTCGAGCAAATCCTCGATTCCCTCGTTTACACGTTCCTGTTCTTCCCGCAACTTCTCTCCCTGTCCCCCTTTCCCATTTTCAGTCTTACCACTCAATTGCCCCTGCCCTTCTCCCAGTTGCTCAGCCTGGCTGGTTAATTGGTCAATCATATCCGCAGCCAGTTGGGACATTTCCTGTTCAATCTGCGATCTTGCATTCCCCAAAGCTTCCGAGGCCAAGTCACCATGCGGTTGAGCCTGCCTGGGCTGGTCTCTTCTTAAGTCCCCAGCACCTTGCTTCATTTCCAGGCCTGCCTGGTCGAGTTTGGCCACATCTCCCAGCTTACCAGTGCGGTCATACCTTTGCTTGCGCAACCTATCCAGATCCCTTCTTATCCCCTCCTGCTCTGCGGCAAGGTCCTGATTTGCTTGGCCGGTTTGTCCTCTGCCGGCAGCTTTCCCCGTCTGTTCGTTTATAGAATCCTGTCGTTCCTCCAATTCCTTCAATTGCTCAAGCTCGTTTGCCAGTTGTTGAAGTTGTTGCTCAGGATCATCCCCCTCTGGTTGCTCCAATTCCTCTTTCTGTTCTCCCTGCTGGCCAGCACTTTCGCTGGGCTTACCCTCTCCCTGACCCATCGCTTTTTGTTTCTCCATTTGCTGCATCAAAGCATAGAGTTGCACCAGTTTGCGCAGGGTTTGTTCGGATGATTCAACTGATTGCTCGAGTTCCTGCTCCCCGGTGAAGATTTCCGTCTGTTCGATATGATAAGTTGCTTCATTGAGCAGTTCCCCAAGATCGAGACCATCCACAATCGGAAACATCCCTTCAAATTCGTCATAGGTCTTGGTCATTTCATTTTTAAGGCTCAGAGCCTCCGTGCACAGGGCCAGGCTTTGTTCCTCCCTCGCGAGCCCCTCTTCCATCATCGCATCATAAGTATCACGAATAATTTGCTTAGTCCGATTGATAAACTGACGGATGGGAATCTCTTTAGAATCACCCCCCATGTCACCTCCCGCTTGTTGACCAGATTCAGTGGTATTTCCCTCGGGTGGTAAAATCTCGATAAAATATATTTCAGAACGGGCGAGCTGGCTTTCTGGCTCACGGTTATCCGCGGCAAAGGCCATGTAAGTAATCACATCCCCCACCGCCAACGGATATTCACTTAAATCAAGGATTCCTGTAACCGCTTTTTCTTTTTCCACCGGGTCGACAAATAAATCCTGTTCCTTTTTCACGCCATCGTGGGAAACATGCAACCGAAGATCACTCACTCCATGATCATCGGCAGCAAACACCTCAATCAAAAGTGGTTCCGCATCGAAAGGCAATTCCAGGTCTTGAGCTGGTTCCGATATTTCTACGATGGGTGGCTCATCTGGAATAGGAGAAAAAGTAACCGGATCATACCGCACTTCCGGGCGGTCTGGCTTTTCCAGATCAGAAAGCCCAAGCCTGCCACTCCATTCATTCTCCATCGACCCCGTCCAACTAAAGGTAACTTGCCCGGCTTTCTCCAAAGTCTGGTTGAGCTCATCGCTTAGAAGACGGGCAGACACCCTTTGTGGAAATGGCTTCACCCGCACATCCAATCGCATGTCACTATTTTCTGGTGCCTCCAGATAGCCAAAGCCCTGATGAATAAAAGGGGGCATTTTGAGGTATGCGGGCGGGGTGATTTCCCAACGGGCAAATTCCAACTCGGGAGGGTCATAGGGGGTGATGGAATACCAATCGCTTTTCAGGGAGGGAGTCACTACGCGGTATCGGATGGGGTCAGTGAGGGAAGGAAGCACAAACTCCACCCTGTCCGGGGTTGCAGTGGGTAGCATTTTTAAGCGAGAGGAACTATTCCGGTCGGTCCATTCGATCCATGCATCTTTGACCCCACGATGGCCCCGCAAAATGTGCGCGTGGACCAAAACATCTGCCCCCCTCCTGTACTCACTATCAGGTGGGTTTTTCCGCTCTTCAACTGCTCCACTCAATCCGGTCCATACAAGCAGGCCCGTTTCTCCTTTTACCACCGCCCGTGCTTTCATCAATGGACTGCGATCCACATTCCAAAAAGATAATGCCACTCCACCGAGAAAACCAAAAAGCAAAAAGTTCCAGAAGCTTTGGGTAGGACGCACCCCCCTGCCCCAATCCAATTTGTGGGATTGTTTATCCAATTGAGATAACACCCGGCGTTCCATAAAACCGGTCTCCTCCCCCTTGGCCTCAATCTCGATGGCGGTGTTTAAAAGATCCCCCAGTTCCGGGTGGGCAGACTCCACAGTTTTCGCAAGTTCTGTAGCACCGGGACGGGTCAACCAGGCATGCACGAGAAGTCCCAAAAATGACAGGACCGATAAAAGCAAGGCGCCCAGTACCCAGGTTGTAACTTCTGCCTCCTGAATGGGTGCAAACGCATCGTAGAGATCTAAAAGGATGAGCAGGCCAGACCAGCAGAGAAAACCGATAACCAATGCCCCAAGCGATCGAGCAACAAATTGCCCTCTCGCTTCCCTTTTTAAACGGCGGGCAAAATTAGGCACTCTGCACCTCCTGTTCTTGGGTGTTGGGATAAAAGGGAGCGGAAAATAAGGTCTCTAAAAGTAAGAGAACAAATGCCGCGAGGGCGAACCATTGCCAAAGAGGCTGAGACTCTTGAGGAATGATATTTTCTATCTCAGCCTCCATTTCACCTGCTGTACTAGTGCCTGTAAGTGCATCCAGTAAGTCATAGGGGTTCATTACTTCCGGGTAAGATTCAACCAGGGGATGTACCACCTCAATCCTTTGTTCTCCCTGTTGAACCAGACCAAACTTGGTGGCATCAATCCTAAGCTCAGCATGGGCAGAGGACTGGCCAGATTCGACCCGCAAAACACCTCCTGCCTGAGGATCCCGATCTTTTACGTCACACAACTCGGCAACCAAGGGGAGGAAAGAATTCCGCATAGGTAAATCACTCCATTGGGGGACCATGCGGAAGGTAGAAAAAACAAGCTTCCCTCCATTCGGAAAGGTGCGAACCAATACGAGAGGATGGCCAGAACGATCCCGGAGAGGGATGTCCAAGTCCATAACCTCACCGACTGTGATAAACTGACGAATTTCAGTAAGATATAAATCACGAATTGAATCTCCTGAAAAAACTCGGTTAAGCCTGTTTCCCTCCTGTAGGGCATCAATCCTGTAAGGTTCCATCCGAAAAGCAGTGCGGTTCAAACCGCCAAAGGTAAAATTGATCAGGTCTGATTTTTTGAGCACCCGGTTCATTCGAACATAGGCTTCATCAGGGGGAGTGACCAAGGCTTTACCCCCCTTTGTAAGGAAGTTGATTAAGGGGGGAGCCAACCCGTCGTCCTCAAACCATCCCGACAGACCGAGCACCATCAGAAAATCAAGCGATCGTCCCGAGGCCTCATTTTTAAGGTCGGAGGCACGCTGTTTATTTTCGACCCAGGTGTCCCACTCTCCATCACCGGAGCTTTCCATGGCGGCGCGCAAAAACTGCTCCTCCAATTTATCGGAAGGAGAACCCTGATTGCTTTTCCAAAAACCAAAAGCCCGTGGAAGGGGGGGCAGAACCCAAAGGGACTGGTTGTTGTCATACGCATAGGAATCCTCCCCGTCCAACTGAAGGGTCGCCTGAGCAAAATCCTTGGAAGGCAAAGTGAATTGCACCTGGGTGCTTCCAAGAGGTGGCAGGCTGGACGCCACGGTCTGCCTAATCTGGCCACCCGCAAAAAGGGATACATTTACATCGGAACGCACATCATCCCAATTGCGCAAGGCGGCCCAGATCCGAACTTTATCCTCTCCGCCTGATGCCACACGGCTGTCGACGATGGCTCGGTTTCCAGACCTTCTTTGCCATGGAGCATCCCCATGGCCTACCGGCAGTAGTTCCACTTCTATTCCTAGTTCAGAAAATTTGGACGACCGTTCCTGCCACGAGGATTTTTGAAAATCACTAACGATGACAATTTTTTTGGAGGTGTTATCCTGAGAGAACAGGCTGGGTGCGTGATCAAGAACTGCTTGCAATCCTCCCACAGTTGGTTGGTGGGAAATCTGTGTCAGTGTGGATTCCAAATCAGCCACCGATGAACCAGTCGGCAGTTCAATGAGGGCACCACCCTGGCTGGCCAACAGGCCATATTTTTCGTTTTCCCCATCTAATATTCTCGCTCTAACCAAGGAAACCGCTTCCTCCCATGCTCCCCAACCAGCCATGCTGGCTGTGGTATCAAACAAAAACAAGCATTCTGAGCTGGCGGTCGGGTTGGGTAGAACCTTTTCCTGGTCCTGCCAATAAGGATCGGCAAGGATCAGTGTTAAGAGAATAAAAAAAAGCACCCGCAAGAGCAGGAGCCATAAGTCGCTTGGTTTTTTACGACCACTTCTTGGAATGGTAGAGGATCGTAAGAAGCGAAGGCTGGAAAATGGTATTTTTTGGGCAATCCTTCGGTAAGCAAGATGAGCCAACACGGGCAGACCAACCAATAACCCAGTCCATAGTGCCAGGGGTTGTGCAAACTCAATCATTTACCAATCCCCCGAACAGACAAGAACCGACGGATGGCAAACCCAAGATCCTCGTTGGTGCGGAGCGTGCACAATTCTGCTCCAGTCTTTGCCAAAATAAGCCCAAGTTTGTCGATGTACTCGCTGAACCGTGCTTTGTACTCGTTACGAATTCGCTCAGGAGATAAAGACACCTCCCCTTCCCCTTCCATATGAATAAAGCGCACTGCTTCATCCTGAGGCAGAACCTCTTCCATGGGATCAATCACCTGAAAGCAAATACAGTCATAGCGATTGGAGGACGCAAAATTGAGGTACTTTTCCAATTGGTTTTCATTTTCAAGAAAGTCAGAAATCACCACAACAGTCCCCTGACTGGGAAGTTTACTCTTAAATTGATTCCATGCAGGTTCCTCGAAATCCTCTCCATTTGGGTGCATTGAACCTATCATTTTTAAAATACTGTTAAAACTTTCCCTCCCCCCATGGGGAAACATCCAATCCGCCCTGGATTTGGACCCACAAAGCAGTCCAAGACGGTCCCCCTGCCTATACCCTAAATAAAGCAGGCAGGCAGCCAGCATTTGGGAATAACGAAACTTAGAACAGGCACTCCCATCGCCCTGATAACCCATCGACGCACTGCCATCCAACACAAGGATCAAGTTGGAATGGGTAGATTCCTGATAGGTCTTACTTACCAAATGCTTTGATTTTGCATATACCTTCCAATCTACCCGTTTCAGATCTTCTCCGGGCTCATAGGAACGGTACTGAAAAAATTCTGTTCCCTGCCCATGTTTTCTGCTTCGGTGGAGACCAGAGTAATTTCCCTCCACCACCACACGGGCAAGCAAAGAGAGGTCCTCGATCCTGGAAAGATGAAGGGGGTCTAAG
>Ga0181601_10003436_pt1 | contig 13426 bp, 10 predicted proteins | sample 041ome_8_FD_133020 | JGI IMG/M metagenome (GOLD analysis project Ga0181601, IMG submission 133020) | Coastal salt marsh microbial communities from the Groves Creek Marsh, Skidaway Island, Georgia - 041407BS metaG (megahit assembly) | ecosystem: Environmental > Aquatic > Marine > Intertidal zone...
AGGGCTTTCGCCTCTGCTGGACAGTCACTGGTGGGCGTCTTACGATCGGAAGTCACTAGAGGGGCGGTAGCTCAACTGGGAGAGCGCGGCGTTCGCAATGCCGAGGTTGGGAGTTCGATCCTCCTCCGCTCCACTCCTCCAAACGGCTCATGTATCTTTCGTACAGGTATCCTCTAGAGAGTCATCCTCCGTACAGCCTCTCTCATTCATGCAGGTGGCGGGTGGTGAGTCACATCGAGGTGTTGCCATGGGGATGGCGGCGAGATCGATGGTGTCGGAATCGCTGGTAGGCACGATACCGGTGGCCGGAGCACCTATGTCGCGGAAGAACAGGGCAGAGCCGGCTGCAGATGTCGCCGAGGCTGGGACGCGTGCCGCGGTCACTCAGCCGGCTGGTGCAACTTCGTCTGCTGATGATCCCGATGTGTTGCTGATGCAACGGGTGGCCGAGGATGATGCTGCGGCGTTTGAGGCGTTGCTGCTGAAATGGCAAGACCGGCTCGTGACGCTTTTCTGGCATCAGACTGGTGATCATTCGACCGCAGAAGACCTGGCGCAAGAAGTGTTCCTGCGTGTGTTTCGCAGCCGTAAGCGGTATCAGCCCACCGCCCGCTTCTCAACCTGGCTCTACACGATTGCCAACAATGTGGCGAGTGACCTGCGGCAGCGGGCCTACCGTCGTCGCGAGCGTGGCGTGCCCAACGCCAGTTCGGCATCCCAGAGCATGGCAGGGCTCGATGCGCTCGCGATCGAAAAGAGCGGTCAGATGCCCGCCCGGGTCGCTGACCGCAAAGAACTGCTGGCGGTGGTGCAGCAGGCACTCGCCACGCTGGGCGACAACCAGCGGATGGCGGTGTTGCTGGCCAAGTTTGAGCACTGTTCGCAGGAAGAGATTGCGACGGCAATGGGGCTCACTGTGCCGGCTGTGAAGTCGCTGCTGTTTCGTGCCCGCGACAATCTGCGAACAGCCCTGACACCCTATCTTGAGCAGCGTCCCGACTCCGAGGTGAGCCATGACTGACAAGCGTGATTCTGAGGCAATGCCAGACGGTGACGCCCCCGAAGAGATGCTCGGTGATGTCTGGGACGCGCTTGATGTCTTGCCATCGGCACGGTCCACACCGAACCTGGCATCCTCGACGATCGAGATGGCAGCGGTGTCTCTCGGTGCCCCGCAGGGAGCCACAGGCTCGGCGAAGGGGCCGGCAGGATCACCCCCAGCGGTGGATCACTGGAAGTGGCTGGCAGCCAGTGTGATTGTGGCAGCCTGTCTGACGGCAGGCTTTGTGACAGGATCGGCGAGTTCCAACCGCCGCTCTCCCCGCACGCCCGAACTCGCTGTGGTGATTCGGCATTTGGAAGCTCTCGAAGAGGCCGGGTCGGTGGGGTTCCTTGAGGCCTTTGCCAAAGGTGACTACACACCGCCAATGTTCAGCGGCCGCGATGGGCAGCGACGTGGTCGGCCGGAGAGCCCCGGGCCAGACGACTCTGCCGCGGACGGCCGTGAGGGCGATGCCTCCTCCGTGAACGACGAGGGTGACCAGATCGAGCGACGTCTGGCCGCCCCAGAACTCGATGCGGCCTTGGCAGACTTTCATCAGGCGTTTGTTCAGGGACTGCCGGTGCCACTGGCCCCCGTGTCGGCTGAAGAGGCCGGGGGTGAGCTGGTTGGTGATGCCATCAATGCCGTGCAGCAGTTTGAGATCAACCGTTTGGCCTACGGCGAACTCCCACCAACGCAGCGTGAAGCGCTGCTGACGCTTGCCGAAACGCTCGCTGACCCACAGCGCAGCGATCTTGTGGAGGCGGCACGGCTCTGGCATGCGTGGGTCGCGTTTGCAGATCCGGTTGAGCGAGCCGGGCTCGTTGAACTGCCCGGGGATGAGCGGCTGGAATGGCTCGATCGGCGGATGCGGCAGTGGCGGCGTTTCAGGCCGGGTGAGAGCGGCCGCGGAGACGCAGGGCGGCCTGAGGGACCGCCTCCTGGCCAACAAGGTGGACCAACGCGTCCACCCGGAGTGCGTGGTGGAGGTGGTGGGCTCGGTCCAGGAGGGCCTCCGCGACGTGGGCCGGACTCCGGTGGCTGGCCTCGTGAAGAAGAACTCCGCCGGGGCAGAGGGGTGGGACTGCCAACAGCCCCTGAATGAGCGGAGGGCTGCACCCGCTGTCGACAGGCTTGTAGAAAACGCTGGCTACGGGGCGCTGCTGGCAGCTACTGCAAGTGAGCGAAACCGCTCGAGGTTGCGATTGATCGTGCGGTTGTGGGGCTCATAGCGGGCTGCCAACTCCTGCGTGCGGATCGCTCGTTCGTAGTTGCCCTCTGCGGCGTGGCAGTGGGCGAGTGTGTCGAGATAGCTGGCGTTGTCGAAGGAGATCTCCAGCGACTTCTGTGAATAGCGTGTGGCCTTGCGGATCCTGTCCTGTGGGGTTGTGTCATCGACCGTGTTGGCGGCGAGCCAGGCAAACTCGTTGTAGCCGTTGGGCTCGTCAGGCCGGGCGGTGATTTCACGCTCAATCTGAGCGAAGGCCTGTTCGATCTGTGCCTGGACGGCCTGTCGCTGAAGGGGTGTGCCATCCGCCAGTCGGTGCAAAGCGATCAACGCATCGACATCTTTGGGCGACGTGCGGATCGATTCTTCGAGCTTCTGTCGCTGCAGGCCCGGCTTGCCAAGGGCCTCGGCTGCGACCGCCTCAAAGTAGAGCATCCGTGAGCGGGTCGTGGCCGGTTCCCGGTCGAGCTGCCTGAGGACGGTTTCTGGATCGACGTTCTCCTTTGGTCGAGGCTGAAAGACCGCTGCGAGTGTTTCTGCGGCACGTGTTTCCTGCTGCAGGTCGTGCAGGAACTCTGAGTACATCACCGCCGTCAAGACAAACTCGATGGCGCGTGACTCTGGGCTGCTGACGATCGCCTCGTATTCACGTGTGGCCCATTCTGTCGCTCCCCACTTGGCCAGCATCACGGCCACCTGAAGCCGATCCATGGTTTCTCCCTTGGCGAGGCGACTCGCGGCGGCAGCGGCCTGCTCTGCGCGGTCGAGTTGGCCGGTCGCCTTGAGGGCGACAGCAGCGGCAAAGGTGAGAAACAGATCGTCGTCGACGGTGCCGGACGGGCCAAAGCTGAGGCTCTCGACGATTTCAGGGAGGTCTTCCTCGACGCACCACGCCAGAAACGCTGCCGACTCCTCGCCGGTGGTGTCGCGGATCTCCGCGAGCATCGCACGGGCACGCTGCAGGGCGTCTGGCTTTCGCTCGGCGGCGACCAGTGCCTTGAGAGAGAGACGGTCAAAGATGCGGTTCGTGGAGGCAGCGAGTCCACCGGAGAGATCTGCGGCGTCCTCGCCGTTGTTGAGCGCCGGCACGGACAGTTCGGCAGCTTCCACCGGCTTGGTCTGCAGATCCGCGCGGGCAGCCTCCAGGGCATCAATCGCCCCAGGAGCTCCCTCTTCAAAATCGATCAGAGCGAGCACGACTGCCGCAGTGGGCCGCTGGCTCCCGCCGACACCGCTGCGAATCAGTGGAATCATGCGGTGAAAGAACGGATCGCCCGGCGACCATTCGCGAGCCAGCAGGGCCGCAGCCACGCGGGCCGCGGCGGGTGACTGCTCCAGCCGTAGCAGTCGTCCCAACGGTTCAATGCCAGCGGCATCGTCGAGCCGCAGCAGTCGATGCATGATCTCGATGCGTTGGCTCAGCGATGCGGTCTTGTAGTTGTCGAGTAGGTCTGCCACGGCCGGCGGGTCGTGTGGCCTTCCCAACGGAATCGAGTGCACGAGCCAGCGGGCCCGCAGGGCAATCTCCAGGTCGTTGCTGCGTTCGGCAGCCTCGAGGAGCTCATCGATCGCCTCAGCACCGAGCTGCTCAAGCTCGTGCATGGCGGCATTGCGACGGCTGTAGTCAGGATCGCCGAGCTGCTCGATCAGCGTGGCCAGCCGAACCGTGTCGAGCTGCTGCGACGATTCCTTCGCAGCCGCCACGGCTGCCGGACCACGGCCTGAAGCCACACCAACCGCCACAGCGACGAGGAGCATGCCCTGCATGAAGGAGCGATTCACCTGTAGTCCTCCAGGGATGACCGTCGCGAGAGTATTCCCAGCAGGCGTTGCCAGCAGGCACCACCAGCCGTCACTGATGGCAGCGTATGCATGCGGTGGGGAAGGCGGCAAGCGGAACGGCAGCGAGCCGATCATTCTCTGACGACAGGCTGGCCGGTATCAGGCGTCAGCGTCGGGATCAATGCCGAGGTCACGGATCGTGAGCATGGCATCCAGCGGAACGCCCCGGGCGGCGAACGCATCGGCTCCGCCAGCCAGTCGGTCGACGAGGGTCACAACCCGCTCCACCTGAAGCCCAAACTCAACCGCGCGTTCAATGGCCACCAGTGATGAGCCGCCCGTGGTGACCACGTCTTCAAGAATTACGACGCGATCGCCCGCCTTGACCGGGCCTTCCACGTAGCGACCGAGGCCATGCCCTTTGGGCTCTTTGCGGATCATGAAGCCCTTCAGCGGAAGGCCGGCGACGCCCGCCATCGTGACCACGGCGGCGGTGATCGGGTCGGCACCGATCGACATGCCCCCGACAGCATCGGGCAGCGGGCCGAGTTCCTGCAGCCGCGCGAGCACGGCGCGTCCCACCAGCATGGCGCCGGCGGCGTCAAGCACCACCTGTTTGCCATCGAGGTAGAAACTTGCTGTCTTACCCGAGGCGAGCACAAAACTGCCCCGCTGCAGAGCCTTCGTCTCAAAGGCCTCGATGAGCTGCTGGGAGAGGTTTTCTGACGGCTGCGACGGGGATGCGTTCATGGAGGGCTCGCTGCGGGAAGGGAAGCCGCCCGTTTCCGCTCGGAATCGGGCGACGCGGGTATGCGGTGCCTATGATGGAAGGCAGTCGACAGGCTGTAAACCGTCGGAGGTTCCCCCATGCGAAACACGAAGACTGCGACGGCTCGAACCGCTGATGGTGGTCTGCCCGTAGGCGGCCTGGCTGCGGGCCGTCTTGTGGAGGTGTGGGGACTCAGGCTGCTGCTGACAGTCAGTCTGTGGAGCGTTGGACTGGGGTGGACCGCGTCGGTTGCTGACGATCTCTTCTCCGAAGATCCGTTTGCGGAGGTGCCCACCGTGGCGGTTCCCGCAGAGCCCGCAGAAGAACCGGCTGAGCAGTCCGCGGCCGCTGCGCAAGCTGCGGAAGAGGTAGCTGCAGAAGACAGTGTTCTTGACGGCACAGCTGTCGAAGATCGTGATCACTTGGCGGCTCCAACAGCGGAGCCACCGGTGGTGGCCCTCTCGCTGCAGCTGCCGATTCACGGCAACCGCGACACGCAGTTCATCGCGTCAGTGCTGCGGCAACTCCCAGAGCTCCGTCGCAGGCCAGGCCAACGGGGCGTGCTGGTGGTCCGTTTCGATGGCAGCGTCGAGGGACCGAGCGACTTTGGGCGTTCGCTCGAGATTGCTCGCTTTTTAAGTGGCCGGCAGCTCGACGGCGTCAAGACAGTTGCCTGGGTTCCTGAGACGGTCACTGGCCAGGCGGTGCTCGCGGTGTTGGCCTGCGAAGAAATCGTGATGGCACCGACTGCCACGCTCGGGCCGGTTGAAGACGATGCCTCTGCGGTCGATGAAGCGATGCGGGCAGCCTATGCGGAGATCGCCTCACGTCGTCAGTCGTTTCCGCCTCCCGTCGCTGTGGCCATGGCGGATCCTGCCGCCCGTGTGTTTCGTGTGACGACGCCTGCTGGGGAACGGTTTGTGGCATCCCGGGATGAGGCGGAGCAGCTCAAACAAACGGAGGCTGTTCTCGATGTGGAGGAGTTGGGGCCGTCGCCACTTGTGTTCTCCGCCCGGAATGCTCGCGAGGCGGGGTTTGTGCAGTGGCTCGCGGCCTCCAAAGATGAAGTCGCCCGCGGGCTCGACGTGCCGGTGGAGGCGTTAGCCGCGGATCCATCCCTCGGTGGTGGATGGCAGGCGGTGCAGATTCCGCTGGAGGGGGCGATCGATGGAGCCCGCATCGCCCGGGTCCGGGCCCGGCTGACCGAAGCGGTCGAGCAAGGGGCCAACCTTATCTGTCTGCGAATCGACAGCCCTGGTGGATCGGTCGAACAGAGTCTGGTGCTTGCCACGACGTTGGCTGGTCTCGATCCGGCGGAGGTCCGCACCGTGGCCTGGGTGCCCAGTCAGGCGCTCTCCGATGCAGCGTTGGTCGCCTTGGCATGCGATCAACTCGTGATGAGTGCGGAGGCAGTCCTCGGCGGGGAAGGAGCGGGCACGCTCGATCCGCGATCGCTGCGGGCGTTGCAGGTTGCCTGGCAGGAATCGGTCGCCAAGCCACGTGACCGTTCATGGTCCTTGCCCTTGGCGGTCGTCACGCCGGGAATCGCGGTGCGTCGCTACACGAACAAAGACACCAGGCAGGTGGGCTACTTCAGTGAAGAGGAACTCGCAAAGCGGCCTGATCAGCAGGCCTGGCAGGCCGGGCCGCAGATCGGTGTAGGGCCGATGCGTGTTACCGGTCGGACAGCGGAGTCGCTCGGCATGACGGCTCAGCTCGTTGAGTCGGCGGCGGAGTTCTCGGCGGTCTATGGGCTCGAAGGTGATATGGCGATCGCCGAGCCGAGCTGGGTCGACCTGCTCTTTGATGCCCTCGCGCAGCCGGGTGTGGCCTGGCTGTTGCTGCTGATTGGCGGTGCGGGGCTCTACATCGAACTCCACACCCCAGGCCTCGGGCTCGGTGGCTTTGTGGCGATGGTCGCCTTCATCGTGTTTTTCTGGAGTCAGTATCTCCAAGGCACGGCAGGCTGGCTGGAGGTGATGCTCTTTCTTGCCGGTCTGTTTTGTCTCGCGGCAGAGATCTTCATCTTGCCTGGCTTTGGCGTGCTGGGGCTCGGAGGCGGCCTCTTGATCGTGGGCTCGCTCGTCTTGGCGAGTCAGTCATTTATTGTGCCGGCCAACGACTATCAGCTGCGTCAGCTGCGTTCATCGCTGTTTGGAATCTTGGCGGCATCGGCTGGGATCCTGGCGATGGCGGTGTTTGTGCGTCGGTGGCTCCCGTCGACGCCGATGCTGCGAAACGTGCTGCTGGTGCCGCCGGATGAAGTGCCTGCTGAACTGGCCCACGACCCCTTGGAAGAACTGATTGGGCTTGAGGGAGTGACGACCAGTCGACTGGCGCCTGCCGGTACGGCGCGGATCGCAGGCGTTGTGCAGAATGTGTCGGTGGAAGGTGGCCTGATCGAGCCGGGGCGTCCGGTGCGTGTGGCCGAGGTGCGAGGTGGGCGGATACTCGTCCGTGAGGTGTCATGAGCCCAGCGATCTGGATCGTCCTGCTGCTGGCAGTAGGCCTGTTGGTGATGGTTCTGGAGGTATTCATTCCCTCCGGTGGCATCCTTGGGTTTGTCAGCGTGGTTGCCATCATTGCGGCAATCGTGATGGCCTTTGTGGAGCAGGGGCCAGCGGTGGGGATGCTGGTGCTCTCGGCCGCGGTCGTGACAGTGCCGGGAGTCTTGATCGCCGCGTTTCGCTGGTTTCCAAGAACGCCGTTGGGCCGACGGGTGCTGCCACCGCCGCCAGATGCTTCGGAGGTGTTGCCCGAGTCACCGCTGAGGAAGCGAGCCCGCGGGATGGTGGGCCGCACCGGACGGGTGGTTCGTGAGATGCTGCCCTGGGGCAGTGTTGAGATTGATGGCACCACGCTTGAGGCGGTCAGTGAGACGGGGCCGATTGCCTTGGGAACGCTGGTGGAAGCAGTTGGGGTGCAGGGCATGGGGGTGGTCGTGCGGCCGGTGGATGCCGCGCAGACAAAGGCGTCTGGCAGCGGTCTCACAGATGACGAGGTCACTCCGTTGCCTTCGGCGGATGAGCAGCCGACCGCGAGGCCGAGGCCTGACGCATCACCGGGGCTCTCCAGCACGCTGGAAGACTTTGAGTTTGAGTCGTTTCAGCGGGAAAAGGGCTCGTCTGACGGCTAAGCTGCGGGCATGGGCTGCTCGCAGGCTGCTTGACTGCGGGGTGCTGGCGATCAACCATCGATACTGGTCTCAGTCTGGTTGAGGCGGCCGTCTGTCGCGAAGCCTCACTCTTGGAGCGTGCTATGTGGTCACTGGTGTTTCTCGGTGCCGGCATCTTTGCGGTGCTGGTGGTGCTCGCGTTTCTGGCGAGATATCTCCGGCTCTGGCTGCAGTCGTATGCCTCGAGCGCGGGCATCGGCTTGTTTGATCTGGTGGCGATGAGCTTCAAGAAGGTCAATCCAACGGTGATTGTCCGCAGCAAGATCATGGCGGTGCAGGCTGGCCTGGGCGACGCCAGCGGGATCACCCGGCAGTCGCTGGAGGCCCACTACCTTGCTGGTGGTCGGGTCCCCTTGGTGGTTCAGGCTCTGATCGCAGCCAACAAGGCCAAGATGACCGAGCTCGACTATAAGCTCGCCACGGCGATCGATCTGGCCGGCCGCAACGTCCGCGAAGCGGTGCAGACAACGGTCTATCCCAAAGTGATCGACTGCCCCGGCCCAACGAGTGGACGGGATTCGCTCGACTCAGTGGCGAAGGATGGTATTCAGCTCAAGGTGCGAGCGCGAGTGACAGTCCGCACCAACCTCAATCAGCTGATCGGTGGTGCCACCGAAGAGACGATAATCGCCCGAGTGGGTGAAGGCATTGTGTCGGCGATTGGCTCGGCGGATAAGCACAGCGACGTGCTGGAAAACCCCGACCGCATTTCGAAGACCGTGCTCGCTCGCCGTCTCGACTCTAATACGGCATTTGAGATTGTCTCCATCGACATCGCCGACATCGATGTCGGTGGCAACATCGGAGCTCGGCTGCAGGCCGACCAGGCTGAGGCCGACACCCGGGTGGCCCGAGCCAATGCGGAAGGCCGACGGGCAATGGCCGCGGCGCAAGAGCAGGAGATGGTTGCCGGGATTGAAGAGAAGCGGGCGGAGCTCGTGGCTGCTGAGGCCGAGGTGCCGAAGGCGATCGCGGATTCGCTTAACGGCGGACGGCTCGGGATCATCGACTACTACAAGCTGCGGAACCTGCAGGCAGACACCGAGATGCGAAAGAGCATCGCCACCGCTGGACCGGTCTCCGCTGCGGTAGATGCTGCGTCGTAAGACAGCTCCACGCGGTCTCGCCGACGGGAACTCATGCACGACTCATGTGAGTGACAGAGGAACAACGGATGGAGTTCGTCAGCGGAATCCTGGTCGTGCCTCTGGCACCGTTGCTGGCAGCTGCCGTCGACTGGCTCGAGGCGGTGCTACCGCTGATCTTTGTGTTGGTCTGGATTGTCTCGCAGATCGCCAACGTGGTTGGAAAAGTCCGAGGCGGTGCCAAGAAACCTGTGGCTGTGCCTCCACCACCACGGCCCGTGGTGAACCCGGCAGACCCACTGCCGCGGGGAGGTGTGCAGCCTCGGGTGGTGAAGCCGCCACGCCCGGCTCGTCCAGCGGGTGTGGGACTCGATGAGCAGCTCCGGCAGCAGATTGAACAGTTTCTGCGTGAGCGGCCCCCGGAGTCGATTGAGCTGGAGCAGGTGAGCCCACCAACCACACCGGCACGAAAGCCCACGCCTGTCGTGCAGAAGCCCCGTCGTACGCCCACGCCGCCCAAGCCACCTGTGGTCACTGCGAGACGGCGGGAAGTGGGCGAGTCGACGATGAAGGAGATGCCACACCTGGCGTCATCGCTGAAGCCGGCGATTGCCGATGAGCCACGGTCGCAGCCGACGGCCGCGTCTGTTGCTGTTGCTGGCACGATTGCGGGGCTGCTCGCCGACCCACGGTCGCTGCGGCAGGCGATCGTGTTGCGGGAGGTGCTCGATCGGCCGGTGGAACGCTGGTCGTAGGTGGGCGAGGAGAAGGCCGGGTTGGTGCGTTGGGCATTCTCGCTTCCGCCCTCCGTGGTTCGTACGACTGCAACGCCGTCTCACTCGTTTGTGCTTCGGGGGAGGCCGGGTTGGTTCGTCGGGCGTTCGCTTCGCCATCGTGGCTTCGCTCACTCGGGCATTCTCGCTTCCGTCCTCCGGGCTTCGCTCGACTGCAACGCCGCCTCACTCAACCCGGCCTCCCCCTCGCTGTGGTTGAGTGGCGAGTGGAGATGTGAGGGCCTTGAAACCTGCTAGCGCTGGCTTTGATAGCAGGCGAGCGGGAGGTTTGCTGGGCTGCGTGGCTTACCCGGTTTCTCGTGGCCTTAGGAGGGCTGCGCAGGCTGCGGGGGTGACTCGGCTGCGGGTGAAAGGATTGCTGGTTTCGCGATGCGAATCGCCTTGAGGGCGGAGCGTCCACTGGACTACAAGCCACTGGTAGCGGCGGTGGAGACACCGCCGTCTTCCGGCGTGTGGGCGAGGATGCCCAAGCCTCGTCAGCACGTCGGGATTTTTCTCATAAGGTTTCACGCACAGTTTTCAGCCACCCCCCGCATCTGCACCTCTCATCCACTGCGTAGCGAACACTGCGTAGCGAAGGACGCATGGTCATGCCGCAGTTTCTCAGCATGCCGGTTTTTGCCTGTGGCAACGCTATGAGAGCGTGGTTGCCCTGTGGGCAGCGGTGTGTGACTGTGATCGTCCTACTCGGGCTCGCGATGCTGGTGCTCGCCCGGCCTGATGCGTCTGCGGCTGCTGAGGAGTTTGCCGTTGCCGAGGAGCCGGTTGCAGCGGCAACATCGCCGCTGCCGGCGCGGGTGCATGTGGCGGCAGGCAGCACCTACCTCCGCGCAGGCCCTGGTGATGACTTCTATCCGACCGCCCGGCTGACGCGGGGCGAAGTCGTCGAGGTCTGGGATTTCGATGGGGCTGGCTATGCCGCTGTTCGTCCCGTGGCAGGCAGTTTCAGCTGGATCCGGGCTGACGACCTTCAGCTGGTGCCGCTGGCTACCGAGGCAGTCGATGGCGAACAGCAGGTCGGTGTGGTCCTGCATGACGGCGTGGTCTCGCGGATTGGCTCTGAACTCAACGACTGCCGTCACGCTGCACAGGTGCGGCTGGAGGCGGGTGAACGCGTGCGAGTCATCGACACGGTCGAGCTGCCGGGTGGACGGTATCCCGGCACCTGGATGCGGATTGAACCACCTGCTGGAGAGTTTCGCTGGATCTGGGCTGCCGACCTGGCCCTTCCGCCCGGCATTCGTCCGATCGCGCCGCCTCGTCAGCGCTCCGAGATCGAACTGGTCTCAGGCGTGCTCGAGCCACCGCCGGGGCCGCCACGCGAACTCGATCCACCTCGGGCCACGCCCATTCCGGAGGCCACCGAACCGTCCCGCTCCGACGACACCCCCTGGTACAGCCGCTGGATGCCACAGGGGTCGAGTGTGTTTGAGCCCTGGAACAGGCCAGTCACGCCCTCGACAGCAGCCGGCGCCGTGGCGATCAGTGGTGATGAACTCGATGACATCGACCTTGAACTCTCCCTGGCAGTGGCGGCGCCTGAGGAGCAGTGGAATCTCAACCCACTCCGCGACCGTCTGAATCTCGCCAGCGCACGGGCGACCACGCACCAGGAACGGCTCCGCGCCGATGCCCTCGATGCCCGCTTGGCTCGGTTTGAGTCGATTCAGGCTCGCCGTGCAGTCCTCAGTGAAGAAGCAGCATCAGCGGAGAATCAGCTGCGGCTGGGAAGCCTTTGGTCGAGCCTCTCAGCACTCGGCAGCCGGCCTGTGCGGCCTGGCGTGTTGCCCGGAGGTGCTCCTGCCAATGGGCAGCCCACCTGGACGCCCCCGGATGCCGTCGAGACCACTGGTCGTCTCGCCACGGTGGTCTCACGCCGCCCGGACGCTCCGCGATGGGCATTGGTGGATGCCAGCAATCAGGTACTCGTGTTTGTCACACCATCAGAGTCGCTCAACCTCTCCGCGCTCGTAGGGCAGGAGGTCGCGATTCGTGGTGCCCGAGGCTACATGCCGGAGTATCGCAAGCCCTACTTGGTGGCGACTGAGGCGCGGCTGCGAATCGCCAACGCCACACCATCGAGCACCGACATGAACCGCCGGTGAGCCGATGCAGTCAGCGGCTTCTCAGCGAGTGGTGCCGCCGGTTGGTGACTGTGTTTCAGTGCTCATCCAGCGACTCGCCAGGCGTCCAGCGATGTCAGGTTCTTCCGTGATTTCACCAGCGGCACCTCCCGCACGACGGGCTGCCATCGCCAGCTGCTGTTGCTGAGCTGGGGCGATCTGCGTGAGCCGTGCGGAGAGCCGCTCAACACCGAGTGGGTTTTCACTCGCCGTGCGGGAGAGATGCCCCATAAAGAGGCAGATCTCATGCACATTCCAGCCGGCGGTCGTCACGATCAATGGCTGCAAGGTGCGGGTCACGATCTCAAACCCGAGCCCATCGACATCGAGGAAGGCATCGGTCTTTAGACAGACACGGTTTGGTGGTGTGCCGGGCGTGTCGTTGTAGCTGTAGCGAAGCAGCACGATGCAGGTGCCGGTGAGTGGCTTGGGCGCGAAAGGACCGCTATAGCCACCACGGCCATGGAGAACGAGGGTTCCCTGCGAACCATCACCACTGTGGTAGAGCATCCGCATCGTGCCCACGGTGCCGTAGCCATCGGCAAGCCGCCACTGCTCAGGACCGGCAGGGTCGAGCGAGAGCTTGCTGATCTCGAGCACCCGCCAGATGTCGACGATGCCTTCTGGATGTTTCAGCCCAAACCTCAGCAGGTCGGGATGGCAGTCAAACTCTTGCGTCGGCAGCCGACGGTAGAGCGTGGTTGAGCGTACGCAGTCGCGGACCAACTCCGCCTTGTCCCGCGGCAGCATCACATGGCTGAGCGCCTCGAGTGCGTCGCGTCGCGCGGCCCGACTGGAGCTGCCCGATTCGGTCGTGAGGACCTCCGGGTCAGGCCGGTCGAGTGATGCAGCAGCAGCTGACGGAAGCCAGCTGACGAAGGTGACAGCCGCCACCCCTGCTGTGTAGAGAATCGTGTTGCCAAGGCGACCGGCAGACCGGTAGCGCCCCCCTAGACAACGTCGCATTAAGGCCCCCCTTCGCGAACGTCACAATCGTTTCCACTGATATCTTCGTCACAGGCCGCACAGTCGAATCACTGCGGCTATGCTGCGCGGCAAACTCAACGCGTCCACCCCAGGCAGCCAACTCGGCGGTGCTTACCTATTTAGACGCAGGGGGAGAAGATGCCGGGGATGTTTCGCCGGGCGGGGTTGGAGCCTGCGGTGGGCTTTCCTACGATCCGCCCTCGCGCCGAAGCCAAAGCCCGCGCGGCGAGTGTGCCGTGGGCTGCTGGTTGAGGTCTGAACACCACCAAGGCGAGCATCCTCGAACACGAGTGTCCTCGAACAACTGTGCGACTGTTTCCGAGAAGGCAGACTGCAGCGATGCCGCCGAGCGACGCGGACCCTGCCGAGGCCACACAGCCCGTTTCCCCAGGCTCGACCAGGGACGCTCTGCATGCCCACGCCGGCAGCAGCGAGAGTGTG
>Ga0181601_10003444_pt1 | contig 13409 bp, 8 predicted proteins | sample 041ome_8_FD_133020 | JGI IMG/M metagenome (GOLD analysis project Ga0181601, IMG submission 133020) | Coastal salt marsh microbial communities from the Groves Creek Marsh, Skidaway Island, Georgia - 041407BS metaG (megahit assembly) | ecosystem: Environmental > Aquatic > Marine > Intertidal zone...
CCTCGCCTAATTTGGTGGATGCGGCCGATGCGGTAGTCATCGTCGATGGCATTACATTCCAGCGGAGCTCTAATCAAATTACAGATATCATCTCGGGGACGACACTCAGTCTCCAAGGCGAGTCAGCCGCGACCCGAAGCTTCTCCGTTGAGAGAGACGTGGCTCCGGTCGAGACAGCAATCCGAAACTTGGTGTCGGTGTATAACGACGTTCAAACCGTCTTCAACGCCCTGAAAACGCCGGCCGACGACTCTGAAGATGAATTGGCAGGGGCCCTCTCGGGCGACTCTACCTTTCGTTCGATCAGGGACGATGTTCGTGAAATGGTAACAAGTCTCTCGACGACACCGTCGGGTGACATTAACTATTTCTCAGATTTGGGCGTATCGATTACCCAATCGGGAACGTTGACGATCGATGAATCGGCGTTGGCGACCGCCTTATCAACCAAGTTCAGTGACGTTGTTTCTGCGCTCTCGGCCGATACCGAGGATCAGTCTGAGTTTGGAGACGCATCACGTGGCTTGGCTGGCGATGCGTCGAAGCGGATCACCGATCTCATTGCGTCCAGCGGTATGATTCGTACCGTGACAGATAATGCCGAGGCAAAATCTGCGCAGTACGCGAGTGAGCTGGAGGATTTAGATTCTCGTATGGAGGCGATCCGTGCTCGATATGTGGCTCAATTCGCGGCGATGGAGTCGCTGGTTGATCAGATGAACAGCACACGCGAGTACTTGAAGACCCAACTAGAAAACCTACCATTTACTAATAAAGATAATTAACGTCAAAAAACATTTAAAGATCCGCTAGTTTTAGCCGATACTTCCTCCGAGAGGCAATTTATTGCCGTTTGGGTCGAGGGGGCAGCGATGGATACTCCAAGCATTAATTCTGAAACACCGGTTAGGGCTCCAGTGGAGCGCCCGGCTGACGCTCCTGTCCAGAAAGTTGCACCCAAGGACGTAAAGCAAGCTCCTGAAATTGATCCTGTCGCCATTGATCCTGTAGCCGCGATTAAGGAGCTAACAAAGGCCGTTGAAGTGCTGAACGAGGCGATGGCCAGAGATCCGGTAGCGCTCAAATTTAGCGTTGATGACACGCTCAACCGGCCCGTCGTGACGGTTATCAGTGAAGAGACAGGCAAGGTACTGCATCAACTTCCCCAGGAAGAGGTCTTGCGCGCCGTCAAAAACATCGACTTCATGCGGGGAGTCCTCTTCGAAGATATAGGTTAATTGACCATAGGGTTGAGTGAGCGGGCCAGTGCCCGCTTTTTTTACGCCTGTCTGTTTCTTATTGGGTTCTGTTTAGCCTGGCAATACATGGTCAGACTGGAACCGTCTTACCTCATTAACGGCAACATACTTCTATTTATTGCCGCAAAAACTCAATAACTGGCTAAAGCTTGCCGTCTCACTGCCGATAAAGTCCTCAGGTGGAGGAAAGAAGCCTCCGACGTATTGAGTTAAGTCCGGAAAAGGGGATAGAAAATGGCTCTAGTCGTAAACACAAATATTGCGTCACTGAACGCACAGCGTCAGTTGAATTCAACAACCAACGAAATGTCTACCGCCATGGAGCGTTTGTCTTCTGGTAAAAGAATTAATTCTGCTGCGGACGATTCTGCAGGGCTTGCGATTTCGACTCGTATGACGTCTCAAGTGAAGGGCTTGACTGCGGCGATTCGCAACGCGAATGATGGAATTTCGATTGTTCAAACCGCTGAAGGCGCGCTGGATGAAGTCACTGATATGCTGCAGCGGATGCGTGAACTTGCCGTTCAGGCTGCTAGTGGATCAAACAGTGCCGCGGACTTGACCTCGCTTGACTCTGAAGTTAGCGACCTACTCGATGAAATTGATCGGGTTGCCACTACTACCCGATTCAACAATATAAATATCTTAGACGGATCCTATGGAGTCGATCTTCAAATCGGAGATCAGGCAGACCAAACTCTGGGCCTATCTATTGCGGATATGTCCACTTCAGCTATGGGTGAAACCGCGTCAGGTCTTGGAACTGCAGCAACCAGTGCTTCAGTCTCAACTTCTGGATCGAACGACTCAGCTGACTATTTAGGTCGAAGCATTCTGGTAGGTGACGGATCGACAACAGCCACTGTTTCTATCAGCGCCAACGCCTCAGCTGATGCAGTGGCGGCCTCTGTGACCGCTAGTCTTGTTGGCGACGATTATGGTGATGCAACCTCTCGAGTCATCAGTACTGTAGCCTACGAGCAAAACACAGTTGACATGACAGGTGCCGCCAACCGGGTTTTACAAGTCCGAGTAAAAGACAGTGGATTTGTCAACGTGGACTTCTCTGATGCCCTCGCAACACAACTTGGCTTGACAGTAGCCCAGCTTGAAGATGGAACGAATTTTGATGGAGACATCGTAAAGGCGGCTGATCTGATGGCAGCCATGCAATCAGCTCTTGATGAGAATTTCTCAGGAGATTATGCAGTCACGGTCTCAGTGAATGAGTTTGGCGCGATCGAGTTCGCAGATTCTGACGGGCGTATTGATCGGATCGCATTAAGAGAGGGCGTTGCTAGCGATAGTACGGCTGGAACATTCGTTCAGACCTTCGTTGACGAGGACATTACCGGTGTTCGAGCTACGAATCTAATTGGCCAAGGGTCGTCTAGTAGTACGGTGGACATGGGAATCGACGATGTCTCCGTGTTCAAGGTTAAAGTGAACGGTGCGAGTACCTACACCACGGTTGACTTCCTCGATAAGCTGAACGATGCCTCGATAGTCAAAGATAGAGATCAGATGTTTGCCTACGAACTCGTTGACGCAATTCAGGCAGAATTGGACGAGCTCTTCACTGGAGACGATGCTGTAACGGTCGGATTCGCGGCGAATGGTCAGTTGACTTTCTCGGTTGCTGGAGGTGATCGGACACTCGAGTTTGCAGAAGGTACATACACAGCAACGGATGGAACCGCAACAGCTGCGACTTTCGTCCAAGAATTCATCTCCAATAACGCCACACCGACAGTCTCAAATAAAACCTCGAGTCTTGATTTAAGTAGCTTCAATTCACTTGACCTAAGTGATATGTCGCGCGCTTTTCAAGAGGATGACTTTGCCATCAACGTACGCGTGAATGGTGGCACTGCCACAGATATCGACTTGGCACCATATCTCCAGGCAAATGTCGCGGACTACGACTCTATAAGCGGAGAGGAAATTGCCAGTGCGTTGCAGGCCGCGTTCAACGATACGTTCACGGGTGACGACGCGATCACCGTAACCATGAGGTATGACGGGGTTCTAGATTTTGATGTCGCAGGCGGCGCTCAGGTGCTTGAAATCCACGAAGCGGATGTTGATGCTGACGGAACCTATGGTACCTTCGCATCCAACTTTATTGACTCCAGCATTTCGACAGCTGCGACTTCGTTTATCGTCAACGAAAATATCCTTGGCGCGACGACTGTTGGTGACGTAGATTACGGTGGCTACGTTAGCGCAACGGCCACTCTCGTCACGAATATCGCTAATACTTTGGAAGACTCGGCAACTAGTGAGTATGAGATCGCCGCCGGTGGCGGAGCTCGTGTGACACCATTTGCAGTGGATGATCTTAACAGTGCGTTTGCAACCGCTGACACCACAGCAACCGCCGGCCTCACTGTTACCACAGCGAATGACGCGATAGGTATCGCGCTCGACGATGCAACCGCAGTTACAGTGACAGTCGATACTGGAGAGTACGCGACTCTAGAAGCATACGCAGCGTCTTTGCAGTACGAGATCGACGCCTCTGGTCAGTTTGATGGTGAGAATGCGCTTACCGTCGGGGTTGAGTATTACACTAATGGCTCTACGGCGACCAGTGAGGCTGATGGTGCTGTTGCAAGGCTGGTTCTTTCCAGTGAGTTTGGGAAGAAAATTGAGCTGAGTGGCGAGGCAACAACAAGTACAACTGTTAATGGCTTCGCATTCTTCGGCGACGAGTTAGATACCGCGATTGACGCGACGTACATGTTCCAAGAATTAGGAATTAGCCCGGATGATACCTTATACCGTACTCACGATAGGGTAGACGGCGGTATCGATACCACTGCCGGGTCAGGAATAGTTAACTTGTCTGTCGTTCAGGGTGGAAGCACGTACTCATACGCGCTGACCTTGGATCAAGATGCAAATACGAGCTTTGATGACTTCGCATCAGACCTTCAGGCGAAGGCAAATGCGGCATTCGTTGCACAGGGGTTGACCTTTACAGCCTCAAATAACGACGGAACGCTTACTTTTGCGATGGATGATGCTGGTGCAGCAACCTTCTCATTGAGCGGAACCATTATGGATAATGCACTTGGAGGTGAGTTATCCGGAACCGGCTATGAGGCGGGCGTAACGTCAATGTCGGACGTGGTCTCAGCGGTCAATAGTGAGCTAGCGAATGCGGGCGTTAATATCAGCGCGTCGTATAGCGAAGATTCATCTGCCTGGACATTTGAATCAACAGCTACGGGGAGCGCTGCCCAGGTAACTGTCTCAGGCAGTGACTTAAGTCAGCTATCAATGACTGCTGGTTCCGCAAACGGAACGGACTCCACGGCGACAGCTGGAGTGTTGTCTGATATCTCGGTCGCTTCTGCCGATGCCGCGTCGAACGCTCTTGCATCGATCGATAACGCGATTGAGTACATCAGCGCTCAAAGAGCGGATCTAGGTGCGACAGAAAATCGCCTAACGCATACGATCAACAATTTATCAAACGTTGTTGAAAATACATCTGCGGCTCGATCTCGAATTGAGGACGCCGATTACGCTGTGGAAGCAGCGAACCTGGCAAAGATGCAGGTAATGCAGCAGGCAGGGACGGCTATGTTGGCTCAGGCCAACGCGCAGGCTCAGATAGTCTTGTCGCTTTTGGGATAAGGCTCTCTAACCTAAAAAGCCACCTTCGGGTGGCTTTTTTTATGGTTTAATCTTGACAGCTCGGTCAGGTGTTTAATTATGTGCCCAAATCTCAATCTCAAGCGTCTGAAATTGAAGGCAATCAAGGCGTCGGATTCCAAGAGTATCCCTACGATGAACAGCCTTACTCGTGAGATATTGGGTATTGAATCTTCTGCCATGACAATGGATTTTCTTGGTACGATTTTTTTTAAGGCTGAAGAGTACAGGCGGGCTATCGAATTCTTCGAACAGGTAAGCAAAGCCGATCCAAAAACCGAGCCGAAGGTTTCAGAAAAGATTTCTGTGTGCCTGATTCGTTTGGAAAGATACCAAGAGGCATCGGCTCTCCTGACCGATGTGATAAGAAAGAACCCGAGTAATATCCAGAATTTTTTGAATCTGGCGTTTGTTATGTCTCAGACGGATCAAGTCGGAAAGGCTATTAAACTGTATCAGGCTGCATTAAAAATAGATCCTGAAAACGAGGACGCACTTCTTAACATTGGCATTCTCTTCAATCAGCTGAATCAACCACAACGCGCAGAGCAGAGCTTGTTGGCCTTGATCGCGATTAAGCCCGATAGTACCGAAGCTTGGTATACGCTTGGCAACCTATATGCAGAGTCACGTGACTACCAGAAAGCTCAAAATGCATTGAAGAGTTGTCTGAAAATTGATCCTCGATTTGAAATGGCGCTTGCCAGTTTGGGCGCGTTGAACCTGCAACTGAGACGTCCGACCGTGTCGATTCGATATTTAAAATCTCAGCTTGATATCAATCCACAGAACCACAAGGCAATGAGTAATTTGGCAACTGCTTTTCAGCAAAAAGGAGAGCATAAGGAGGCGTTGTATTGGTATTCCGAGGCCGTTAGGGTTGAGCCAAATTTTGCCATTGGTTGGTCGCAGCTTATCAATGCCCAATCCTTGACGTGTGATTATTCCGTGTTTGATAACGATTGGATAATCAATGGGCCTATCGAGGGCGGGAAGGCACCCTTTACCTTTTTGGCGCTAGAAGACAGTCCTGATAGGCAATTGGAGAGGTCGATTGATTTTTGGAAAAATAGAAATCCCGAATATAAGGCGATATTTAATGGCCAAGTGAACTTTACCGAAAAGAAAATCACTGTTGGATATTTTTCCGCAGATTTTAAAGCTCACGCAACGTCGTTTCTCATGCGAAAGCTTATCGCCACACATGACAGAACTAAGTTCCGAATAATCATATTCGATTACACACTCACTAAGGACAAATACACCGAAGAAATTCGAGACCTGGCTGATGAATATTATGATGTCGTGCAGATGTCTAACGCGGAGCTCGTTAGTCTTGCCATCTCTTCGAATCTCGGTCTGGCCATCGACTTGAAGGGTTATACCGAATTTTCTCGGTGGGAGATTTTTTCACAAAGACTGGCGCCAGTTCAGATTGGTTATGTCGGTTACCCAGGCAGTTCGGGAGCGCCTTGGATGGATTACCTGATCGCCGATCGAATTGTGGTCCCGCCAGAGTACCGTCCGTCTTACTCAGAAAGTATTGCCTATCTGCCTAACGCGTATCAGCCCACAGATAATGATAGGTCGGTGATGAGTGACTGCGTGGTTAGATCAGATTTTAGCCTGCCGGAAAAGATGTTTATTTTTTGCGGATTCAATCAAAACTACAAAATCACACCCAGCGAAATTTCGTGCTGGGCAAAGATACTTAAGGAAGTGCCTAACAGCATAATATGGTTGCTGAAATCAAATGAGCTCGCGAAGCACAATATTTTGAATGAGTTCGAAAAGTTTTCGATAAGCAGTCAAAGGGTTCTTTTCGCTGAGCACTGTGCCCCTGATAAACACCTCGCGAGACTTGGACTAGCCGACTTGTTCATCGATACGTTTAATGTCAACGCTCATACTGGCGCGAGTGACGCGTTGTGGATGGGTGTACCTGTCTTGACCAAATTAGGTAAGCAATTCGCCGCCCGGGTAGCGGGTAGTCTTGTAACAAATGCCGGGCTTCCAGAGCTCGTTGTGCATAGCCAAGACGAGTACGTTAAGTTAGCCATCTCGATTGCCACAGATCCTGGGCGTTGTAGGCAATTAAAGGCTAAACTCAACAAAGAAAATTCACGCAGTAAGCTGTTTGATTCAGAACAGTATGTTGCAGACCTGGAAGCACTCTATTTAGAAATTTGGTCTATTTATGCCGCAGGCGGTAGGCCACGAGATATAGGTATCCATTAAACACTTCGGGTTTCGCTAGCGATCAGGGATGTGGATATGAAAGTGCATGCTGGCGACAGAAAAGTGAAACGTTGATCAACTCACTTGTCAGATCCGCCGCTTATGCAACGCTGGCCAGGCATCAAAACTGATCTCGATAATATTTTTCTAAAAAGCACATTTGGTCTCCCTCATGTCCCTCGATCTGAGAATTTCGGCATGTTTTTTGCTGGTAGTTTTCTGTGCACAATGGGAAGAAAAAAGATGCCAGAATTTAGTGCGGACAAATGGAAGCAGTCGCTCGGCGACTACTGGATGTTATTGCCCCTAACGCTTCAAAAAAATTTTGAAGAAAAGCCAGAGCCTTCTTGTTGGGACCAGCCAGAGATCATGGTGTCCGCCCTAAACCTGGTAAAACTGCTGAAGCAAGGTAAGTTCGATCAACTTAATGCCGCTATTGATGTTCTTGAAGCAGGGGAAGATGAATCCAATCTCGGAAGAATATTTGCGATAGTTTCGGCTCTGGCTCACAAAGATTTACCCCGTGCCAGCAAGCTCCGCCAAACAATTTCTTCCTCTAGGTTTAATCCTAGTTTGTTGCACGACCTTGACCGGAAAATTCGGCAACTTAAGCACCATAACGATGATTACACTTGGGCGACTGTATATGAGAGTCCTCTCGCAGGGACTCGACGGATTGGTAACGATCACTTGCAAACGAAATCTCGAGCTCAAGTCGTTCAGAAAACCGAAGCAGAATCAGGAAGAAGTGTCCAGAGAGGCATACAGCAGCTTCAGATATGGAGTAGTTATTTAACCACCAAGCCGGACCCACAGCGACAATTTCATTGGCGTCCAAATGACTTCTCGAAGATTGCAAAATGGTACGCGTCTGTGGAGGCGAATAATTGCTCGGCAACCATTTTCAACGACTCTCTCTCCGACGAGTTTGTTAAAAAATACACCACCGATCGAATTAAATTTATTACGGTGAAAGATTATAACTGGTCGACTAACGACGCTCGATTTTGGTTTTATCGAAAAAATCTCGATCTACTCGATGAGGATGATTTTATTTTTCTAACTGATATCTCGGATGTCGAATTAGTAAATTATAAAAAAGTTCAGTTATTGGATCCTACCTATTTATTTGTTGGAAGGGATATGTCAACTACTCCTGTTATAGCAGATAATTTATGGATGGTTAAGAAAACATTAAGCTATCTAAATGAAACTCAATTTGGCAGATTTTCAGCACAATTCTTTGATGCGCCTCTTTATAATGCTGGAGTGATAGGCGGATCAGTGGCGATGCTTAAAATACTTTTAGACACTATGCTTGAACTTCTAGCGCTACAAAAATCGGACAATAATTATAATATGTTCGCCTTCAATTACAGTATTTTTTCTAATAAAGATTTGCGGGTTTCTGATGCGAAATGGCTAACGTCTGGGTTCAAGCAGAATGAAAAAAATGCAGATGTTCTTTTCAAGCATAAATAATTTGTTAGTTAGTTCCCGGCTGGAGATATAAGTGTACCAAAAAGAAATTGAGAATTGGATCCTCGACAGTCTGAGTGAGGCAAAGAAATTTTCAGCTAACGCACGATTCTCTGAAGCGAAAATCCTATGTTCTCGCGTATTAAATGTGGACCCTCATTCGATCAATGCAGTCCTCACACTTGCGTCGATCTTTGAAAAGGAGGGTGATTGTAGAAATAGTATAAAGATGTTAGCCAAAGCAATTACTATTAGGCCTGGGGATCGAGATATTTTAAGCGATCTTATCAGATTATCAAAAGTAATCAAAAATACGAGGCAGCTTGAATTTTATGAGAGCCAAATGCGTTTATTGGGCGAACATACCGTATCGATTGATGATGGTGGCCAGCAAAATAAAAAAATTTCGGATCACTCGGGGCTCAAACCCAGCGGACGTATCGGCGAATCGCTTGAGAATGTGGTAATTGATCTAACGCTCTGCGGATCTAGGAATGGGCCGAATATTCATGGAGGTGGGATTTATGGCTTTCGTTTGGCAGACCAGCTAATTAAGCTTTTACCAGACGTCTCGTTTCATTTATTGACGGACGATCAATTTAAGTTCGATTATCCTGAACATGTGTCTTTGTATCGAGGCTGGTCGGAATCGCCGGCAATACCTAGAGGATTAGATCGGCCGTCCACTGTCGTTATATTTCCTTTGCCTTATAGGTACTTTTCGAAGCCACGTTTTGGATTACAGTATGCGCGGTGTATGCCAGCAATATTAGGAACCAGGACTTGGGAACTATCCAGGCAGAATAAACATATCCTAAAGGATTTTGGTGGAAATATAACGAGGCTCGACAATCAGATCAAAGCCGATCAAGCGTCATTTAGAAACTGTTTATCTGCGTTAGGTGAAAATGATACGGTCCTTTGTCTAACAGATTTTGTCTTAGAAACTTTGCAGGCACAATTTCCGGACAGCAGATCGAAGTTTGTTTTATTGCCACCCCTTATGGATCTTCAGGCTGACCCCCGCAAGCCTGATCGGAGAGATGATCAAGTTTTTCGTTTTTTATTTATGGGTGCAGAGCGAAACGAAAAAAATTTTTCGCTTCTTCTCGGCGCAATTGAGCACATACAAGACGATGACCGGTTCGAGATTCACGTGTTAACGGACACCGTAAAGAATTTCCGAGCCCTACCAAAAAATCTCTTTATTCTTCATAAAACACCGTTACCGGAAAGTGATAAACAATATCTTATCCGGAAAATGGATTGCCTCATCTACCCCAGTCTCAGTGAAGGTTTTGGGATGCCGCCCCTAGAATTCTTCCGGGAGGGCAAGGAAGTGATTATTTCAGCGATTAATCCACACCTGAAGATATACTCGTCTGTCGGAAATTTCATTAACCCCCGTGACCCTTTTGATTTGTATTTACATATGAGAAAAGTATCAAAAGAGATGCAGACCTCAAATCGTATCAAAATTCTGAAAAAGTTTTTTATTAATTACTGTCGTGAAACACAAACAAGATATGAGAATTTCGCTGCAGGTTTGGCGTTGGAAGGATAATTTTTAATATGTCTCAACTAGAGCAGTTCCGCCTAGATAATAACTTGGAAAAATTTAACCTTCATTTGGGATGTGGAGGTAAGAGATTCGAGGGTTGGATAAATGTTGATTTATACCCATTCGATAATAATGATTCATCGAGATGTGGTGCAGATATAGATGTTGAAATGGATATTACAAACCTCGATTGCTCAGACAATACTGTTGATAATATTTTATTGGTTCATGTCTTTGAACATTTTGTTCGCTGGGAGGGCGTTGAATTACTGCAGCAGTTCTACAGAAAGCTTGTACCTGGTGGGAGAGTTTTTCTAGAAACGCCAGATTTGGATAAATGCATCGAAATATATTTGGCTGGAAAAAAAGCGCCTCATATGAATACTCCGCTTGGGCCTCTAAATATTGGATTTACACAGTTCTACGGTAACCAATGGGACCGATTGGATTACGAGACCCATCGATACGTGTGGACGTCATCAGAAATTAAAAACGTAGCGCAGGCGATAGGATTTGAAATTGAAGAGTGTGGACATAATGCCAAGTTTCATGTGAAAGGCAGAGATATGTTTTGTATATTTAGGAGATAGTTTATGGAACCGTATAAAATTGATTCAAATAATAACTTGTTTAATGAGTTTTTAATAGCTCATCCACACGGTTATGCTTACCTATATGAACTGAGTGAGTTCTGTCGTAAGAATGCTGTAGATACTGTTCGAGAGCTTGGTGCTTTTCAGGGCGCGAGTGCGTCGGCGTTTTTTGAGGGTGGTGTTTCATCGGTTGAGAGTATTGAGCTAGATCCTCGCCATCTGTCTAGTGAGATCAGGAGTGCGCTTGAGGATTTGGGTTCGTGGAAATTAAGAGTGGAGAGTTCGGTAAATTCGGAAGCCCTCTGGGATGAGGTTGACCTCACGTTCTTGGATACTGTCCACACCTATCAGCACGTCGCAGAAGAATTAAAAGTTCATAGCCAGACAAGTAAAAAATTTATGGCGGTACACGACACCAAATATCCCAAGAGTGTTGTTAAAGAAGTTGGAAAGTTAGATTTGGGGCCTCACTACCAGATCATCACTGCTGAATTCTGTCACAAAAAAACCGTTGGCCGTGCGGTTACAGACTTTGTGAAAATGTCAGGCCAGTGGGAGATGGTTTTGAATTCAACAAGTGGATCTGGACTTATGATAATTGGCAGGAAATCATAATGCAGTTGGGGATGTTTTTATTGCAGTAGTTGGCTCGGCAAAACCCAAAAAAATGATGAAAAATGCCGGAAAAAATTTAAAGAGACTTTTGGATGTATGCTGACTACGCTTGTTTGAGGTTACTAGGGCGTTGATCATCGCCTCAAACAAGATCGCATCGGTCTTTTAATTTGCCTTTTTTACTACGGGATTGAGTTGAGTTTGGGCAACATCGCGAACTAAATTTTTATTCGAGGGTTCATGGAAAAAAAAGCATTAATTACTGGCGTTTGCGGCCAAGATGGGGCTTATTTGGCCAAGCATCTTTTGGAGTCGGGGTATGAAGTTCACGGCGGCAGACGGCGGTCGTCATTAGATGAGGGCTACCGTTTACGAATTCTTGGCATCGAAGATCGGGTTCGATTTATTAATTTAGATTTAACGGACCCATTTAACGTAGCCGATGCAGTGAGAATTAATCAATACGACGAGATTTATAACCTAGCTGCCCAGAGCTTTGTTGGCGCTAGTTGGGATTTTCCAATTCAGACCAGTCAAGTGGATGCAATGGGCCCGCTTCTTTTGCTAGATTCTGTAAGGAGATTTTCTCCTCAAACCAGATTCTATCAAGCTTCAACCTCAGAAATGTTCGGCTTAATTCAGGAGCCGACCCAAAGTGAAAAAACCCCGTTTTATCCGCGATCCCCCTACGGCGTTGCAAAGCAGTTTGCGCATGCTATGACAGTTAATTATCGAGAGAGTTTTGATCTCCACGCTTCCTCAGGGATCTTGTTCAATCATGAATCTCCGCTTCGGGGTCTGGAGTTCGTAACGAAGAAGATCTCGCGGCAGCTGGTAGAGGTGAAGAGGGGGTTGAGAGACACGGTGCGGGTTGGCAACCTAGAGGCCCAGCGTGACTGGGGCTATGCGCTGGAGTACGTCCGTGGAATGCATCTGATGTTGCAGCAGCCCACGGGTGGTGATTACGTCCTAGCGACGGGCGAAAGCACAAGTGTTAGGAAGTTTGTTGAATACGTCTGTGCTGCTCTTGATGTTCAGATCGAATGGACTGGGGAGGGACTCCTTGAGCAAGGTAGAGACAAACATTCGGGGAAGCTGCTGATAGAGATCGACGAACAATTTTTCCGGCCGGCTGAAGTCGATCTTCTGGTGGGCGATGCCTCCAAGGCTGAAAAACAGCTTGGTTGGTCAGCCAAAACGAATGTTAAAGAACTAGCTCAACTCATGGCCAGATTCGATTTTGATAGCCTTAGCTGATTGTGAAATAAGAAAGTAGAGAGCCTACCTAGTAACGTATTTAGAATAGTTGGTTCGAGAGAACGGAGTCCTATCCTATCAAAAAAATCTCTACTCAACGTAATCGTGTCGGCCTTGGGAAAATCGATCCTCGAAGCGCTTTAGAATTGCTGAATCAGGGCAGTTGACACTATTCGAATAAACCTTTGGTTTGGGGTTAAGGTCAGTGCAACAAGAGCAACGACCCTCAAAATTGGTTTTGAGTTTGAAATTATCGAAGCCATGGGATGTTTGAAAGATCAAACAATCTGAATTTCTTGATAAGGACTATCGTCCATCTATCCTAATAGGTGTCGAGAATTCGGTGAATCTGTGAGACCTGTGTACGAGAGGTTTCTTTCAACACGAGCAGACCGCCAACTGGGTTGGGTTGTGTCCACAAACCATTTGGGTAATAGAAGCTCGCGGTGATTGGTGATGGTCGCGAATGCTGTGTATTCGAGAAGTGTTGACGTTCGACGGTCAATCCTAGGCCCTGAATGACTCCTATACTGACGTGGTCGTCTTCAATCGTACAAATAGCTCTGTAACAGCCAGTACGATCTCTTCAAGCATCTCCTCCAGTTGGCGAACGGAATTTGGGTATCTGCGTCTAGCAGACTCTCAATTGTCGCAGACCTGTGCTAGAGTTCGGAAATGATTCGTAGTTCTACTTATATAGTTGTGTTGGCGGCGCTGTACTTAGTTGGTTGCAAGCAACTGGAG
>Ga0181601_10003447_pt1 | contig 13403 bp, 9 predicted proteins | sample 041ome_8_FD_133020 | JGI IMG/M metagenome (GOLD analysis project Ga0181601, IMG submission 133020) | Coastal salt marsh microbial communities from the Groves Creek Marsh, Skidaway Island, Georgia - 041407BS metaG (megahit assembly) | ecosystem: Environmental > Aquatic > Marine > Intertidal zone...
AAAAACATACACACACTACGACTACGACAGTTCCAGGCTGTTTTTATACCTTTTTTGACGACGACGTCGTCGTGAGGGTCTCGCGCGCGACACTCGCACCCGCGCGAGCGCACCCGAGTGCACCGGTACGTACGACGACGACGACGACGACGATTTCGCGCGCGCGCGCGACTACGACCGCCCGCTCGCTCGCGCATCCGTTCGCGACGACATCGTCGACGACGACGACGCCGCGAACGAACGCCGCGAACGAACGCGGTGTCGGTGTCGGATCTTCTTCTAGACGCCATCGCGCGCGTCGCGACCGACGACGGGCGATCGATCGATCGATCGCCGGTCGTCGCGCACGCGCGATGGCGTTGGATGATTGAAATCTGTGCGCATCGTTGCGCGCGCGTGCGAGCGCGCGAAAGCGGTCGCGCGGCGCGGCGCGGTGCGATTGGATTACGCGCGGGAAAGCCCTGGGCGCGCGCGCGCACGCGGTGTGATTCGGTCGGTTGGGGTGGGGGCTTGGTCCCTGGTTATGATTGGTGAAAATGTCGCTCGAGTCTGACTCGTAGAGACTGACGTACGGCTTTCGTGTGTTCGCTTGGGATATCTAGCGCGCGCGTGCGTGTACGTGTGTGATTTTTTAGGTTAGGTTTTAATCTTTGCGCGTAGGGCGCGGCGCGCGAGGAGGGAGCGCGAGGATGTCGAGCGGGGCGACGGCGGCTCCGACGGTTGTCGCGTCGGCGGCTCCGGCGGGCGCGGGCGCGGCGGCGGCGGCGGCGGCGGCGGCGGCGGCGGCGGCGGCGGCGGCAGCGCGAGCGACGCCGATGGTGTATCATCCTGGTATGGTTGCCCCTGGAGTGGTGCCGTACATGCCCGCAGTGCCGCGCGCGCCCGCCGCGGATGTCGTCGGGAATTCGTTTGTGAATCAGTTTTATACGATTTTGCACACGTCGCCCGCGGTGTTGTTCAGGTTTTATACCAATGATTCCACGCTCATTGTGAGCGGTGATCACGGGGCTGGAAGTGATGCGCCGACGACGTACCGTACGCAACGCGATATTCACAACAAGGTGATGAGCATGCGATACGACGAGACGCAGGCGGATGTGAAATCCATCGACGCGTCGCATACGCTCGGCGGCGGTGTTCTGGTGCAAGTCACCGGTACGCTTCGTCGTAAGGGTGAGAGTTTTGCGCATAATTTCGTGCAATCCTTCTTGCTCGCCCCGCAAGAGAATGGTTTCTTTGTTTTGAATGACATCGTGCGATACCTCGACAAGGTGGACGCGGCGAGCGACGGCAAGCAAGGCGCCGCCAAGCAAGGCGCCAAGCAAGGCGCAGCCGCGGGGGTGGCGGCGACGACGACGGCGGCGGCGGCGGCGATCGCACCGGCATCGGCAGAAACCAAGACTACCGAGTCCAAGGCGAGCGGCGCGGCGGGGAAGAAGGATGGCGAAAAGACGGCGGCGACGAAGGACGCCAAGGCGGCCAAGGGCGACGCCGCTAAGGAGGATGATTCCAAGGTGGATGATCCGAACAAGCCTCGAACGTACGCGATGATGGCGGCGCAAGCGGCTGCGAGAGCGGCTGAGGCGGCGCAAGCGGCCAAGCCTGCGGCGCAGGTTGCCGCTCCATCAAAGCCGCAGTCGCCTCCGGCGGCGGAGAAGACGGAGCGCGCGACGTCGCCAGTCGTCAAGCCCGGTTGCGGAATCTTCATCAAGAACATCTTCATCGATACCACGGTTGAAGATCTTGAGCAGGAATTCAGCAAGTTTGGCGTCGTTCGAGGTGGTGCCAAGGGTATCAACTTGAAGTCGCCAAAGTTGTCGCACGAGACCAAGTTTGCGTTCATCGACTTTGAAGACACTGCATCCGCGCAAGCTGCCTTAGAGGCGCGCATCGAGCTTGCCGGCAAGGAGTTGGTGGTTGAGTTGAAGAAGTCTACGACGGTTAACGCCAAGGGTGTGAGCAACAATGGGAAGAGAGAGTCCAAAGGACGCGGGTCCAATGGAGAGAGTGGGGGTGAGCGCAAAAAGCAACCGAAGAAATCGAGCGACGGTGCTGAAGGATCAAAGTGAAAAGTGGGTGTAGTGGAATAGCGAGAAAAATAGATGATGGATGATTGAGAGGACACACTTTCGAACACTCGTATAGCGTATAATACAAGGTGAAAAATGATTAAAACTGTGTAGCGCCGCTTGGTACAACGCGCGCTCTATACGTCCAGCGCCTCACTCCACGACGCGAATGACATGTTCCCCACAAACGCCTTCACGCATTGGATGAGGATTGCCATCGGTTCTTTCGCATCGCGCATCGCATCGCGAGCTTCATATGCACGCACAACATCGTATTCGCTCGAGAATGCGTCGTCGAAGACACCATCGCCGATGGGACCTGGCGCGCGTTTCGCTCCACTGCCGTCGACGTGGGCGCTCGAGACCGCAGCCGTGATGGCGTCCGGCGCGCTATTGATTCTCGGAAGCGCGTATGCGATATCACCCAAGTACCGTCAATGGGAGCGTGAACAACGCGATACGAAAGACGAAAGCGCGCGATGATGCACGTAGTTCTAAAAATGGAGATGAATGTTTCAAAGATTGATGTGCTATAAAGTTGTCCTCGACGACGTCCGATGCGACCGCGTCTCGAGACAAAGTATGCTGCCCCATGTTTCAACTCAACAAGTAGAAAATAAACAATTTATAATTTTTTGACACTATTCGTTTTGAATGCCGCCATAGATTCTTCGTACAATTTGAGCATGTCCTGCATTTGCGTGCTTTGATACGACATTCCCGACATGGTCCACGCGGGCATCATATTTGGAAGGAACATTGGGAACTGCTGCGGCGTCGCCTGCTTGGTTTGCGACGTGCTATCACTACCCACCATTGGCATTGGTAGGTTCGTGGTGTGGTTGTTCGCCTCCATGTTGTATTGCATGTGATGAGCCGCATGGGCTTGCGCTGCCGACGCCGCCGCGAGTTGCTGCAAAAAGTTGGCGTTACCGATCGTTCGTTGCGCGATGACAGCGTTCAAATCTGCAGTCATATCCAACGGATAGCGCGCAGCAAGATGCGCAGTGGTGTATGCCAACATAGCCTGGAAGTGCAAAGAGTTATCTGGCGTCACCCCGAGACCGGATGGAGGCGCTAACACGGGAAGTTCAGCGTCCATACCATCCGGAATACGCGGACGTCCGCGGGCGCGCTTGGCGTCGTTCCCGTTGGTGTTCTTCACCGGCGACGTACGGCGATGTACGGCCTTCTTGGACGAAGAAGTGGACTTCGATCCATGTTGTCGCTGCTCCATGTGCTTCAGCTGCGCTTGCCCATTATTCTTTTCTGTCAGCGTTTGCTTGTGCTTGGCTAAGAGTTGCGTCGCCTCGTTGTGTAGCTTTTGCGTCGCCTCTGCTTTGCTAAACCACTCGAGACCACCTCCTCGAGCGATGACCTCGGCGGATGTATTTTCACGGCACAGCCAAAGGAACGCAGGCTTTCTTGACTCCATGAGATGAATTTTTTCAATCAAATGAAGAGAACAGAGAATGTTGGCGATATCGTACAAACGGCGAATCTTGGTTTTCAGCTTGGCGTCATCCGTGTAGTCACCAAGAAGAATCTTAGCAGCCGTATCCAAGCTCACAACGTTCGTCTTGGACGCCAAGAAGAGCTGCACAAACTTTTGAGACAGTAAACCAAGACTCTTCTCGCGTCTGCCGTCGTAGTTCCAATTTGGAACGGCGAATCTCCCTTGACCAGCAAACGCCTTGGCGGCGGACTTGTGCGCGTCAGCGTCCGAAGTCGTATTCGTTGTATTCGTCGTATTCGTCGTCGTGGTGGTCGGCGAACTGCGATCAGAATCATCATCGACCTTACCATCATCCGAACCTTCAATCGAATACGTCGGTAACGGGTTCGTCGACAAGCCATCGTCGCCGGCGAAATCTGCGCCAAACTCCTTCAATCCCGCCTCCTTCAGGCGCTTTAAACTCTCTGATAAATGACGCACTCCGTGCCACACGTACTGATTCTTCGCGCGACGCTCGACAACATCTATAGACTCCAATACATTCGCAATATCATATATCCGCCGCCGCTCAACTCCAAGCTTTGTGGCGGTTTCATCCAAGCTAATTAACTCCTCCTGTCCTTGCCCGTACAGAGATAAAAAGTTTTCACACAACACCCCGAGCGACTTTTCCTTGCGCGAATACTGCGCGTTCGACGTGCACTCCTGTTTTACCTTTGGCATCGTCGTCGTCATCATCATATTCGTCCCCGTCGCGCCATACGCCGCCGCTCTCAACCCGTCGTGTTCGTTCCCGAGCGCCTCGCCATCTTTCGCGTCCTCGACGTTCACGTCCGTCCCGCGCGCACGCCCCTGCCCCGCGTGCGCCGCGTGCACCGCGTGCACCGCGTGCGTCTCACGTTTCCCTTCACCCCCAGACCCCATCTCTCGCTATATCTCCACGCGCGCGCGCACACCACGCGCGCTTCCCCGCTCGCCGAGCCGCGTGGGTGACGTCAACAAAAAGATCGGATTCAAACGCCTCTCTGCGCGCCCGTTCCCACGCCCTCGCGCGCGTCACGCGTCCCGCTCGCGCGCGCGTACGATGACACAAAACCTATCCCGTCGTTCGCCCTCGCGCGCTCGACCTCAGCGACGTCGCGCGAGACGTCGCGCGGCGATGATCCGACGCCGCTTTCGTGCGCCGCTTGGGCCGCCAGCCAGGCGCGCGCGCGCGATGATGACGCGCGCGTCGCAATCACGCCCCCTGTGCGCCGCCACCGCGTCCTCAAACGCGGACGCCACGACAACGCACGGATCGTACGAAACGTACGCAATGTCAATCGCGCGCCGCGAGCGCGTGATCGACGTCGCACGCGCGGTGGATTGACGTCGCGCGCGCGACGCGCCATCGTGACGTGGTAATCGCGCGCCAACTTCGCGCGAAAAAAAAAATCATGGTCATACTGCGCATCGTTTTCGCCGATGTGGGCAATACTGTCGGCGTCACGCGACGGGTATAAATCCTCTGTGCGGGTGCCGTGTCGTAGTGCACGTCTCAGTCGTGCCATGTGTGGGCCAAAGAACAGATACTCTCTCTTCATTGCGCGCCTCGTCGTCGCTGGCGGTTCGCGACGACGACGACGACGACGACGACGGCGGCGGCGGCGGCGGCGGCGGTGGTGGTGGTGCGACGGTGCATACGACGCGTCGCGAATCGTTCGCCCTCTGTGTGCTTCTCGTCGTTCGCGGCGGACATGGGTAACCATCACAGAACCGCCGGTGGCGCGCGCGATGGCGGCTTGCGCGTGGCCAAGGGCGGCGTGAGTAAGCGCGCGGCTTCAGGGACGCAAGGCGGCGGCGGCGCGCGCGGAGACGAAAATTCGCGCGCGGCGTATCAGGGCATTCAGTTTTTAAAGTCGTTCGGGCAGCATATTTTGAAAAACCCGGCGATTGTGAATGCGATTGTGGAAAAAGGTGGCGTCAAGTCGACCGACGTGGTGCTGGAGATTGGACCCGGGACGGGGAATTTGACGACGAAATTGTTGGATACGTGTAAGAAGGTGATTGCGATTGAATTTGATCCGAGAATGGTGCTCGAGTTGCGTCGACGGGTGCAGAATGATCCGGTGTGGAATGCAAAGTTGGAGATTATTCAGGGTGACTTTTTAAAGGTTGACCTGCCGTATTTCGACGTGTGCGTGGCCAACGTACCGTATCAGATTTCATCACCGTTGATTTTTAAACTTTTAGCGCACCGACCGATGTTTCGATCGGCGACGTTGATGTTTCAGCGTGAATTTGCGATGCGACTCGTGGCACCGCCTGGGGATCCGTTGTATTGTCGGTTGAGCGTGAACACGCAGCTCTTGGCGCGCACGCATCACATTTTAAAGGTTGGCAAGAATAACTTTAGACCGCCGCCAAAGGTGGATTCGTCCGTGGTGCGCATCGAACCTAGACATCCAGGAATTCCCGTGAATTTTAAAGAATGGGATGGTTTAGTGCGATTTTGTTTCGGGCGAAAAAATAAAACGTTGGGGGGAATTTTTCGCACCAAAAACGTACTCGAGTTGTTGACAAATAACTTTCGCACGTACAAGGCATTGCAAGTGGTTCCGGATAAAAAGGCGAATAAAAAAGCCCAGGCAGATGCGATGGATGTCGATGATGACGCTGATGGTGACGGCGCCGATGGTGCGTCGTCCGCAGTGGTGAAACAGCTCATCGAGGACGTGCTCGCCACCGACGGGTTCGTCGACATGCGTTCGAGCAAAATGAGTCAAGATGATTTTTTGCGCCTCCTCGCGACGTTCAACTCCAAAGGTATTCACTTTGCGTAACGTGAAGTGTGTGTAGAATTTAAGATTTTCGTGTGTAAAATAACAAACCAAAACAGAAAACCTTCTCAATGTGTGTGTCTCTAAGTGGTATATATTATCGTCGGCGGCGTCGGCGTATGGGGTTGTGAACAGTTCTTCTCAGTCCAAGCGTCTTAACAAGTATTGCACTTGTACGTCCTTCGTCATGGGCATAATCCAACGATAGTACAGATCACCAACTTGTTCAGGAGCCACCTTTAAAGCATCTGTTCCCACTGGCAAGGCTAAAGAGTCGGGCAAGGCTTCGCTGATGTCGCTCCCGTACACAGCCGCCTTATTCACCACCCGGCGCACGACACGATCCTCCACCGCTTGGTTCGTCAGCAATGCCATCAACCCGTCAGCGTCCTGTGCTTTGATTAACGCAGTGTACTCGTCCGGCTGCGCCATGAACTTTGATTCGGCTACGTATTTACCATAGTGAATTCGTCGTGAAATTGTTTGCAAGCACGACAAATCGCACAAGCTCGCGCTACCGTAGTTGTTGTCATCCCCAGCCTCGCACATCTCCGGGAGTAAGTTGTCAATGTACATTGACATAATACGGTCATTAATATTAATGCTCTCCGCGCACGGATGCAGCACATCCTTGAACGCAATCGGCGGGATAACCAACGGCGGCAACGACTCGGGATAAAAAGCGTGCTCATCTGGCGACGTGTACCTTCGAATTTTCCCATGCGACTGCTCCACCTCTCGGAGCATAAACTCTAACATGCTCGCTCGATCACCATTTGGCGCAAAACAAGGCACTGGTACGGCATTCGCAGAATAAATCGCCTTGTTCAGCTTGTACTGCGCGCGCTCAATCAACGCAAAGATGATAGAGTCCTCTTGACGAATCAGCGACTGTCGCACGTTATCCAGCTTCAACCGATCGCTTAAATCCTCGTAATCGACACTATCATTCACCGACGGTCGCTGTGCGCTCGCGGCGTGCGCGCGCGCGTCGCGAGTCGCCGACAACGAGCGCCAGCCCGACACCGCCGGACTGGGGTTCCTCGCGCGCGTGACCCGGTGGCGCGCCGCACTAGGCGCGCCGCGCGCGCATGCGCTATCCGCGGGCACGCGTGACGTCTTGAATACCATCGCCGACGTGCCGCTGTTGCGTCTCGTCGCGCTGTGCGACCGCGTGCGCGTATGGCGCGCGTTGTTTCCTCTGGTGTGCTTTTCGTCGTGCGACAGTGCGCAACCAAATCACAATTTGACGTCAAAACCCAGCGCGAGCGGTCGCCGCGCATGCACCGAGCGCACAGAACGACGTAACGCGCGTATTCGAGTGCGTGCGCATCGCGTGAGACGCGTGCGACGTCGGCGAGCGCGAGCATTGTGGGTGAGAAGTTTCAAGTTTCAAAAGCCATGAACGATGGCGCAGAAATGTATGGCGGCGCAGACGTGCTTCGAGCGGCGGCGGCGACGCCGCTGACGCCTGAAGTTGCGACCAAGACATCGAACGCGCCATTGGTGGCGCGAGAGGACGATGGTGACGCGTATACGATTGCGAATTTGTGTTCTGTGGACAAGGCAAAGATTGCCAAGTTGGTTGACAAGTGCCTAGAGTCGCACTCCAAGGTTGAGGCGCTCGAACGACGCGTTGCTGCGGCTGAGCGCGCGTTAGAGATTGAACGACAATTGCGTGGTGATGTCGAGCGCGATCGAGACGAGGCGGTGGAACGAGCGCGGGTTCTTGGTGAGCAACTCGCGGCGTCGAGGGATAAAGTTGTCGCCGCGGCGGCGACGGCGCGGAAATTTCAAAACAAGTTGAAAGAGACCCGTCGAGTTGTTGGATTGGGAGATGCAGTTCTTTCGGTGGATATGATGATGAATGATGAGTTCGAGGTGCCGATACCGAGGCAAGGGCTGGAGATGACGCCCACACCGACGAGACGGCGAGCTCAGCGAGACTCGGTGTCCAACGACGGAAGTCGAGGCGAAGCCGCCGACGAGTCCATGTCAGCAGAGTTTGGTATAGATTTAGCACATTTAGTGGAAAGCGTGGAGCGTGTGAATGCCGCGACCGGTCGCCGTTTGGACTCGCCGTAATATAGCATAGATTGTAAGAGTAAAGTAAAACATACGCGCGACGGGGAAAAACCATACAGGACGAGTGAGAGTTGTAGACAGCCTTGGCGACAATTGTGTTAAAATATCATGCTTATTATTTACAAGACGCTATGATTAAGGCGTCAGAGAAGGTTTTGATGTACTACACTACGTTCACGCTTACGGAGAGGCGATTCCACTATTCCCAAGCCTTGCGCCGAGTCTTGGGCGCGCGTTCATTTTGCCCAAACGGATTTCCTCGCTTCGTCCCCGCAGAGGATCGTCTGTCGTACATTTCTCTACTAGGGAGCGCACTCGCGGATGATCGACGTGATCGCGTCATGGTAGACGACGTCGGTACCTCAGCTCCACCAGTAGTCAAGTGCGCCAAATTCTGCGCAATGTTGCGCTTGGCCTTTTTGCCGTTTCCTAACTCAACGGCATTCACCGTAGAGGCGAATCTGAGAGAGCACATTGACTCTTCGGCGCTATCCAAATCTGGAGCTATGTTCACAACCATCAACGTCTTGCCTTCACCCCCTAAGCAGGGCGCAAGCAAATAAGTGAGCTTACTGTTGCGGTACGGGATGTGCTTATCGCCCCGTCCAACGGCAGCAAACACATCACCCAAGCAGGACAAGCTCTTGTTAATAGCACACGCTTCGGTCATTCTTTGCCCAGCCGCACCACTTCTCTTTGTTCGCTCAGAACCAGCCAAGTCGACCAGATTGAGGCACCCAGTGAGAGTTTGGCCAGTCGCGGCGTGCACGCCGGTGATGTACAGGAGGAACAACGTGTGCGAGCGAGAAGAATTGGCATTCATCTCGGTCGCTTCCACCGCGCGAGCATTCATCGCGCGACGCACTAAGCTCGTGGCTTCGTACACAGAGGTCACTTCCTCGCGCACGACACCAGTGACGGTAGGACAGCCACCTTCCGGCGAGCTTACCACAGAGTGGCGCTCGCTGTGCACAGCACCCGGGCAGAGTAAATCGCGAATTTGTTCGTTGTAAATTTCCACATAGCTCGCCTCCATGGTATATTCATAGCCCTTCGATCGGAGTGCCTCAGCTTGTTCAAGCACCTTAGCTACCGCTCTGGGAATGATACCCCGCCGTTCACCTTCGCCCGTGCCCAACATGGTGTGCGTCTTACCAGAACCCGTCTGGCCGTAAGAGAACAAGCACACCTTGTAACCGTCTAGAGCAGATTGCACCAATTCGGAAACTTCCTCGAATACCTCTTCTTGCGTCGATCGCTCATTGAAAACGCGGTCGAAAGAAAACAATCTAGGATCGAGCTCAGGAATTGACACCGCCAAGGTTTCCTTGTCAATAGGTTCAACAACATTGTCTTCACCAGGCAACAACGGTCGCACACGAGCGATGACTCGCACGTTGCCACGTAACTCTTGAACCATATTGTGCATTTCGCGGCGCAGTTCATCGGCTTCCAATAACTGTGCCTCAAGTTCCTTGACGCGATCGAAAGACGCGACGTGTTCATCCTTGACTTGCTGGGCGCGGCGGTTGGCGGCGGCGGCTTCCTTGCGCAAATGCTCCATCTCAGCTTGCATCTTGGCCATCTCCCCTTGCTTGCCTCCATCGCGTTCAAGGCTGCGAACCTTGGACTCGAGACTGGCGATCGTGACCTTCATACGATCCGCGGCGGCAGAATCAGATTTGGGTTGATGCATCATGGCCGCGGCGGATGTCGCTGCAGCTTCGAGTCGGCGCGCTTCCTCCTTCTCGCGCGTCAATCTGGTGATCTCAGCATGCAACTTGGCTTCTCGTTCGTTCGCCTCCATCAAAACACGTTGGGCCTTTTGCTCGAGTTCAATCATTTCCTTAGTACGTGCAGAGCCAGAGAAGCTTTGAAGCTCGGTGATGAGATCATGCTTCTCGCGAGACGCGGCAGCTTGAAGTTCTGCTCGGAGCTCAGTCATGGCGTGTTCTCTTTGAGCTTCTGCGATACCACTGAGCTTGGCAGCTTGAAGCGCTAAAGCCTCCTGCTTTTCACTTTCGAGTGCAACACGAAGCTTTTCGATGGCGGCCTTGTAAGATTTGCTGGCGTCGATGTTATCAGAAGCCGCGGCTTCAGCCTTGGCTTGCGCGATCGCGGCATCCTTGATAACGGTAAGCTCAGCCTTCAAGTTGTCCAAAGCGATTTGCTTTTCCACTAAGAACTTTTCACGTTGCTCTTCGAGAGCCTTGGCCTTGATAGCTTCGAACTGGCCGGAAGCATTCAATTGCAAGTTTGCTCGCAAGTTTTCAAGTGCAGTCATCTTGTCAGCTTCAGCTTGCGCGCGCAACACCTTCTCTTGTTCCTTGAGCGCGGCATTGTGCTTAGCATCGAAGTTCGCCATCAATTCGTACTTTTCACGTTCCAACGCAGAAACAGCCGCATGTTTGTCGGCAGATAACTTCTCGGTGAGCTCTTGAATCTTGCGCGCCAACACGTCGGCGTGCTTTTCACTCGCCGTTACGAGAGCGGTTTGCTTCTCAACCTCCATGATCGCCTTGATCTCCGCATCGCTGCGCTGAGTCTTGTTGCCACCCATGCTCGCTGCCGAACGCGCTTGCTCGAGCTCAGCCTTCAAGTTGTTGGTCAACTCGAGCATCGTCTCTTCGTGCGCCTCCTTGAGAGCGACAATGGCTGCCTCGCGCTCGAGCGTTGCTTGTTGAGAAAGCTCATCACGCTGCGCTTGGAGAGCTCGTTCCTTCTCAGCCATAAGAGCAGCTTGAGCTTGCTGAATGCGAGCTTCCGATTGCTCTTTTTCGCTGCGGAGCTCGAGAGAAAAGTTTTCGGCACACTCCTGGCGCACCTTGATTTCAAGTTCGGACATCGCCGCGGCGTGCGCGTCGTGCGAGCCGTTGAGCGCAGAGTCCCGCTCGCTGAGAAGTTGTGACTGAAGCTCGAGTTGCTGCGCTTCTAAAGCCTTAGCCTTATCTATCGCATGTTCTTCATTCATCTTCTTCGCTTGCTCGGCGAGCGCACGTTCAGCCTCTTGCTTGACGCGAGTCAATTCCTCTTGTGCGCTTTGCTTGACTTGCTCAAGCGTGGCTTGAAGGCTTTCGAGTGCACTCGTCGCCTTGGCGGATGCGAGTTCAGCTCGATGTTCGGCATCCTTCAACGCAGCTAAGAACTCAGCCTTGAGACCAGCTTCTTTGGCACCGGCTTCAGCCTTGAAAGCGCTGAGCGTGATCTCGTTGTTGGCCTTTTGTTCGGCGAGGAGCGCGTTGAGAGACACGATGCGCTGTTGCATATCCTCCTTGCTCTCGGACTTCAACGCGTTGATTTCGTGCTCCAATCGAGACCGGAATTGACGTTCAAGAGAGTGCAACTCCTCACTCTTTTCGCGCGTCAACGTCTCTTCAAGATCGCTGAGAGCCTTCTCCTTCTCCATCGTCATAGCCGCCACAATCTTTTCGATATCCTCTTGTGCCGAGGCGTTTTGTCTGGCAGCCTCAGACGCGAGCTGGTTGTATTGCGCCGTCATACCTTCAAGCTTGGACAAATTGGCGTTAAGTTCAATCTTCAAGTTGCTTTCAGATTGCGTCAGTGCCGCGAGCTCAGAATCCCACGTTGCCTTTTCCTCGGCGTACTTGTTGGACAGCATCTCGTGTTCAACCGAGGCGCGTTCGAGCGCTGCTTGCGCATTCAAGAGCGCCTGCTGCGCCGAACGCGCTTCATCGCGCGCCATATTAGCAGCAATCTTAGCTTCAGCTGCCGCAGCGCCAGCCTCCGCGGCGCTCACGTTCTCCATCTCGCGAAGTTGCATCATCGTCCCGCGTTCGCGCGCCAACGACGCCTCGGCGGTTTCCGCCGCTTGCACTCGAGCCTCGGCGTCGGCAATCTTTTTCGCCAAAGCCGTCAAAACTCGCCCGTGTTCTTCTTCACGAATCTTTGCCCGTTCTTCGTTCAACGCATCAATCTTTCGCTGCAATTCTTCCTCAGCTTCTTGCACGTTGTTCAAGTGCGCCATGGTCTCCTCCTTTTGCTTGGCGAGACGCTCGCGCTCCGCCTTGATTTGCGCCATCTCCTCCGCCGTCGCCGGCACCGTGGTCGTCACCGCCTCACTTTTCGCACTCTCGATAGCAACTTTATAGCTTCTCTCAACCGCCTGACATTTCGCCGTCATCTCATCCTTATGTTGCAACAACTGCTTCAACGTCTCCTTTTGGCTCTTGATCTGATTCGTCAACTCGGCGGCAAACGCATTCGGGTCATCCTTCTTCTTTGTCGTCGGTCTCCAACTCAACATCACTTGCGCGTTCGCCAACGCGGGTGAATCATCATAAACCTCTCTCGCAATTTGTTGAATTTGACTCTTCATACCATCAGCGAATAAAATCGTCTCGTCCCCGTCGCCCGAGCCGCCTGCGGAGCGAAAACGTCGGTTAGTCAGTCGAGTCGCCCGGCGCGCGAATCAAATACGTCTTCCCCCCATCGCGTCGACGCCTTCGCGCGTGCCAACCCATCACCACAGCGAATACTATACAACCACCATCACACCGCGATGATACCCATCCCACGCACGCGCGCACGTCGTCAACATCGTCGTCATTCCATTCAAAAAAAAACCATTCGCGCTCGTTCCCCTCAACGACTCAATGTCGACATCATTCCGCGCACATCACCACCACGACGCACCGTACGCGCTCGGTCGCGATAACCGCCGAGCACTCGAAGCACCAATCGCACTTCCTGGCGCATCTCGCGCGCTCAGCGACGCATCCGACGTCGATTGTCGACGCAAGTTGTCCATCCTAATGGATGCACGTGACATTCAAACCGTCAGTCCATCGGCGCTCTCGCGCGTCTCTCGCGCGTCTCTCGCGCGTCTCTCTCTCTCGCGCGCGCGTGCACGCACCTGGCACGTAAGCTATGCATCTTTGCCACCGATCCCGGGGCTTCGCGCGCGACGTTGGCGTCGCGTAACGCCATCGTCGTCGTCGTCGTCGTCGTCGTCGT
>Ga0181601_10003449_pt1 | contig 13395 bp, 9 predicted proteins | sample 041ome_8_FD_133020 | JGI IMG/M metagenome (GOLD analysis project Ga0181601, IMG submission 133020) | Coastal salt marsh microbial communities from the Groves Creek Marsh, Skidaway Island, Georgia - 041407BS metaG (megahit assembly) | ecosystem: Environmental > Aquatic > Marine > Intertidal zone...
CGTGATCGTGCTCCTTCTTGTCGTCGTCGTCATTTGATTTTGACTCTTCACCCTGACCGAGCGACGCAGACGGTGACATGGCTTGTTCGAGGAGCTGGATTCGACTCGCCGTCTTACTTTTGACGAGTTGGACGCGCGCGGCGCCCTCCTCCTGGAGACGCTGAATGCTCGCTTTAGCCTTGCGCTTTGCATCCTCCGTCCCTTCCTTGTCCGCTTCGGTTTGAATCTCCTCGACGCGATTGGAAATCGTTTCTTCAATTCGCTTGATGAGCGCCGCCGATTCCTCCTTGAGCTCGGACATGCGTCTCTCGCCAACTTGTTCCAAAGCTTTGTGGTACGATCCCGCGCGTTTGGCTTGCGCCAACTCGGCGCGTTGGCGGGCGGCGACGCTGCGTCGAGCCCCAGTGCGTTGCGCGCGTCTCTGAGCCGCGCGCTCGGCGACGCGATCGCGTTGTCGCGCGCGGTGCGCTCTGCGCGGCGCCGATCTGGGAAGCTCAAACGACGTCGTTTGATCCTTTGACGACGACTTACCGCTACTCTTCACGCGCCCGATCGCCTCTTCGACGAGCTTACGAACCCCGTCACCCTGGGAAGACTTGGAGAGTTCATCCACCACGCGTTCGAGCTCCGCCTTGATTTCCGCGGCGCTCTGAATCTTCTCCGTCAACTCGTCCGACGTCCGCTTCGCCTCCTTGCGCTTGCGATCGTCACTCAGTCTCATCGAGCGCGCCGCCGCTTTACGTCTCGCCTGCGCGCGTCTCAGCCCCGGGGACAGCCCGAGCGATGCACCGATGCGCGACAACCGACCATTCGCGCTCGACTCGCCCCGACTCGTCAAAGCGCCGCCGACGCCCGTCGACCGATCCGGCGTCGCCACGGCGCACGCGCCGACGACCACCGCCGCCCCCGCCAAGGCCAAGCCCGCCGCGCGACGAATCTTCACCGATGTCGACGACGCTTTCCCACGACGGTGATGATCGCGGTTCTCCTCCCCGGACAACAACCCGCGCGCTTCCTCGACGTCTCTCGCGTCTCGCGAACCCAAGAGCGCCGCGCGCTCCGCGGACGACCCGCGCATCCTTCTCGTCGCCCGTCCTCCTCCCGATCGATCGGTGTTCCGGATGGACGACCCGCTCTTCGTTCCTTCTACCCGTCCGCGCGCTAGAGATGACCCTTTTCCGCTCGAAACGTCGTCGCGTTCGATCGGTCGTCGCGATCGATCGAGAAGATGATGATGGTGTTACGCAACCGCACTCGGTGGACTCGACGTATCCGATCCCCAGTCCGTCCGTCCGTTCGTTCGGTGGCGTCGGTCGATCACACCAAAGCGCGCGCCTCTCCAATCCCCCGTTCGTCCGTCCGTCCGTCCGTCCGCACGTTCGTTCGTTCGTTCGTTCGTCGCGCGCGTCGTCGCGCTCTGCGGCGCCTCGCGCGTGTGAAGGTGTTACGCGACGCGACGTTGGATTTCGTTCGGGTCCACGATTGACGAGTCATGAACCGTGTTTTGGTAGAGGGGGTGCGGTTGCTTCACGTAATGGGATGGAAAAAAACCAATCACTTTGAAAACCTCTCTGTGATGGATGACGGTTGGTTTTGAGAACGTAGTAATCGTAACGGTTGTTGGGGTGAGTTTTTGTTTAATATGTATGTGCCTTTTGGGTTCATACTGTTTGGGCATATACTATAGTATATGTGTGAACGAATGTCGAGCGCCTAAAGTCGACGATGGATGATGGATGATGGATGAATCTCGAGGACTCGAGGACGGTGACGCGATCGAAAGCGATCACTCTCACGTTTTCTCGTTTAGTTGTTACACTCTACACGGCGCGTCTTCTCCAACAATCTCCACCAGTCTCTCCGCTAAGCAGTCGATGAAGCGCGCGGGTATTCATTCATTAATTAATCTAATAAGCCCGAATCCAATCCATTTTCATCATTCTTTCCGAGTGCGTCGGTCGTCTACCGCCCGTTCGTTCGCCCGCCGCGCGCGCACCCTTCGTCTCGCTCGCCCACCTCGCGTCCGGTCAACCCCCGAATCGCGTCCCGCGCCGTATACGACGCCGCTCACGCGCTGAGGATGATGTTATTGATCGGAATGAAGATCAGCTTGACGAAGAACCCGACGAAACCCATGATGACGAACCCGGTGGCGGTTCTCGACGCGATCTTCCAAAACTCCCGCGAGTCGGGCTTGGAGCACTTTTTCACCAGGCGAATCGAGTCCTTGGCGAAGTCTCGCACCGGTTTCACCGCGATGTCGGCGACTTCCATTCGGCTTCTACTTTGGGTTCACTTTTCCAGCGCGAGGGGATTAATGACGACCCCGACCGTCGCGTCCGTCAGTGTCGACCGCGTCGTCGTTCGATCGATCGCCGGTCCGTCATGACGGGAAGTCACTCGTGTTCAAAGTGCGCCGGGACGGGACAGGTGGCCGATCGCGTCGATGGGTTCGTGACGTGCGTCGGGTGTCAAGGCACCGGGAAGGATCACGCGACGACGTGCAATGTCCGAGGGTGCGAACGCCCGCGCGACGACGGCGAAGAAGGGGAACTCGTCGGGCGTTTACGCACGGATTCCGTCGCGGCGATGCTTCGGGAACTTCCCATGACGTCGCACGACCACGGGACGCGGGTTCCGTCGGTGGCGTTCGGGTCGAAAGGGACCGGCGTCGCGTTGGCGTACTTTTGTTCCGACGCGTGCGGCGCGTGTAAAGTCTTCGGGCCGACGTTGGCGGCGTTTTTGAAGGAGCACGAGGGCGAAGTCGAGTGCGTCGCCATCGCGTGCGACGCGGAGAATTCGTACGAGAGATTGACCGCGGTCGGGTGCGGGATGTTGAGAGTGAGCGACGGGGACGACGCGGAGGAGCGGGCGAGACGCGTGTCGACGGCGAATGCGATTTTGAGACGGTGCGGAGTCACGATGCTCCCGACGCTGGCGGTGATTGATTACAAAACTGGCGAGGTGGTCACGACCTGGGGTCGAACGGCGCTGACGGTGAATCCAAAAGGGGCGTTGCGGGCGTGGCGACGCGGGGAGAGCGGGTTGAATCCGTTTGGGACGCTCTTCAAGCAGTTTTCCGAGTCGGTCACGCGGTGCGCGTACTCTGGAACGTGATGGGAGATTGGAATTAAAAGCGTTTGTCTGTTTGTTTGTTTGTTGTAATACTTGTAATACTCTAGTACGACGCGCTGTTGTGTACGCGTCGTCGTCGTCGCGAAAATGGATTGATTTCATTCGCTCCGTCGCTTCAGAACGCCGCGCGTCGTCGTCGTCGACCGATAGAATGCCGATGACGGTGCCCGACGATGGCGGCGGCGGCGGCGACGACGATGACGCGATGCGCGCCGCCGCGGCGAGCCGCGCGTCGTCGTCGACGAGAGAGGCGTACGTGCGTGAAGACGTCGCGTGTGGAAGCGCAGAGTGCTCGACGCACGCGCGCGCGAACGCGCGCGCCGGGTGCGCCGACGTCCTCGCGTCGGTCGCCGACGGCGCGAGATGGTACGTCGTCTTTGACGCCGACGCGGTGGTGCGGTACGCCGAGGCGATCGAGCGAGGGTGCGTGGAGAATGTCATCGTCGCGCGGTCTACGTTGCGTCGGTTGGAGCCGAGCGGTCCCGCGACGCTTCGTGGACGCGCGATGCGAGCGATACGACGCGCCGGTGCGGATAAGAGACTTCGTGTGCACGTATTTGATGACGAACACTGCGCCGGGACGTCGAGGGTGGGGAAGAGGTTGGTTGGGTTGGCGCGCGCGTCGCGCGAGTGCGCGACGGCGGCGTATTACGCCGAAAAGGTGCGAGGGAAATTTCCCGTCGTTGTCGTCGTTGCGGATGCGCTCGCGAGCGCGTTCGCGGAAGAAGAAAACGATGGCGGTAGTAAGTTACCGGACGGCGTGATCGTGACCACGGGAAGAGGGTTTGCGGAGAAGTTTCTTACGACGGATGCCGACGCGGGCGCGCGCGCGGCTTTCGACGCCGCGCACGTCGCGAGCGCGCGGCGTGAAACGACAGAGGACGCAGAGAACGTGGGGACGTCGTACGAGGCGCACTGGAGCGAAAAAGACATCGAAGAGGGGTTAGAGTCTGGGAATCTCATCACCGGCGCGCTCGAGGTGAAGACGCTCGGTGTCGTGTGCGAGGGATACGTTGACGGCGTCTTCATTCCGTCCAAGCGCGCGATGAATCGAGCGTTTCACGGCGACGACGTCGTCGTCGCGCTGGAACCAAAGGAACGATGGGCGTCGTCGAGGGTGAACACGGTGATGGAAGAGGATGAAACGGCGGCGGCGGCGAATGCTCTTCCGAGCGATGAGAAAGAGGATGACGCCGCGGAAACGTGCGCGTCTGGAGCGCGTCGGGTTCGCACCGGTCGAATCGTCGGCGTCGCACGTCGGCGCGTCGTGGACGTCGTCGCCTGCTTGGATAGCGTAGACGAGGAGGACATCGTGAGAAACCCGCACGCGAAGCGTAACGGCGCGCTTTGCGTGCCAATGGATGGTAAGATTGTCAAGATTAAGCTTTTGACGAGACGCGCGAGCGATTTGGTCGGCATGCGCTTCGTCGTTCGCGTCGACGAATGGCGAACCAATCAACGTTATCCGAATGGACATTTGATCAAAATTCTCGGTGCCGTCGGTGACGTGGACGGTGAAATGGCGGCGCTGTTGGCGAGATACGACGTACCGACGGATCCATTTGGTGCGCAGGCGCTGGCAGAGTTGCCTCGAGACGGAGCAAGCTGGACCGTGCCGGAGTGCGAGTACGCGACACGTCGCGATTTACGACATCATCGCGCGTGTTCGATCGATCCGCCCGGGTGCACGGACGTCGATGACGCGCTGAGCGTGCACTTTCTACCAGAGGTGAACCCCCAAAACGGTGGCTCAATTGAGATCGGCGTGCACATCGCCGATGTGTCGCACTTTGTTCGTCCTGGGACGCTCTTGGATTATGAGGCGCGGCTTCGTGGAACGACGGTGTATCTGGTTGATCGGCGTCTCGACATGCTTCCGAGCCTGTTGAGCGAAAACTTGGCGTCTTTACTCGAGAAGCGCGATCGTCTCGCCCTCAGTTGCGTGTGGACGCTCAACGACAGGTTGGATGTGGTCGATGTGTGGTTTGGCAAGAGCGTCATTCACTCGCGACATCAAATGACGTATCATCAGGCGCAGGCGATTTATGACGGAGTATCCACAACCACGGAAGATGCCGTTGCCTTTGGCGACGAGGAGACGGGCGTCGTGCGACGAGACCTCAAGATGCTCGTCGATTTCGCATCGAAAGTGAACGCCGTTCGCGCGTCGCACGGAGCGGTGGAGCTCGAGAGCGCGGAGCTTCGATTCGAAACGGATGCGCAAACCAAGTCGCCGACCGAAGTGATTCAAAAACGAGAGGTACCGATGATGCGCGTCGTCGCCGAGCTGATGATTCTCGCCAATAGTGCCGCGGCAAAGACGATACACGCAGCGTTTCCAACGTCTGCGTTTCTGCGTCGTCACGCGCCGCCTCGCGAGGATGGTTTCGCAGAGCTCAAACGTCTCGCCGCGGCGCGCGACGTCGAGCTCGATTGCTCGAGCGGTGAAGCCTTAAACGCCTCTCTCGCGAGAATTTCCACAACTTTTGCAGACTCTGAAATCGCGACGCTCTTCAAGGGACTCGCCACGCGCGCCATGTCTGAGGCGCAGTACGTCAGTTCTGGATCCATACCGGCGGAAGATTCAGGCTTTGGTCACTACGGCTTGGCGCTGACGCATTACACGCACTTTACGTCGCCGATTCGCCGTTACGCCGACATCATCGTCCATCGTCAGATTGTTGCCGCGCTCGATCAAGCGCGGGGTGGAAGCGATGCCCAAGCCGTGAAGAAGTTTGAGTCCGACCGTTCGCTTGCGCACGGTGCGCTCGAACCCATCGCGACGCATCTCAACGAGCGAAATCGCGCATCCAAGCGTGCACAATCGCGATGTGGAGAAATTTATCTCTTATGGTTGCTTCGCGAAAAACCGCTCGTCGAACCGGCGGTGATTCACGAGATACGCGACGATGGTTTCCTTGTCTTCCTTCCGTCGTTTCACATCAAGGCTTCCGTTCGATTGAGAGATCAGGATGGTCGCGCCATTGCCGAACTCGCGTCGGATGACGATTTGGAACGCTTCGTCGTCTCTGTCACGGGTGCGTCTTCGCACTCGCACGTTCGAGCCACACCGCAGACAGGCGTCGTCGACGAGACGACGGAGACGTCCGACGCGTCGATTCGCGTCGTCAAATCGACGGACAGATCACTTGTTCGATCGTACGAGCTCTTACAAAAGGTCTGGGTGCGATTGAGCTGCAGAGACTCGCGTGCGCAGGGACCGAAACTGGATTTGAGATTGCTCGACGCCGAAAAGCATCCCGGCGTTGCCGAAGCGAAGATTTCGAGATCGTCGTCAGAGCGTCAACTCGTCGACTCGGCGCCGTCGTCGCTCTCGAGCGTCATGCGACGCGTCATCGAGGAAACGACGCCGACGCCGACGCAATCTGGCGACAAGATCAAACGCAAAATCTCAGTCGATAAGGACGACGCCGATTCGTCCTCTTACGACGACGACGGTGACGACGACGACGACGCGGTTGCGACGAAACTCAACGTCTCTGCCAAATCATCCAAGCGTCGCGTCAACTCTTCATCCTTTTCCAAACTCCACATTCACGACACCACCACCACCGCCGTCGTCATCACCGACGACGGCCCAGACGCCAATCTCCGCGTCCACCGGAACCAACGACAAAGCGCCTCGACGCCACCATCCGCCCTCATCCATCGCCAACGCGCCGCTCGCGCCTGGGCTCGGCTCGCGTCCACGCGTTTCTTCGGCGCTCGAGGTCGCGCGCGATACGAGCGCAGGCGTCAACGCGTCGAAGAGCGGTACGCCGCGCTTCGTTAAAAACTCCACGCAGACGGCTCATTAGTCTTTTTAGACGCGTCCGTGCGTCGTAGAATTTAGATTTAGCGGTAGAATTTCATCCATGCATTCATCCATCTCAAGCGTCGCTTCTCGCTTCGGCGCGCTCGAGAGGAGGTTTCTTTTGAGCCTTTGGAAATCGAATCGAATCCTCACACTCACCCGCCGCGCGGTGCCGGGCGATACGAAACCGAAACCAAACAAGCGAGGATATGAGTAAACGCCGCGGGAGCGCGCACGTCTTCACCTCCGAAGACGCGGACGACCGCGCCAACGCCCACGCGAAATACAATGTCTACTATTGTAAATTCTGCGGCGACCACGTCCTCACGACCACGGCGACGCTCTCAGAGCTCCCGCGGCGGAAAACGGACGACGCCATCGTCATCGACACGAAGAAACACGTGGCCAAGATGCGAACGACGTGTCAAACGACGCCGGTGGGGATCCGACACGAGGACGACGGGAAGATTGAATTGAGATTTAGACACCTTTGCGGCGAGGTTCCGGTGGGGTACGAAGCCGAGGGACCGAGCGGACGGTTGTTGTACATTCTCGATGGGGCGTTGAGCGCGTTCGATTACGAACAAGATCACGGGGAGGGCGATGACGCGCGCGGGAACGACGCGGATGGGGGCGTCGGTGCGAGACCACCACCGCCGTGCATCGTGGCGGGCGCCGACGGAACGACGCAAGTGGACATTGAAGTCCAACAACGCGCAAAGGAGTACGCCGTCGAAAAGATTAGCGCGAGTTGCGTCTTCATGAACGTCGTCGGTCCGGCGCACGCGTGTAACGCTGGGTTATTGGAGTACCTCGGTGTGGTTTTAGGGTTGAGATTGACGCAAATGTCATTGTTGAGTGGACATAAACAGACGTCGCGCGTCTTGTTGGCCAAAGGTACCAATCCATCCCAGGCGTACGCGGCTTTGCGTCGGGCGATGGAGACCGAACGGGCGCGCGCGGCAAAGATCGCATCCGGTCAAGGCGACGCGGCGAATTGAAAGCGCCGTCGCCGTCTGCGCGCGCGCGCGCGCGGTAGTCGCTGTGTAGTTAGTTTGGATGATTTGTTAATACTTAGTCGAGCGCCAGCGTTTGCGCGTACAAAAAAGATGAGTGAGTGCCTGATGACGATTACGATTTCGTCACAACGCGACTCGCGCGACGTTTGTAGAAAAAGTACCTCCGCGCGTGCGCGCGCGCATAATCGTCGTCGTCGTCGTCGTCGTCGTCGTCGTCTGCGCGCGCGTTGATTTCACGCGAACCGGAACGAAGCGTAATTTCAACGACCTCCAGCTGTTTTCAGTTTTGAATTGAATTCCAACACGCGTCGCTCGAGACCGCGCGCCGTCGGTGCGCGCGCCGTCGAAACGCGTCGAAACGCGTCGTCGGGATGTCTGGCGTGCGGGCGTTGATCGATAAGGCGCTCCTCGGACCGTCGTCTGGGGATGAGTCGCCCGGGGAAGATTTCGCGGGCGTTCCGACGTGGGGGTCGCCGGCGCGCGCGGAACCGTCGAGCGCGTACATTCGTCGCGTGCGCGGATTCGCGGAGAGAATGGCGCGAGAGGTGGAGCGGGAGGATGATGCGCGGGGTGGGTCTTCGTCTCGTGGTTTCGTCCGGGAGGGTGAAGGATCGGGTGGTGATTACGAGCGGGCGCGCGGGTCGAGCGGCGGTTTCGGAGCGGAAAATTTGAGCGCGCGGTTTCAACGCGCGGGCGTCGAGGATGATGACGATTTGATGGAGGAACTGCGTAGTAATTTGCCGAGGGATGATCCCTTGCTCGCGCAACGACGAAGGGGGTCGACCGCGGTGTCGCCGTTGAAGCCGTCACCGTTGAAGCGAGGCTTGGACGCGCGCGCCGCGGATGGGACGCGGGCGAGTAAGGAGCGCTCGGACGCGTTAGCGAGCGTTTTGGAACGAGAGCGCGCGGCGCATTCTCAGACGCGTAACAAGTACGAAGAACTGGGTGCGCACGCGGCAATCGTACTACGACAACGTGACGATGCGCGCGCGGCGCTCAAGACGTCGACGTCGAGAGAAGAAGCGGCGAATGCGAGAGTGGAAGAGTTGAATAAACGCCTGGAGGATGAGCGAGCGGCGAGCGAGCGCCGATTGCAAGAACTCCAGTTGTCCTCTTCAAAGTGGCGAGACGCGCAGTTGAGTGAAATTAACGCCATGCGCGAGTCCGCAGAGCTGAGGATGCGCGAGGCGAACGAAGCCGCGGCTCGCGTGGATGATCGGATTGCCGACCAAGTGGCGCAGTACGAAAAACGCTTGAGCGAGGCGGAGCGGGAAGCGGCAAAGCGCGCGCGAGATTCGATCGGTCGGTTCGGCGCTTTAGCGTCTTCAACAGAAGTGGCGGCGGCGAGAGAAGCGAACGCGCTCAAATCGAAACTGAAGGACATGGAGAAGGCGCTCGAAAAGGCGAGGCAGGAACGACTGAACGCGACGCACGCGGCGGCGGCGGCCAAACGCGACATGGACGAAGCCGTGGGACAGTTTGAGTCGTATCGCTCAGAACTCGCGAGCTCGAGGGAATTGCTTCACGCGCGGGATGACTCCATCGCCAGTTTGCGTCGTGAATTACGAACGATGGAATCGGAACGCGAGGATGCGCGCGCACAAGTCAGCCGCTTGGAAGTGAAGAATCAGGATTTATCAATCAAGGTGTCGTCTTTGGAGGGTGTGCTGGGCGACGTGGGAGGACACAAACGTAAGATTATGATGCTCAAGGGGAGGTTGACGCACCTAACGGCTGAGATACAACGCGCCAAGGAGGAAAACACCTCGATGAAGAAGTATTTCGTGGATGAAATGTGCGTCATGAAGGGCAAGTGCGCACAAGACGTCAGAGACGTCGTGTCGAAAATCACGAACTACTACGAAAAGCGATTGAGCGCATCAAGCAAAGAGAGAGTAATTGAACTAGAAGACTTAGTTCGAAAGCTAGAGGATGAGATTCATAGCTTGAAGCGGGAGCACGAGAATGTGCTGCGCACGGCTCTTGAAGCCGAGCGGGACGCTCTTTCGAATGCGTCTGAATCATCCATCCGCGCTTCCACGCAGCGCACCATAGAAGCCGAAAAAGCTAGAGCTGTCGCGGAAATGGCTGTGCGCGAAGCGACTGAAAAGCTCGAGTCGAGCGTTCGCGAGCGTGATGCGCTCGAAGTGTCTCTCATCGCTGTGAATGAGGACGTCGCCGCTCTCAAGGCGGAACGCAGCACGTTCAACGAAAAAATCTTGCAGCTTCAAGGAGAGCTCGAGGAGTCTCAAGCCAATGTTCGTGATTTAACAACCCTTCTCAACAAGCGCAAGTCTGCGAGCGCGGATGACGAGGAGTTGATGGAGCGTCTGAAGGATGAATCGTCTTCGTTATCTTCCATGCTCGACGCGTTGCGAGCGCAGGTGGAAGAAGCGAAAGCGGAAACGGCGATCGCTGTCAAGCGGGCAGAGGAGACGGCACAACTCGAAATTGAAGCCATGAAAAGAGGGTTGGAAATGTCTGCGGATCGGATTGCGAGCGAGAATGAGGAGCGCGTCTCGCAGCTCGAACGCGAACTCGCCGAAGCGTTGGAGACGAAAAAGTTGGCCCGAGAGGAAGCGTACGAGTTGCGCTCGCAGCTCGATCGTTACGAAGCGCTGACAAAACTCCAGGACGACGCCATGTCAGCCAGCAAGTCGCAAGTAAAATCTCTCTCGAGGAGGTTGAAAACATTGGAAACGAGCATGTCTGGGGGATCTCCGATGCCGAGTTCGCCTCAAAGTTCTCCCGGTCGTTCCTTCTGGCTCACTCCCGGAAGCTTGACGCCGGGCTCTCCGATTTCTAGACCTGCACCGACACCGATCACAGCCTTGCCGGTGCGTTCGCCAAGGTCTCCTCGACCCTCTTCTTCTTCGCGCTCGCCTTTGGCGAGTCCAATCAAATCTCCCCTGTTCAAAGGCTTGGAGGAAGACGACGTTTGATTTTAGGCTCCACTAGACACACTAAGTAGATTTTTTAAAGGATGATATCATTTTCATCGACATTCAAAAACTAAGTATTCTCATAGGTACAGCTAATTCACGTTCACGTCTCCATCGCGGTGGCTTCGGCGCGCTCGCGCTCCTCGGCTTCCTTCTTGCCCAAACCGCCACAGTGCGCGTCGACATCCGGCACCGGTTCAGACGGATAGTAGCCATAATGCAACTCACCTACGTCGTCTCCAGTCACCTTGGTCCATCCATTCTCACCGACGTGGTACACGCTCACCGTACCACCAGAAAAGGCGTCTCTGAAGGTTGCGTGATAGATGGCTCTGCGTCCGAGCTCGCACGCCTCCTTGACTGACAAGTCCCATCTGTATCCTTGGTCTAAAACACCGTACGCAAACAGCGAACCCGATCCAACGCTGAATCGCTGACCCTTGAGTCTAGTTCCTTCGCTATCAACGTAATAAAGCCCCGGGCCGTTGATATCCCACCCCGCAACCATGGTGCCCATCGACAAGCCTCGGCCCTTGTAACTGTACAAGGTGTTGGCCAACAGCTTGGACGCCGCGCGCACCGTGATTCGCTTTCCATTCTCCAATTCGTGCAATCTGCACTGAATCCCCAGGTTGCGCTGCCAGAATTGACAATCAGCAGCGCCACCAGCCATCGTACCGAGCAAAAACGGGTTGATCTCAATCACTTTTTTCACCGTTTGCGAAGAGATGTACGGTCCTTGAGATGCGCGAGAATCGACGGCGATGACGATCCCGTGCTCAAAGATGAAACCCAACGTCGTCGTACCGTGCGCGGGTTTAACGTAATTGATCACTTCGCGTTGGAAGGAATCAAACTGCGCGCGAGTAAAACAGTCACGATGAAGCCTTCTCGTCAGTCTTTCGTTCCCGAGAGCGCCCAGCCTTTGACCTACGCGCGCGTCTCGATCTCAACCCCGTTTCGCGTTCCTACACCCATCGCATCGTCGATACACGCACGTCTTCCACCGCCGGTGACTTAAAATTACACTCGTGCACCGTTCCTTTCAATTCATCGAGCCTGTATCGCGCGCGCGTCGCGTCGTCAGTCTACATTCGCGCGCGTTCAAACAACCGAGGTTGAGAAAACGGCTCAACGAAGATCTCGCGTTCGTCGTCGTCGTCGTCGTCGTCGTCTCGCACGTACGTTTCCTCGACGTGTTTACCGACGTCACCGCCTCTCGCGGAGGCGTTGAGAAAACTAAAATCGAGCGTCGGACCGGGCATCGTCGCGTCGTTCCGAGCGCGCGCGCGCGAGTGACTACCGTCTGCGAAACGGAACGGATTGGTTTCGTTGGGAGTCACTACCTATTTGACGGGTCATTACTCGAGATATTTGGATTTCGGTTAAACACGAAAATGAATACACAAATGAAATACACAAATGAAAGTACACAACTGTCCGGGAGGACGAATTTAAGCGAGCTCGTAGCCTCGCACAGCCGTCATGGTGTGGAAACCATCGTTGCCGCGACGCGTTCGCACGCCCGATGTCATCCCGCGTTGGACGGAGAAGTAAAGAATGATGGCGACGAGGACGATGCCGCCGAAGACGCCAAATATAAAGCCTCGCTGAAGCACGTACGTGCCGATCGAGTCGTACCTATCGTATCTATCCTCCATGAGCTCGGTGCCGACCCAGCAAGTGGCGGCGGCGAGAATAATCACCAAGGGAGCGATGATGCGATGCGCTAAGAACCATAACGGGCGAAGAGCTGTCGGGATGAAACCGAGACGGGAGCCTTGCTCTGGATTTTTGTTCGGGCGAAGCGCGCCGAGAGCGAGCTGAATGAGCCAAAGCGCGATGACGGCAACGCCGAGCGCGTAGTGTTTCTCTAAATCATCATCTTCTCCGTGCTCATCGCGTCCAATCAAGAGACCGAGGGCGACTGCGAAAAGTAAAGAGCCCGCGCCGACGCACGCGAGGTGCGCGTTGAACCACATGCCGTTGGGAATAATATTCTTTAGCAGCGCCGCCGCGCTCGCCGACGGCATAAATATGAGCCAAGCCAGCGCCATCAACACACCGTGTGCGACGTCTCGCTTCAAGTGAGAACCGCTCCCGTAGGTGGAACCTCCTTTACCAGTCAGGTCAACCGACACGACGCCTCTGCTCGAGTGCGTACCAGGCCAACCGGAAGTTTTCATGGCCCAAATGAAGGATATCGAGCCGGGAGCCGAGCTAGCGTCGACAAACTTGAACTTGATCTCCGTCGAAGTGCCGTCCGAAGTGTGCGTAGCCGAAGTTATCGGGCAATTTGATGCACAAGCATTCGATGGAGTTGCCGTGCTCGTCAACGTGTAACTCGTCACGGATGACAGTACCGCATCTCCGACGACGACATCCGCCGAAGACATGGACCTACCGGGCCCGAAAGACGCCCAGCCGCTCGTCGTTGGATTCAAAGCTCCCGAAAATCTCGCTCTGATCCAATGATTTACCGTGC
>Ga0181601_10003453_pt1 | contig 13386 bp, 12 predicted proteins | sample 041ome_8_FD_133020 | JGI IMG/M metagenome (GOLD analysis project Ga0181601, IMG submission 133020) | Coastal salt marsh microbial communities from the Groves Creek Marsh, Skidaway Island, Georgia - 041407BS metaG (megahit assembly) | ecosystem: Environmental > Aquatic > Marine > Intertidal zone...
ATTTCCCCATTGACCAAATAGCGCAAACCACCGTGCATGAGTTTCGATGAGGCGGCCGACGTAGCGCCCGAGAAATCGCCTTTTTCCAACAAGCCGACGCGCAAGCCGCGCAGGCTGGCATCGAGTGCAATTGAAGCACCAGTTGCGCCGCCGCCAATGACCAGCACATCAAAATGGGTCTGTGCGAGGGACGCAAAATCTCGTTGCATGGGGTGAAGCATAAACCAACCTATGGGGCGGCCAATCGGCCTGCTTGTTACGTGAATTTCTGCAGTATAGACTATTATTTACATTTTAGGGGGAGAGAAAATGCCACAAATTTTGGTCAATGACATCAGCCTTTATTACGAACATCGCAAGCCAGAACGGGCCAGTGGTGCGGCGCCGTTGATTTTAATTCGTGGGCTTGGCACACAGCTCATTCAGTGGCCGGAAGCCTTTCTTGATTATTTTCTCGATCTTGGTTTAGAGCTCATTTTATTCGATAATCGCGACGTTGGGTTAAGCCAAAAGCTGGATGCTGCGGGGGTGCCCGATATCGGCGCCCTAATGGCTGGTGCCAGCTCTGGGGCGATGTTTCCTGTGCCTTATACAATTGCCGATATGGCGCAAGACGTGATCGGCTTGATGGATGCGCTGGCCATCGATAAGGCCAATATATTTGGGATGTCTTTGGGCGGCATGGTGGCTCAGCATTTGGCTTTTTCACATGGCGCGCGTATGTCGCATGTAATTTGCGTCATGTCATCGTCGGGCAATCCTGATTTGCCGCCACCCGACGCTGGCGCTTTGGCACCGAGTGGGGCTGAAGATGAAGCGACCTTAATCGATGAGCTGACCGCCAGCCTAGGACAATTTATGAGCCCGGGGTTTCCAACACCAGAAGCTGACCGCCGCGCTTTGGCTCAGAAGATTGTTGCGCGCAGTTATCATCCTCAAGGGGTTATTCGACAAATGGCTGCGGCTTTGGCCGATGGCAGCCGGGTCGACCGACTGGCGACGATCAAGGTTCCTTTCATGGTGATTCATGGTGATAGCGACGCATTATTGCAGCCGGTTTGTGGCCAAGACATTGCCGATCATGTGCCGCATGCCACATGGCTATTAGGGGCCGGCATGGGCCATGATATTGGCCCGGGGATAGAAAGTATTATCGGGCCAGAAATCGCCAAATTCTTAAGCCTCGCTTGACAATTGGCGGGCTAAATTGTGATATGCGCGTCTCATCATAGAAGGCGTTAATTCAGGGGAGCAAGAAATGTCTGTATGTATCGTTGGCTGGGGCCACACAAAATTCGGTAAATTAGAAGACCAAGGTTTGGAAGATTTGCTGGTCTCAGCGGCCAATGAGGCAATGGCTGATGCTGGTGTTGGGCCAGAAGATATTGATGCGATTTATGTCGCCACTTTTAACGCCGGTATGTCGGAGCAGGATTTCATTTCGTCTATGGCTTTGCAAGTCAGCGACGCCTTCCGTTTCACGCCATCAACGCGGGTCGAAAACGCCTGTGGCTCCGGTTCAGCGGCGGTTTTCCAAGCGGCCAATTTGATCGAAGCCGGTCGGGCTCGTCGGGTGTTGGCTATTGGCGTTGAAAAAATGACACATTTGTCGAGCGCTGATGTGGGCCGCTGTTTATCGCGTGCCAGCTATATGCCTGAAGAGGGTGACCAAGGGCTGACCTTCCCTGGAATTTTCGGCGTCGTGGCTGGTAAATATTTCCAGAAATATGGCGACCAAAGCGATGCTTTGGCCCAGATTGCGGCGAAAAACCACAAAAATGGCTCAGTTAATCCATTGGCCCATATGCAGAAAGATTTTGGCTTTGATTTCTGCCGCGCCGAATCTGACAAGAACCCGATTGTCGCCGGCCCATTGAAGCGCACGGATTGCTCAATGATTTCGGACGGTGCAGCAGCCATTATCTTGTGCGATGAAGAAACCGCGCAAGACCATGACAAAGCAATTGCCTTTCGTGCGCGCCAGCAAGCTAATGACTTTTTGCCAATGAGCAAACGCGATGTTACCGCGTTTGATGGCCCAGCCACGGCTTGGCGCAATGGTTTGGCTGAGGCGGGCGTTTCACTAAATGATTTGAGCTTGGTCGAAACACATGACTGTTTCACCATTGCCGAGCTTATTCAATATGAAGCCATGGGACTTGCCGAGGCCGGCAAGGGCGCCGATGTGCTGGCCGACGGGACGGTCTATAAGGACGGCAAATTACCTGTGAACCCATCAGGTGGCTTGAAAGCCAAGGGTCATCCGGTTGGTGCGACAGGTGTTTCTATGCATGTGATGGCTTCGCGTCAGTTGATGAATGATGCTGGGGAAATGCAGGTAAAAGACGCCAAGCTGGCTGGCATTTTCAACATGGGCGGCGCCGCAGTGGCCAATTATTTGTCAATTCTTGAGCGGGTCAAATAAGCAAGGCTGAGCCACTCGAAATAACTCGTTAAATACAAAGAGCGCGGCATGCCGCGCTCTTTTTTGTTTGAATATGTGGGTGTTTTATTTTGACGCTTGTTTCAAATACGCAATGACATCGTGACGTTGTGAGTCTTTGCGTAAGCCAGCGAAAGCCATGCGCGTGCCTTTTACTGTTTTGCGCGGATTGGCCAAATAAGCATCCAGCGTCGCCTCGTCCCAAACTTTCGCGGTTTCAGCAAAGGCTATCATGCCTTTGGAGTAGGTATAATCCGAGAGGACAGCAATCTCGCGACCAATGATATTGTTTAATTGCGGGCCAACGAGATTTTTGGCGTCAGCGCCAACACGGTGGCACGATACGCATTTTTTGAAAACTTTGGCGCCTTTTGTCGCGTCGCCATCAGGATATGGCGCGGCAAACGCAAGGCAGGGGGCTAACATTAGGGCGGCAAGGGTCAGCGACTTTTTCATCATTATCTCTCTCATTAGAATTCGTTAATGTAGATAAATCGTTTGGCTGTGCCTGCCAAGCGCTATGCTGTCGCAGGCTAGCAGGATTAAGGTACCAGCCATTGCAATTTGGTTTCACCATTTTGAAAATCAAACAAGGCGCGACGGTGGCCTTTGGCGGCCAAATAAAGCCACTCAATGGTCTGTATATCGGCGCCAATCGGTACAAAGAAATCGCGGCCATCATTAGTTGCAGTGGCATCAAAGGTAACGTCACTTGGCGTTTGTAAAGCGGTGCCGGGTCCTTGCGTGACTTGATAACACTCGCGGCTCATGGGACGGGTCGCAGCCCAAGCGGCTTCCAGCTCATCGCCGGACAGGGGATGCAAGTGCACGGTTAACCGCAATTGAATTTTAGCCTGCGCATCATAAAAATGCATGGCAGCAATCGGGTTTTGTGCCAGTTGCGCGACTTTCGAAGAACGCGTGTCAGTGTGAAAGCGCAAACGACGCGCTTCTGGGTCACAGGCACGCAGCACAATTGTACGCATGTGCGGCTGGCCATTGGCATCAACGGTGGCAACGGTAGGGGTATGAAATGGTGCGCGCGCGTCTTTCACACCGCGGCTCAGCATTGACCAAGCATATTCGCAACTGTCTTCTAGGCTGTCATAGCACGATAGAAGCGGAGGCCCGCGCCGTTGCTTGTCAGGTTTTTGGTCAAATGGAACATCACTCATAATCCACATATAGCCCGCTGGCGCTTATTGTCTAGGGGGATGGCTGGTGATCCCGGGTGGATTCGAACCACCGGCCCCCAAATTAGGAATCTGGTGCTCTATCCAACTGAGCTACGGGACCAGCCTGAACACAGCCTATCGTAAAACTTGCCATAATTGAAGTTACAGGCGTGACATTTTGCCGTTGAGCCAGATGCCAAAAGGCTGGCGTGCTGTGACGCAACTGGTTAAGCTGAAAGGCTCATTGACGGGAGAGAGACATGACAGCTGTAGATCAAAAACAACTGCAAGAGTTTAAGCAGCAAGCGGAAGCTTGGTTTGCTGAGAACACGCCTCGAGAGGTAGATTTCATGCTGCCTTTGACCTTTATGGAGGTAGGCCAAGACCAGCAGTTTGAGTTTTTGCGCGATTGGCAAAATAAGGTCTATGAAGCAGGCTATTTGGGCGCCCACTGGCCAAAAGAATATGGTGGCGGCGGCCTTGATAGAGCTTTCCAAGATGTGGCAACCAAAGCCATGGCGGCTGAGCGCACACCGATTATGCTCAATGCTATCGGCTTGAACTGGACGGGGCCGCTATTGCTCGACCGCGGGTCAGAAGAAGAAAAGAAAAAATATATTAAAGGTATTTTGTCGGCCGAAGAAATTTGGTGCCAAGGGTTTTCCGAGCCTGACCACGGCTCTGACCTCGGCAATGCGCAGACCCGCGCCGTGCGCGAGGGCGATGAGTATGTCATCAATGGCTCGAAAATTTGGACGACGCAGGGCAATTACGCCGATTATATGATTTTGCTGGCTCGCACAAACCCAGAAGCCGAGAACAAATATAAAGGTTTGAGCTTTTTCCTCGCGCCAATGAAGGGGCAGGGCATTGAGACCGTGCCAATTCGTAAACTGACTGGGGAGTATGGTTTTACCCAAACATTTTTTGACAATGCCCGCATTCCCGCTTCGTGTTTAATGGGGCAAGAGGGCGAGGGCTGGTTAATTGCCATGCAAACATTGGAATATGAGCGCGGCGCGCGTTCGGGTCAGGCAGGTGGGCATGTGATGATGTCAGCCGACCCAGCCGATATTCTTGATTTGGCGCGCCATGCGCAAATCAATGGCAAGCCAGCGATTGAAGATCCGGCTATTCGCGAGGAATTAGTCGCCCTGATGACAGAAGCTCGCGCTTTAGGCCTGAATAGCCGCCGCGATAAAATTCAACCTTTGGCACAAGACCGGCCAATGTCGCTAGCGCTGGGAAGCAAGCTGGCCAGTACTGATTTTTATCAACGTTTGAATGCCTTTGCCATCGCTATGCAAGGCACGCGCGCCGCCTATTATGTCGGTGACCCGCAAGCCCATGACAATGGCGTTTGGCAGCGTGGCTATTTGAATAGTTTTTCGGCCACCATTGGGGGCGGAACGTCACAAATTCAGCGCAATATTATTGGTGAGCATGTTTTGGGCTTGCCGAAAGGCTAAGGCTCAACCGCGTCAAAGGAGAGACATATGTCAGCTTTAATTAATGCCGGCCTGACCCCAAGCATTGGATTGAGCGAGGAACAAGCGCAATTAATTGATATTGCCCAAAATTTCTGCCGTGATAAATCGCCCATTGATCAAGTACGCAAGCTGCTTGACGACGACACAGGATTTGACCCAGCGGTTTGGAACGAAATTGCCGAACTGGGATGGTTGGGTATTGGTGTGCCAGAGGAATTTGGCGGTATTGGGCTTGGACTTGGCGAGCTGGTGCCGATTGTTGAGCAAATGGGACGCCAATTAATGGCCTTGCCATTTGTGTCCACCATCATTGCGGCGCAGGCTATTTTGCACGCTGGCACCAGCCAACATCAGCAAAAGTACTTACCAGCTTTGGCCTCAGGGACACCGGCAACTTTGGCGCTATGCGAAGAACACGCTGATTGGAACCTGGAAAATATTAGCTGTACGGCAAGTCAGACCGATCAAGGATTGGTCTTGTCGGGCCGCAAATTTTTAGTCACCGATGCGCTGCAGGCTGAGTTGTTTATTGTCTCTGTTCTCTATAATGACAAGCCGGCCTTGGTCATTGTCCCGCGCGCCGCCCTTGCCGAGGGGGCGATGAGCCGCGAGCAAATCATTGATGACACGCGTCGGTCTTATGCGCTTGATTTAAACGGTGTTTGTGTCGATGCCGATAGCCTGTTGGAACCATCGAAAGCCACGGAGACATTGGCTCATATTGAGTTGGCTAGCTCATTGCTATTGGCTGCTGAAATGGTTGGTGGCGCATATAATGTCATTGATTATACGCTGGATTATCTCAAAACCCGCAAACAGTTCGGGAAGCTAATCGGCAGCTATCAGTCATTGAAACACACGATGGTCGATGCTCATATGGGCTATGAGCGTGCTCGCTCGCATTTATACAGTGCCGCTTATCTGTTTGATCAGCAAGGTGAAGGGGAAGTGGCTGTGCGCATGGCCAAAGCCGAAGCCAATGAAGCATTTTCTTTCGCATCTGACCGCGCCATCCAGTTTCATGGCGGTTTTGGCTTTACCTATGATTGCGATGCACAACTATACCGCCGTCGCGCCATATGGTGTTCGGCGCTGCACGGAGACGCTCGCTATCACCGACGCAAATTAGCCGATTTGATGCTGTAATTCATTTGCAATGGCGCACGGCTCTTGAAAAAATCCATGGCTTCAACGACAATCAAGTCAAAAGGAGACTGGTCGTGCCGGCTGTGAGCTATCTTGAGATAAACCAAAAACGCCAGCCCGCGAAAGGCGTGCAGGCGCGGTTGCTGGGCTGTTTTCTAGTGCTTTTCTTAGCGGCTTGTGGGGTGCCGCAAATTGACCCGCAAGAAGAAGTTAAAATTGGTGCGCGGCTGCATCCCAAAATCATTGAAGAGTATGGTGGTGTTTACAATGATGCACGGGTAAAGGCCTATGTTGAGAATGTGATGCAGCGCATTGCCAATGCTTCTGATGACCCCAACCAAGCCTATCGCATTACGGTTTTAGACACGCCCATCGTCAATGCTTTTGCCTTGCCCGGTGGCTATACTTATGTCACGCGGGGACTGTTGGCGCTGGCCAATAACGAAGCCGAATTGGCGGGTGTTATCGGTCATGAAATTGCCCATGTAACGGCTCGCCATAGCGTAAAGCGGCAGTCGACGGCTCAGGGCACGGCCGTATTAGCGGCAGTACTTGGCGCTGTGGTCAGTTCAGCTAGCGGTGTTGATGTCGGCTTGACCCAAGACCTTCTTAATTTGGGCGGCGGCGCCTTGTTGGCGGGTTATAGCCGTGAACAAGAATATGAAGCGGATAACCTAGGCATCGCCGCTTTGGCGCGGGCAGGGTATGAGCCACATGCGCAAGCAGATTTTCTGGAATCTCTAGGGCGTTATGCCGCTTACAAGTCTGGTCGTGATGGAAAAAGCTCTACTGGTTGGTTCGACAGTCACCCCAACACCCGCGAACGTGTTGAGAAAGCGAGTGAAAAAGCAGACGCCAAAAAATTGCCAACCAGCACGCAAGTCAATGCCTCTAGATATTTGTCGGTGATTGATGGGTTGCTATATGGCGATGGGGTCGAGCAGGGGGTGGTTAATGGCCGTCGTTTTTCTCACCCCGATTTGCGCATTTCATTTAAAGTGCCGCCAGGGTTCCAACTCACCAACTCAGCTGACAAAGTAACGGCGGAACATCGGGTCGGTGTGAAAATTATTTTTGATGTTGCGTCGATTCCCAAGGGGCTAGGTCTGGCAGAGTATGTCAATGATATCTGGGGCCCAACAGGGCACGTGGGGCGCACTCAAAAAACCACCATCAACCGTCGCAAAGCCGCCATGGGCAAGGTCAAAACCAAGGAGGGGGTCGCCCATTTATTGGCCATTGACTATGAAGATGGAAAGGTTTTCCGATTTGGTGTGATTGCCCCATCAGGACAGCAGAGCAATGCCGAAAGCGCTTTTGCCAGTCTGCGTCAGAATATTAATTTCTTGAGCGAAGCGGCAGCTGAGGCCATCAAGCCTTTGCGTCTATCTATTATTACGGTGCAAGCTGGCGATAGCATTGCTAGCCTTAGCCGACTAATGGCCGATGGCGGTAGCGATAAGCAGTCACTATTTATGGTGCTCAACGGTTTAAAAAAGGGCGACGTTATTGAGCCGGGTCAACGGCTCAAATTGATTGCCAATTAACTAAATCAAACCAGCGTGTTGCGGGTCGCCGTCGGTTTTTTCCAGCAGAATATTTTTCAACTTACCGAGCGCTTCATGCTCAATTTGGCGCACGCGTTCTTTAGAAATCCCCAATTCATCGCCAAGCCGTTCCAAGGTCACAGTTTCCTCGGTCAAACGACGCGAGCGAATAATAACCAGCTCGCGTGGGGTAAGGTTTTCAAGCGCATCGCTAATCCAGTTTTTACGCTGGTGCGTGTCCAATTTGTCGCCGACTTCATCGTCGGGCAGGGCGCGGTCGCAGACCAAAAGGTCTTGCCATTCGGTCACATTTCCATCGCCAGATTTGTCGGAGATGGTGGCGTTCAAAGAGCGGTCATTGCCCTCCATCCGGCCTTCCATGCGCTCAACATCCTCGACTCGCACCCCCAATTCGCGGGCTACGTAATCTCGGCTTTCGTGGGTCATATTGCTACCGATATCGTTAATTTTGGCTCGCAAACGACGCATGTTGAAAAATAAAGACTTTTGCGCAGCCGTTGTGCCGGTGCGTACAATTGACCAATTACGCAAAACATAGTCTTGAATGGCCGAGCGGATCCACCAACCTGCATAGGTCGAAAAACGGACTTCACGATCAGCGTCAAAGCGATTGGCTGCCTGCATCAGGCCAATATTGCCCTCTTGAATTAAGTCAGCCATGGGAAGGCCATAGTTTCTGAATTTGCTGGCCAGCGCGACGACAAGGCGCATATGGGCACTTGTTAACTCGTGGAGCGCCTTTTCATCGTGGGTCTCCGCCCATTTCCGCGCTAGAGCTTGTTCGTGCTCCAGCTCCAATAGCGGCAACTGCATCGCCTTTTTAATAAAACGGCGAGTTGATTGAACTGTTTCTTGCGTATCTAAATGAGCCATATGTGTATCTCCTATTAAGAGATACGTCGCCGTGGGTCATTTGGTTCACATTTATTTCAGAAAAATTTCCTAGGCGCCATCGGTATCAGGCTGGCGACGCGCGCCACCGGTGGTTTTGGCGAGGATGGCCTCTAATTCGACAATCGCTTCATCCTCAGTCACTTTATCAATCGTTGCGACTTCACGCGCCATGCGCTCAAGCGCGCGCTCATAAAGCTGGCGTTCGGAATAAGATTGCTCGGGCTGATTTTCATTGCGGAACAGATCGCGGACAACTTCAGAAATGGCAATCAAATCGCCTGAGTTGATTTTCGCTTCATACTCCTGCGCCCGACGGCTCCACATGGTGCGTTTAACGCGAGCGCGCCCTTTAAGCGTTTTCATGGCGCCATCTAGAATGCTTGGTTCGGCCAATTTGCGCATGCCAATTTGCGAGGCTTTATCGAGGGGCACGCGCAACACCATTTTCTCTTTTTCAAAATTGACGACAAACATTTCTAAAGACATGCCAGCGACTTCTTGGGTGACAATTTCCGTCACCTGACCGACACCATGTGCTGGATAGACAACATATTCAGCGACCTTGAAGCCCTGTGCTGAACGCCGCACCACTTCTTTAGCGGCGGGTTTCTTGGCAGCCGGTTTTTTAGCCGCAGGTTTTTTTGCAACTGGCTTTTTGGCGGCTGTTTTCTTTTCGACTGGTTTTTTCGCTACCGGCTTTTTAGTTGCGGCGGGCTTTTTGGCCGCTGGCCGCTTTGCTGCCGTTGTTTTTGGTGCGGTGGTTTTCTTTGCTGTTGGTTTTTTTCGGGCAGGGTTTTTGGCCGCAGGTTTTGCTGCAACTTTGCGCGTGGTCGCCATAATGAGCTCTCCGAGACGGTTTAGCCGTCAAAAATAGTTTAAGGCGTGACGCCATTAACAAATAAAGTGTGTATCACAAAAATCGGCAATTTTCAATTGTTGCGAAAAGTTGGACTAATCGCCTTCGCCTTCTTCGGCAGAAAAATGCTCTTCAAATTTATTTTCCTTGCCGAGGAAGTCGTCGGCATCCGCAGGCGCGTCTTTTTTGATCGTTATATTGGGCCAGATATCGGCATATTTTGTATTCAGGTCGAGCCATTTCTCAAGCCCCGGCTCTGTATCGGCCTTAATCGCTTCGGCCGGGCATTCTGGTTCGCAGACGCCGCAATCGATGCATTCGTCGGGATGAATAACCAACATGTTTTCGCCCTCATAGAAACAATCAACGGGGCACACTTCAACACAGTCAGTGTATTTACATTTAATGCAGGCGTCGGTCACAATATATGTCATTGAATAATCCTAATCTTTAGTCGAGCTTGGCGGTAAGGGCAGTTTCAGCGGCCTTGCGGGCTGCCCCTGCGTCTTGATCGCTCACATGTATAAGCCCAGCTACGCGGCGAAGCAAGTTGGCTTCATAATCATCAACCACACCATCGCTGAGCACGATTTGCCAGAGCAATTGCATCAACATTTGTTTATGGCTTTCGTCGAAATTGGTATTGATCAATTGAGTGAACTGAAACAAATCATTGGCCGCATCAACCGCTGCATGAGCCTGATCGAGCAATTCTTGTGCCTCAGTTTCGCTGAGACCAAAATAAGGGCCAATGAGGCGTTTCAAGAGTGCCGCCTCACCGTCATCAATGTGACCATCAATCTGCGCTGCCCGCACCAATAAGGCGGCGGCCGCCACATGCAGACGATCTGCGGTTTCAGGGGCGCTGCTCGTTGCAGGGCTATTAAAAAGTTTTTTCAACCTATCAAGCATGCCCATGCTTTTAGCTTGTTATGGCGCGTCTTACAATTGCTTAGAGAAATTTACTCGTCATCTACGCTTTTATCGATAAAGGCAGTTATTTGCCGACGTTGCTTTTTAGTTGGGCGGCCACTACCACTCGGGCGAAAAGCGGTTTTTTCCTCTGTTGTCTTAGGGCGCGGCGGATCATGGTCGATATATAGGGCTTGCGCTTCGGGTGCAGGGCCCCGTCGGCTGCTGAGAGCAACCACTTCAATGGTGCGGATATGGTCGTTCAAGCCAAAAACCAAAATATCTCCAACCCGCAATTGCGCGCTGGCGCGGGTTTGTTTGGTGGCGTTGATGCGCAAATTCCCATTGCCAACAAATCGCGTGGCGAGCGTGCGGGTTTTGAAAAACCGTGCGTGCCATAGCCATTTATCGGCCCGCATGGGGGCTGAGGCGGCAGGCAGACCTTGTTGCGTCATTGCTATCCGTCAGTCTCTTTGCTGTCCGTACCGCCCAAGGATAGCGATTGTAAAACCGCAAAGGGTGAATTCGGATCTGCTTGCTTTTGTCGTTTCGGCGGCGGCGCAGCTGCGCGGTTTTGGTTACCCCGCGTTTTGCCATTCGCTTGAGCCGGTTTTTTGCCCTTAGCTTTTGCGGTCCGGCGCGGCGGCTTAGGACGCCAGAAAACTTGCACAATTGCCGGTTCATCCTCGGTCTCGTCGCTATCTTGCTGGGGAGCGCCTTCTTGTTCTGGTTCAGGCACCGGCGCGACCTCGTGGGGCTGATACCCAAGGGCGGCCAAAATTTCTGATAAATCTGCCGCACCGCAACCCATAATTGACATCATTTGCTCATTGGCTTGAAACCCTTGGCGGGCTTTATCGGCTTCTAGAAGCGGGCGAATTAAATCGGCCAAGCGCTCAAGCATATCCAAGCGAATGGCACGGCTTTGGGTTGTGTAAAATCCGGCGGCGCGATAAATGCGCGGCGGTAAATCTTGCCGCGGCACGGATGTCAGGCCAGCGTTGGGCAGAGCGTGTAAACGCGATTGCAAAACGTCGTTTTGCCGATCGCCTTTTTGATCTTCAAGCAGGGCAATAAGCGCCAACAAACGGGCCGGTGCAGGTTTTAAAAGAGCTGGCAGAAAAACATTATAGGCGCCAAAACGGACACCCAGTTTACGCAATTGTCCGCGCATTGGCTGGTCGAGGCGGCCAAGAAGGTCGCTAATGTCAGGACGTGCAATATTGCCCTTATGCTCGACCAGTTGGAACGCTAAGCCACGGGCCAGGCCGTCAGGCTCTTTGGCTTCGTGCAAGGCGAAGAGTGGCGCTAAATCGCTGATAAATTTAGCCCGCAACCACTGGGTCAAGCGGGTTTCGGCCAATTGCCGCGCCTCACCATTCAGCGCTTCGTCTGCCAACAAGCGGGCTTGCGGTAATAAATAGGCTAAATTGGCTGTGTCGCTTTCGTCGAGCGGCAAATGCAAATGCGCGACCACGGCTTGTTGCCAGATAATTTCACCAATCTCGGACAGGGTAAAGGCATCATCGGCGGCGCTGGCCAATTCTTGCGCGCGGGCACGCAAAGCTTGGCTGGCGGCTTTTTCAACCGCTGCACGGGCTGTGCCAGCCGGCGCGCCTTGCAAGCGCGGATCACGCTCGACTCGCAGACCAATGATCCGCCCCATATATTCTTCCGCCACTAAAATATCTCCATTGTCTTCAATCACTGCTGATACATCCTCTCGCCCCTGTAAGCGCTTCATTAATGCTGAAGCTTTGCGGTCAACAAACTGCCCCATGAGCTTAACATGTAGCGCGTCTGATAGCCGATCTTCAACAGCGCGACTCAATTCTTGAAAATGCACGGGATCTTCGAGCCAATGAGTGCGTTGCGCAATATAGGTCCAACTGCGAATATGTGACAGCCGCATGGATAATGTATCCAAGTCGCCTTCGCTGCGATCGCATCGCTCGATACGTTCGGCCAGCCAATGTTCGGGCACCACCGTGTCGCGGCGTAAAAAGCCGAAGATTTCGCCAATCAGTGAACTATGTTCGCCGATGGTGGTTTTGCGGAAATCCGGAATTTGCGCCACTTCCCATAATTGCCGAACTCCGGCTTCATCATGAGCCAGATCGCAAGTTGTCGGATCTCTGCTCAACAAGCTGAGGGCCTGCATATCGGCGGCGACCGGAGCGCGAATGAGGCCGTCGCGCGGCACCGGTCGGTCGAGGCTGGCCAGCAGATCGGTAATGGAAGTGAAATCAAGATTGGGATTGCGCCACATTAGCCCTTTTACCGGCTCGAATTCATGGTTCTCAATTTGCTCGACCAGAGCATCATCCAATAAATCTAAATCACCGGTCACACCAAAAGTGCCGTCCGATTTATGTCGTCCGGCGCGTCCGGCGATTTGAGCCAATTCGGCTGGCGATAGTTCGCGGTGATGGCGGCCATCAAATTTGCGTCGCTGAGCAAAAGCGACATGGTCGACGTCCATATTTAGCCCCATGCCAATGGCGTCGGTGGCAACCAAAAAGTCGACCTCACCAGATTGATACATGGCCACTTGGGCATTGCGTGTGCGCGGGCTTAAGCCGCCCATAACAACGGCTGCGCCGCCGCGCTGCTGGCGCATAATTTCGGCAATTGCATATACATTATCAGCTGAAAATGCTGTCACAGCACTGCGTCGCGGCAGGCGCGAGAGTTTCTGCGAACCGGCGAAACTGAGGCGCGAAAATCGTTCGCGACTCTCAATCGTCACCTTATCGAGCAGGCGCGATAGAATAGGGGCCATGGTGCCGGCCCCCAAAAGCATGGTCTCGGCCGTGCCGCGCGCGTGCAAGATGCGGTCGGTGAAAACATGTCCGCGCTCTGGGTCTGCCGCCAATTGACATTCGTCAATGGCAACAAATTC
>Ga0181601_10003454_pt1 | contig 13386 bp, 10 predicted proteins | sample 041ome_8_FD_133020 | JGI IMG/M metagenome (GOLD analysis project Ga0181601, IMG submission 133020) | Coastal salt marsh microbial communities from the Groves Creek Marsh, Skidaway Island, Georgia - 041407BS metaG (megahit assembly) | ecosystem: Environmental > Aquatic > Marine > Intertidal zone...
CCAATGGTCAGAGCTCAGTTGAGCCAAAAGCCAGCTTCCTCTGGACACCTTCAGACAGCCTGTTTATCAGGGGTTCTGCCGGTTCTTCATTCCGACTGCCAACTGAATTCCAGAGCTTCGGTATCGGTGCTGCCGGTACAACAGTTCGTGAAATTGGTGGTGAAGTTACCCAGGCCCGTGCTATTGCCGCTGGTAACCCGAATCTGGCACCAGAAGAATCTGATAACTGGACTCTCGGTGTTACCTGGGACGTCAACGACAATCTGACCCTGGAAGCCAACTACTGGTCATACGACTTTACCAGCCTGGTTGCCCAGATTGACCCGGACGATGTACTGGTTGCAGACATTGCAGACGGCTTCGTGGATGATCCACGCAACGCCATCTTCCCTGGTCGCCCAAACGAAGTGTGTGAGATTACTGGTCGTTGGGCTGGTGTAGCAAGTGGAGATCCATTACCTGCTGGCTGTATTACCGGTCTGGACTTCAGCCTGTTCACTTCATCCTTTGCCAACCAGACAGCTGTTGAAACCAGCGGTCTGGACTACTCCATCCTGTATGACTTTGATCTGATGGGCGGCAATGCCGGTCTTAGACTGCAGGGAACTTACGTGGATGAGTATATTGGTATCAACCAGCAGGGCGTCAGGATTGATGGCATCGGTACCGACGGTGACGGCATCAACGGTGTTGGGGCAAATGCCCAGAACCGTGTGAACTTTGTTGCGACCTATGCACGTGACAATCACTCCATGCGTTGGACTTCACGTTATTCTGACGGTATCGAAAATGCCTTCCCTGACCTGCCAAATGAGGCAAACACCATTGAAGGCAGCGCAACATTCCATGACTTCCTGTATACCTACACTTTGCCAGGTGCCAATGAGTCCAGTGTGACTCTTGCGATCCTGAACGTAGGTGACAAGGAACCACCATTGAATGCCAACACATTGACCACTGACAGACCAGATTTATTTGATCCACGTGGTCGTATGTATCGACTGTCTTACAACATGAGCTTCTAGCTCCTGTCGTAGCAGTTGTAAGTAGCAGTTACAAAAAACCCGCCGAAAGGCGGGTTTTTTTTGGCATGCGTAATTTAAGTGTTAGTGTCCGGCAGCCTGGACAAGCAAAATAATGAAGTAAAACCTCAACTTTCAAGGGTAAAGGTCTTTTTAGAGAACTAAAAACCCTCCATAAATTTTTTTTTATCCCTTAATAAACAATAAGATAGATGATCTGCCATCAGCAAATTAAGCGCTTGCACTGTTACCTTATCTTGACTAACATGCCTCGGTGCTTTGTTAACTCTGTATATAAATTTCAAATTAAAGGGTTTCCAGGCAAAAAAAGGGGATTCATCTCATTAACCAGCGTCATTACGGCTTGTTCCGTTTGCCTGTGTTTTTTTTTGGTTCTTCAATCATTCTCGTTAATAAATTCCAATGGCTTGGCATGCTCAACTTACCCTTAAGTTGACGGCCAGAATAGTGAGTTTTTTGGCGAAAACTGTAGTTTTTAACGTTAAATCAATAAAGGGGATTTACATGAAAAAATCGGTCGAAATGAGCTATAAAAAGCTCGCCACTGCGGTTGCTTTTGCAGCAGCAGCGACTACATCCGGCTCTTTGGTTGCCCAGGAATCGGACATCGAAGAAATCCAGGTCACGGGTTCCTTCATTTCGCGTCCTGCTGACAGGCCATCGCCTGTTTCCGTCATGGACAACGAAGAATTTCAGTCACAGCAGCGTGTCACCATTGCCGAAGCTGTCCGTGATATGCCGCAGATTTCCAGTGCCAATACCACCAATAATTTTACTGCTGTAACCAACAGCATCAACCTGCGTGGTCTGGGTTCTAGAGCTACACTGATCCTGCTGAACGGTCAGCGTATGACCATCGATGCCAACTCTGCATCACAGGTCGACATCAATAATCTGGCCCCTTCCATTATGGTTGAGCGTATGGAGCTGGTACTTGACGGTGCTTCAGCACTGTACGGTTCTGACGCGGTTGCCGGTGTGGCCAACTTTATTACCCGTAACAATTTTGAAGGCGCTGAATTCAGGGTTTCTTCCCAGTTTGCAGAAGCACAATCCTCTGTTCCGGAAGTACTGGTTTCCGGTATTTTTGGTGTGCAGGGTGACGATACCGGAGTTGTTTTCTCCATGGAATATATGAACCGCGCCGAAGCCATGAATGTTGCCGATATCCGCAGCGCTGAGCGTCGCAGTAAAGGCCTGGTGACAGCACTTTATAATCCGGGCACCTATGGTGGCGGCAGTGATGTTGGCGGCTTTTTCCCGGATCCCTTATGCGGTGACCCCTCTATCGGTGGTGATGGCTCTGACAGTATTACCAACAGGGCTGGCGCACGCAATCATAACAGTGCCGGTGAAAAAGTTGGTTTTGACCCATTCTGCCGTGGCTCACTTACCCATTCACGCTCGCTGATACCGGAAATGTCGCGTCTGACCGGTTTTGGTGTGATGACCCATCAGTTTAACACTGACTGGGTAAACAGCCTGGTTGTTGAAGGCGGTTTTGCCCGTGAAGAAGTTCGAGCAGGTTATGGTACGGGTGTACCTCTCCTGGCTCTGCCTTCAGTGGGTGGATTACTGCCGCGTACCAATCCTGGCGTTATTGAAACCAATCGTGTTTTCGGCGATGCAGCATTTCCTCTACAGGACTACAGCACCATCTTTACCCGTCAGGTAAGTCCGGTGGAAGGTGATCTTGACTCCACTGCCGCACAGTACACTTATCGTGCTGCTGCCACTCTGGATGGCCAGTTTGGCGATAGCGCATGGGATTGGCGAGCCAATACTACCTGGTCACAGAACGACCAGATTGACGAAACCGTTGATACCATTACTGACCGTTATGCCCGCGCCCTGCGTGGTTATGGTGGTCCTGACTGTAAATGGGATTTCACTACCGGTGCTGAAGCCGATCCATTTGTACAGCCTGGTGTTGGCAACTGTCAGTACTGGAACCCGATGGCCAACCGTCTGCTGGCTCAGCCGGGTGATGCATTCTATAACGACCCCTTATTGCTGGAATGGATGCAGTTTGGTCCCAAAACCTTCGGTAATTCTGAACTGATTACTCTGGAAGGTGTTGTTACGGGCGAGTTGTTTGAGATGGCTGGTGGTGCAACCGGTGTTGCGGTTGGTTACCAGTATCGTAAGCAAAACCTGAGCATCGACTACGGCCCTATCGCAAAAGACGGCGGTTTCGGTTTCTCACCTGAAGTTTTGACAGCATGGGATTCACAGCGTGAAACCGATGCGTTCTTTGCGGAAATGGTCATGTTCCCGACTGATACTCTGGAAGTTGGTCTGGCAGCCCGTTATGAAGATACCGAAGGCACCAGCTCCACAGAGCCAAAAATCAGTGCTCTGTGGACACCTACTGACAACCTGTTTGTACGTGCCAGTGCCGGTTCTTCTTTCCGTCTGGCTACCGAGAATAACGTAAACGGTATCAGCTCCGGTGCGGTAAGTCGTGCCACTATCGGTGGTGAGGTAACCCAGGCTACCGGTCGTGCAGTGGGTAACCCGAACCTGGAACCGGAAGAGTCTGATAACTGGACCGTCGGTGTCACCTGGGATGTCAACGAAAGCCTGACCCTGGAAGCCACCTGGTGGGACTACACCTTCACTAACCTGGTAACCAGCACAAACCCGGATCAGGTTCTGCGTGCTGACCTGGCAGATGGTTTTGTCACCGATACTGCGGCGCATCCGCTGTTCCCTGGTCGTCCAAACGAAGTGTGTGAGGTAACCGGACGCTGGAGTGGCAACACGGCTGATCCTCTTCCAGCTGGTTGTATGACTGGTTTTGACATCCGCTTGTTCCAGTCCAGCTTTGTTAACCAGAACTCGGTTGAAACATCCGGTCTCGACTTTACCATCGATTATGACTTTGACTTCATGGGCGGCAATGCCGGCCTTATGCTGGCAGGTGCCTATGTGCATGAGTACTCCGGGACCAACCAGCAGGGTCAGCTTCAGGATGTTGCAGGTACTGACGGCTTTAACGTTGCCGGTGTGGGTACCAACCCGCAGCTGCGTGCCAACCTGATCGCTGATTATCGAACTGGTAATCACTATCTGCGCGGTACTGTACGTTATACCGACGGTACTGAAATCACTAACCCGGACCCACTGCAAGGTCGCTCTTCCGAGGCGTCCTACACCCAGGTGGACCTGGTTTATACCTACACCCTGCCAACTGCAGGTCAGAGCTCAGCGACTGTTGCTCTGCTGAACGTTGGTGACCGTGAGCCACCTCTGGTAGCCAATGGTCTGACCACCAGCAACTCCGGACTTTACGACCCACGTGGACGTATGCTTCGTGTTGGTGTTAACTGGGGCTTCTAAAATCCTTCTGGATTCTATAAACCAACAGTAAGACACAAAAAAACCCGCCTTGAAAAAGGCGGGTTTTTTTATGCTCTGGGAAAATCAAACGTTTAACAGAGGCTTGCAATCAGTTTGACTAATCCCAGGTTACTTGATTCGCCTTACCCTGATTTTTCTGTTATTTGAGGAGTTTGATAATAAGTATGAGTCCATTAATGCCTTGCTTATGGTGTATTGTTCCCCTTTTCTGATCCGGTAACCATCAGTACCAATCTGCTGCCATACCTGTCCATTTTCAAATTCAATGGTCCATCCGGTAAAGTCGTTTTGCTTGGCTGCAGCCACCGTCATCACTCTCTGTGTCATCTCACCGGCGCCATTAATATCATCGAGCCCCAGTGAACGGGTTTCCTCATTACGGGTTTCAGCAACAGCTTCTTTGGAAACGGTTTTGCCAAAATCATCCTCCGGGACTGATTTTGTCACTGGCCGGGGCTGTGGCTGAGCTTGTACCTGGGATTTGGCGCGCGGAACGTCAATTACTGGCATGCTCGATGGTGCAGCGTTTTCCATCACAGAGTCATAGCAACGAAGCCTTTCCAGGCTGTCTTCAAGTTCAGCACACTCAGCCATGGAGGCTTGCGCCAGCACATCAACTGAATTGATTAATGGCAACAGAAAAAGCATTGCCAGGGTCTTCTTCACGCGAAAATTTACTTTATTAACTTTCATTTAAATCATTCCTCTGAACAGGTGGAAAACAGATCTTCAATCTCTCTCCCTGTTAAAGCCTCACTGTGAAATTTCATTGGATCTTGATAGCTGTTTTACGACATCAGATTTCATATTACTGGGTAGGTCCGGCTTCAAGAGTCGCTGACTGGCGTTGCAGCATTTCTTGCTGGGTCAATGTCCGCGCCTCTTCCCGTTGTGCCCGCGTCAGGCAAACTCTTCTTCTGAAATTAGTTCCAGTCACCTGCTCCCTGCGGCAAATTAATTCATTGGGATCATTATCATCCGCTATGTTGGCTGCTACCGTCTCACCCGCTTCAGTAATGTTCGATGGCATACTTTCTGCGTCGGATCGGGAAGCGCAGCTTGCAAGTAAAAAAGCAGCTAACACTATGAAAAACTTTGAAAAAATACTCATTACTTCAGCCTTTTTGTGCAAATACTGTGGAACAGAAGAAGCGGAGGATACAACTACTTTATTTCATTTGCCAGAATTTAGTATTATGGTTAATCTGCATTGGTATATTTGCATATTTTCTGTGATCACATCACTATAAAAGATAAAAATAAAGCAGAATTATTCAGAAAAAGAATACAGCGTCGTTAAGACTATTTGGCAATATCTAAAAAATAACAAGAGTCTTTTCTCAAGAGCCCGGTTTTATTAAGGAGTCATTTATGTTTGCAAGAATTTTTATTTTAATCACCTGCCTCGGTCTGGCTTTGCCAGCGGTCTCACAAACAGGACATCCGGCCAAGGGATCGTGGTCGGGCAATCTGACCCCTTTTACCGCCGAAGAACCGGTCAGAATTCGCATGCTAATTGATGCATTCAACGGTGAGCTCTCAGGATCAGTTAATCCAGGCCGTCGAGGCGTTGAAATGAGCAGTGTTGAACTGGACGCAGAAAACTGGATCCTGACCATCAAGGCTGACATGCCGGACGGCATGCTGGTAATGGAAGGAAAGTTAAGCAACCTGGGCTCATGGACCAACAGGAAATACCGCGGTGCTTATACACTGGGAAATACAAAAGGTACTTTCGATATAACATTGAATTGATAAATATCAATAGCAACGTTTTTATTTAAGTAAACAATTAAACCAATAAGTTGCCTGCTTTCTCAAAAGAACAGAAAGACTCAATTGAGTACAAAGGTAAAAGATATTATTTATCGATCGGGTATACCCCGTTACGGAGAAAAGATATGAAAACCAAGATTATGACACTGGCATTTGCTGCCTTATGTACATTAACCACCTATCAGGCTGCAGCACATCACTCATTTGCAGCTGAATTTGATTCCAATGTGCCTGTGCATGTAACCGGTACTGTAGTAAAAGTTGACTGGACCAACCCGCATACCTACATCTTTATGGAAGTTGAAACCGAAGACGGTGACTACGAAGAATGGGCATTTGAAATGGGCAGCCCCAATGGCCTGATGCGCCGTGGCTGGACACGCAACACGCTTGAAATTGGTTCAGAGATCATTGTTCGTGGTACACGTGCCCGTGACGGAAGCTTCAAGGGTAATGTGCAAAGTGTGGTTATCGCTGACACCTGCCAGCGTTTATTTGCAGGCACCAGCCAACGTGATTTTGACGAAAGTGCTGTCGATAGCGAAGCCTGTGATCTTTAATTGGACAAATATTGATTAAAGTTAATCCGTTGTAAATATGCGTTAAATTCCAGAAAAACAGGTAAAGAAACATGACAGGCAAGATTTTTAAAACCACCATTATGGCGACTGCTATTGCCACTACGGTAATGTTGCAATCAGCCGTTCAGGCCCAGCCTGGTGCCAGAGACGATGGCCCTTCGACACCCACCCCCAGAATGGCTGACGGTACAGTAGATCTGGGAGGCAATGGTGTATGGAACCTGCCATGGATAACAAATTTTGCCACTCGTATGCCTGGCTATAAGGAAGGCGATCAGCCTCCCATGCTGCCGTGGACAGCGGCCATGTGGGAATATAACAAGTCCAATAACGTCAAATATGACCCTGAAGGCTTCTGCCTGCCCCCGGGTGGACCACGCTCAATGGGCACCCCCTATCCTGCCGAAATTGTTCAGGACAGGGATAGAATTCTTGTTATGTTTGAAGGCGGTGGTCATGTCTGGCGAGAAATCCATATGGACGGTAGAGATCATCCCGAGGATCCGAACCTGACCTATTTTGGCCACTCCGTAGGTCATTGGGAAGGCGATACTCTGGTAGTTGACACCGTCGGTTTTAATGAAAAGACCTGGATTGATTTTGGTGGTTATATGCACACTGAACAGCTGCATACTGTGGAATACTTTTCCAGACCGGACAAGGAAACACTGCACTATGAGGCAGTGATTGATGATCCGGGTGCCTACAGTGAGCCCTGGACAGTCAGCTGGGATATCCGCTGGTCAGAGGGTCAGGAACTCGCCGATTATATCTGCCAGGAAAACAACAAGTTCCTGCTTGATATGGATGATGATTACGGCAATCCGTTTTTCGAGAAAACAAACGGTTTATAACTTGATAAACCAGAACTCATTTTAAAATAGAAAAAGGCGCTACTATAGCGCCTTTTTTTATTCTTGCAGAGAAAACCTGTAAACAAACTCATTACAAAGAGTGTGCAGATGCTTCCTCATTTTTTTCCTGCTGTTGCTGGAGAAACCACATATGGTGATAAGTACCCTGTTTCGCCAATAGCTCAGTGTGAGTACCGGACTCAACAAAACGCCCCTGCTCAAGCACCAGAATCTGGTCTGCATCTACTACGGTAGACAAGCGATGGGCTATGACCAGACTGGTATGACCTGCCGAGATTTCCCGCATGGCTTTAAGGATCGCACCTTCCGTTTTAGTATCCAGCGAAGAGGTTGCTTCATCGAAAACCAGTATGGCCGGTCTTTTCAGCATGGTGCGGGCAATAGCCACACGCTGTTTTTCACCTCCACTGAGTTTCAGCCCCCGTTCCCCAACAATAGTTTCCATCCCCTGGGGTAATTGATTAATAAAGTCATCAAGATGAGCCATCCTTATGGCCTGCCTTATTTCATCTTCACTGGCATCGGGACGTCCATAACGGATATTTTCATAAATAGTATCGTTAAACAGGACGGTATCCTGAGGTACGATACCAATGGCTGAGCGCAGGGAGTGTAATGTCAGGCCAAGAATATTATTGCCATCAATTTCAATGCTTCCGGACTGACAGTCATAAAAACGAAACAAAAGTTTCACCAAGGTAGATTTGCCTGACCCACTGGCTCCGACAACCGCCAGTTTTTGACCGGGCTGAATGGTAAATGAGACGTCCTGAATAATTTCCCGGTCCGGCCGATAATGGAAACTTACATGTTTAAATTCAATGGAAGGCTTCGTAAACTGTAGCGCCAAAGCATCCTCTTTTTCTGTAATGCCTGGTTTTTCCGCCAGCAATTCAAACATGCGCTCAATATTTGCCATTGCCCCCTTAATTTCCCGGTACACAAACCCCAGAAAGTTCAGCGGGATAAACAACTGCATCATGAACATATTAACCAGGGTAAAGTCTCCAAGTGTCATGCTGCCATCTGCCACGCCCTGAGCTGCAAGTAGCAACATTCCCGTCATGGCAAGTGATACGATCAGAGCCTGGCCACCATTAAGGGCAAACAGGCTTAAACGGTTATTTCTTTTTGCGGTTTCAAGCGCTTCGAGTCCTTCATCAAAATGCCTGGCTTCGTATTCCTCATTGGTAAAATACTTTACCGTTTCATAATTCAGAAGGCTATCTATTGCCCTGGTATTGGTTTCTGAGTCAGCGACATTCATCTCGCGAATAAAACGCGTACGCTTCTCCGTAGCGACTACTGAATAGCCGACATAAGTAATAATGGCGAGAACAATAATGCCAGCAAATGCGAAACCGTAATTACCCAGAAAAATTCCAATAACAACTATTAGTTCCAGAAGCGTGGGAATGATATTAAAAATCATAAACCGCAAAAGAAAATTGATACCTGAATTGCCCCGCTCAATATCACGGGACAAACCGCCAGTCTGACGATTTAGATGAAAGTCGAGATCCAGATTATGCAGATGACGAAAGGTTTGCAGGCTGACACGCCGAATGGTTCTTTCTGTGACACGACCAAACAGGGTATCTCTAATTTCATTAAACATGACATTGAAGAAACGGAACAAGCCATAGGCAATGATCAGCATAATGGGAATGGCAATCACTGTAGCAGTATTATTTCCACCCACAGGGGACATCTGGGAGTCGAGGTTATCGACAATATATTTCATGAAAAATGGCAGACTGATGCTGGACAGCTTGGCAAGCCCCAGACAAATAAAAGCCAGAAGCGTTCGCTTCCTGAATTCAAGCAGATAGGGAATTAACAACCTGATGACATGCCATTTCATGTCCAGGTTCTCTATATCGGTAGGTGTCCGGCGCGCCATTTATTCAAGTCGCTGCGTAATGGCTTTCAATATTCCTTTGCTATCCAGACCACAGGCGGCCAGCATTTCATCTACTTTGCCATGCTCCAGAAAACTGTCCGGCAAACCAAGATTCAAGACAGCTGTGCACAGGCCCTGTTCTTCCAGGAATTCATTCACTCCCGAACCGGCACCTCCCATGATTGCATTTTCTTCCACTGTTACCAGCAGCTTATGGGAATTGGCCATGCTGCTTATTAATGACTCATCCAGCGGTTTTACAAAGCGCATATCCACCAGTGTTGCATCAAGTTCATCAGCAACCGACACGGTTCTGGCCAACAAGGTACCAAAGACCAGGATGGCAACCTCGCCTTTTCCTTCACGACAAATTTTTGCCTTGCCTATTTCCAGTGGCTGCAGCGTCTTTGAAATCACACACCCCGTCGCTTTCCCTCTGGGATAGCGCACCGCTGCCGGGCCAGGATGATGGAATCCGGTGGTTAACATATCCCTGGCTTCCTGTTCATCACTGGGCGCCATAACCAGCATATTTGGAATACAACGCAGGTAAGACAAATCAAAACTACCTGCATGTGTTGGCCCATCTTCACCCACCAGGCCAGCTCTATCGATGGCAAAAAGGACGTCAAGATTCTGTAGAGCCACATCATGGATCAATTGGTCATAACCTCGCTGCAAAAAAGTTGAATAGATCGCCACGACAGGTTTTAAACCATCACAGGCCATACCTGCGGCAAAAGTTACTGCATGCTGCTCTGCGATTGCCACGTCAAAAAATCTCTGCGGATAGGCTTCCTCGAATTTACGCATGCCAGAGCCTTCACTCATCGCCGGAGTGATAGCAATCAATTTCTCATCTGATTCAGCGGTCTCGCACAACCAGTCACCAAAGATTTTTGAATAAGTAGGAATCAAATCAGTCGACTGAGTTGGTTTTTCTGATTCGGAAACCATTTTGCTTAAGGCATGCATACCAAAAGCATCTTCTTCGGCCGGCACATAACCTTTGCCTTTTTGCGTTACAACATGAAGCAAGCGAGGGCCCTTCATGTCTTTTATGTTATTCAGTATATTGACCAGCCCTTCCACATCATGACCATCGACCAGCCCAAAATAGGTAAATCCAAGTTCTTCAAAAATCGTCGCCGGGGATACCATGCCCTTCATGTATTCCTCGGCGCGATGTGCCGCTTTCCATGCCGGCGGTAATGCCGATAGCACTTTCTTGCTGCCAGATCGTAAAACGTTGTAGGGCTTGCTGGCCCACATGCGGGCAAAATAACTGGATAGTCCGCCAACATTTCTCGAGATAGACATATTATTGTCGTTAAGAATAATCAGAATGTCGCCCTCAAGATCACCAGCATGATTAAGCGCCTCAAAAGCCAGACCTGCGGTCATGGCGCCATCGCCGATCACTGCCACCACTTTTCTGTCAGATTCCTGTTGCTGGGCAGCGATCATCATGCCAAGGGCCGCAGAAATTGAAGTACTTGAATGGCCTGCGCCAAAATTATCGTATTCACTTTCATTGCGATTGGTGAATGCCGCAAGCCCACCGGCCTGACGGATAGTGAGTAACTGCTCACGCCGTCCGGTAAGTATTTTGTGAGGGTAAGTCTGGTGTCCGACATCCCAGACAAGTTTATCTTCCGGGGTATTCAGGACATAGTGCAGGGCTATGGTGAGTTCAACAACCCCTAGTCCTGCACCAAAATGACCACCAGTCTTACCCACAGTAAAAAGCAGGTAATGACGCAGCTCCTTTGCCAATTCTTCAAGCTGCTCAATGGGCAACTCACGCAAATCAGCGGGGGAATCTATGCTATCGAGCAAAGGCGTGTCAGGCCGCTCAAGGGGGATCTCATTAAACATCTATGGAAAATTAGCTCGTGAAAAAACCGGCTTATTTTAGCGCAAAGGACGCAGTCAGTCTTTCTTAGTCTGCACCCTTGGCAACCGGGGGATTAATGTCTTCGCTCTATTATATAACTGGCAATTCCCTTGAGTTTCTCAGCTTCCTTGCCAAATGATGCCAGCGCCCGGGTACCCTCTTCAAAAAGTTCAAACATTCTTTTTCTCGCCTCTTCAAGGCCAAGGATTGCGGGATAAGTGGCTTTGTCCAGATTCTGGTCTTTGCCCTGTTGCTTGCCAAGAACCTGGGTTTCACCTTCCACGTCAAGGATATCGTCCTTTATCTGGAAAGCCAGCCCCATACAGTCGGCAAATGTCTCAAGCTGTTCAAGTTCAGTCACCGAAGCCAGACCAGTGCTGATTGCACCCATCTTTACACTGGCCGTGATCAGTGCTCCGGTCTTCAGACGATGCATGAGCGCCAGATCTTCTTCTCTTTTTATCTTGCCAGCACTTTCTATATCCAGGCATTGACCGGCAACCATGCCTTTCCAGCCTGCAGCCTGTGACAGGATTCTGACCATCTGCAGATTATTTGCAGGATCTCCATTCTCGGCATTCGCCAGTAGCTCAAATGCCAGTGATTGCAAGGCATCACCTGCAAGAATAGCAGTAGCCTCATCAAATTTTATGTGTGAAGTAGGCAGACCTCGTCTTAACTCATCGTTATCCATGGCAGGAAGATCGTCATGAACCAGAGAATAGGCATGAATCAGCTCAACCGCACATGCACAATTGTCTGCCTTGTTGAGCACTCCACCAACAGCCTCTGCGCTGGCGTAACAAAGCAGTGGTCTGATTCGTTTACCGCCACTGTGAACGGCATAATGTATTGCCTCCACCAGCCGGTCTGAATGGCCTTGAAAATTGAGACGGGATTCAAGTACCCCCGAAGCTCTTTCCTGAAGACTCTTTATGTAATCTGGTGTATTCATTGAGTAAAGAAACTAACCGCTTTCTTATCCCGCCTCGTTTTCATCTTCTTCAAACGCTTCAGCTTCAGGGATGTCGTCACTGCTGACCAGAAGTTGAACTTTTTGTTCTGCATTTTCCAGGGCAACCTGGCACTCACGAGTCAGCTTGATACCCTGCTCAAACGCTTTAAGAGATTCTTCCAGGCTAAGCTCTCCTTCTTCCATTGCTTCAACCAGTTCCGCAAGATTTTCCAGAGCGTCCTCAAAGTTGAATTTAGTCGGTTTTCGGGCCATCTTGGATCCTCATTGTGAAAGGAAGCGCAACCCTACCGGAGTCGCATAAACAGGTCAAACATCACTTTTCGAAATACACAGACAGGATGCTTTCCTCTTTGTGTTCAGCGCAGTATCGAAAAATGTGCAATTATTAAGGAATCTGAACCACATTTTTCTGGATTCAGCTTCGATTCAGTGAAAAGCATCAATACTGAGTCCAATGTTCACCTAAGCGCGATTATCTATTGTAAGCATTTGAATTGAAAGATATAAACCTTATCGTATTAAAGTTAATCGACGTTAAACAGGAAGACAGGAGAGAATGAACATGGCACAATACGCCCCGACCGGATCTGCCATCAACGTAGATGAACAGTGCTGTCTAAGGGGCTGACACTCAGCCGTATAAATGCAAGAATTAATTTCCTGTATATCAATGCGGAATATCCACGAATACTTGGAAATGTTTTCAAAAAAGATCATTGAGAGTATTGGAGGTTTCAGAGATAACAAGAGTTTCAAAAGCCCGATAAAAAATGCTAAATTTTTTATTGATTACAAACTACTGGAAACAGATTTTTAAAAACCAACAGGAATGGGGAAACTATAATGAAAAAACTCATTATCACCGGAGCAATAATTTTAAGCTCAATTTTTTCAATCAATGCAATGGCGCAGATGTCTGATGAAGATGCAGCTGGTGCCGTAAAACGTCGTCAGGCTGTATTTCAGCTGCTC
>Ga0181601_10003456_pt1 | contig 13381 bp, 8 predicted proteins | sample 041ome_8_FD_133020 | JGI IMG/M metagenome (GOLD analysis project Ga0181601, IMG submission 133020) | Coastal salt marsh microbial communities from the Groves Creek Marsh, Skidaway Island, Georgia - 041407BS metaG (megahit assembly) | ecosystem: Environmental > Aquatic > Marine > Intertidal zone...
TGATCGAGTCCTCCAAAAATCCAACTGCGGACTCATCAAAAGGTGAGCTGAAGCAAATCAGCCCCCACTTTGCTGCTTCCTCGGCAATAAGGGGATGCCACTCCCATGGTGTCATTGCACGTTGATAAAGATCAGAGAGCTTTTGTCCTTTCCATAAACCAGACTGCAACTGAAACCTTTGACCAGTGCCAGCGACGGTAATAGTTTCGGGGGTATAAGTCTGCAACTTGATCGCATCTGCACCCGCCCGGTGTGCCTCAAGCACAAGATTCAGTGCCTTGTTTAAATCTCCACCATGATTGCCGGACATTTCCGCGACAACCAACGGAGGCTTTGTAGGGTCTAAAATTCTTGCAAGTAGATCCAAAGAAACTTCCGATAATCAGTGAACAATATACTCTGCAAGCAGACTTGAAAGATCATCTCTACTTAATGTTTCACAATTAACATTGCTGGCGTAATAGAAACCCTCGGAGCATTGCACCCCCCCGAGGATACCAATTTTATTGCCCCAAAATGCCTGAACAGGTTGGATGACAAAGTGGCCCTCAAATTCGAGAACATTGCGGGCTTCATCCGAAGGGATTAACACCTCATGCATTTTTTCGCCGGGCCTTAATCCAACTAGCACCTTCTCAGCCTCAGGGGCTAAAATATCCGCAAGATCCCCTACGCTACAAGCGGGTATTTTGGGCACAAACAACTCCCCTCCCACCATGCTTTCCAAACTCCGCAGCACAAAATCAACCCCTTCTTTTAGAGTGATAAGGAATCGGGTCATCTCCGAATTGGTGATGGTAATTTTGCCGGCTTCTCTTTGTTTCTGAAAAAGGGGAATCACACTGCCTCTACTGCCTATGACATTGCCGTATCGAACGACTGAAAAAATCGTTCCCCCCGTTCCCGCATAGCTATTTGCCGCAATAAAAACCTTGTCTGAACACAGCTTGGTTGCTCCGTATAAATTGACTGGGTTGACTGCCTTGTCTGTACTAAGAGCGACCACCCTTTTCACATTGCTAACAATCGCTGCTTCCACCACATTAGTCGCACCATTCACATTGGTCTTGATGAACTCATGGGGGTTATACTCGGCTGCAGGAACTTGTTTAAGGGCGGCGGCATGGATGACATAATCCACACCCCGCATCGCTAATGTTAAGCGGTTCAGATCACGGACATCGCCAAGAAAGTACCTCAGGGCAGTATGCTGAAAATCAGGATCTGCCTGCATTTCGGACTGCTTCCATTCATCCCTTGAGTAGATGATCAATCTCTTCGGCCGGAACTTGGTCAATACAGATTTGACAAATTCCTTACCAAAAGAGCCGGTGCCACCAGTAATGAGAATGGATGAATCATCAATCATGTTGAAAAATCATTTAACTGATTCCATACGGAGAGTCGACGCCAAACGCCTATGGGCATCCTAAGGCATTCAACCCCTCATTCCGCTCCCCATCAATTAAGCTTAAACTTTAAAGACTTTCAGCAAATTGGTCAAAAGCAACTTCAGCTCGCTGTAAGGTAGTGGCAACATCCACCTCGCTCATGGCATTGCTGATAAACCAATTGTGATGAGGGTGAAAGTAGAGCCCCTGAGAAGCACAGCATTTGCAAAGTGCCTGAATTTGATAGAGATTTTCATCTCCTTCGATCCAAGGATATGGCATGGAGGGAATTCCGGTCATCTGCAGCGGAATTTGACGACTTCTGGCTAGGGCTTCCAACTGGAAACAGAATTGCTTTCCCTTTTCCAAGACTGATTCAGCAACACGGTCGGCTGCAGAAATTTTCAGCGACTCGATAGCAGCCGTCATCGCCAGAGCGTCGTTCCAACAACTGCCTGTAAGAAAAACATCTGCCGCCGGCAGACGATATTCATCGGACCCTACGCAAGCAGAAATAGCATAGCCATTTCCCAATGCCTTTGAATAAATCGCCAGATCGGGAGAAAACTCAAAATATCGATGAGACCCGCCAAGATGGAGCCTGCCACCGCAACGGATGTCATCAAGAATCAGGGCAATCCCATGCCGGTGAGTTAAATCCCTAACTTCATTCCAAAAATCCGGCTCAGGCAGCTCCGATTGGGCGAAGGATGCATGGTGATAAGGGGTAAGAATGATCGCGGCTACCTGATCCAATTTCTCCCTGATCAATAAGTTTAATTCATCGAGATTATTCCAGCTAAACTCCAGAATATGACTACGGTCAGAAGAAATACGGCCACCCAGCCCGGGGTCGCACCATGAATCGACTCCATGGTAGGCTCCTCTTGCCTTGATAACATACTCCCGTCCGGTTTTCTCCCGGGCAACACGAAGTGCCCATGAGGTTAAATCCGAGCCATTCTTTGCAAAAACTGCCCATTGAGCGAAATCCACCCTTTCTACCAAGAGCTCAGCAAGTTCAACCATCTGCGTGGATGGTTGGTTAAAAATGGCACCCTTGGTTTTTTGTTGAGCCACAGCCTCCTCAATTCTTGGATTCAAATACCCGTGTAAGACCGCCCCAAAACCGCACATAAAGTCCACCCACTCATTCCCATCTAAATCCACAAACCTAGCTCCTTTAGCGGAGTGGCAATAAAGGGGGAAATTGGTTGGCAAGGATGCACCAGGCGAAACATGACCATAAATGCCTCCGGGAATCACATTGCAGGCACGGTTAAACCATTCTTCGGATTGCTTTCTAATCATCGTCTAGGTTGCGGAACTTCTCTTTGCACAATTCTTGAAATATAACCAAATTTCTCCACCAGAGGCACTTGGCCCCCTATAATTAGAGAACCATCAGCTACCGCACGCCATGGATCTAATTGCCCCCAAGAAGCCAATCGGGCGACTTCATCGCTTTTGAATTCCAAAGAGCAGGTGGCAGATTCCTTAGCTGAACCTTGCTTCAGCTTCCAACACCCAACGGTGTCAAAGTAAATCAGTAAGTTTACTGGCGTATTGGCGACGCCTATGCTTATGGTTGAATGCTGATCCACACTCAAAAGTGCCCTCGAATAAGGATGTAAATTTGCATAAGTTAATATTGCCTCGATTGAACCGGCGAGCAAGGCACGAATCTCTTTGGCCCCTTTGCATAAACCATGTAACGACTTCACGCGGATGAGCCGTTTTAAACATTCAATCGATTGAACAGGATGACTAAGAACTCTCTTTAAATCAGGCAGGGCAAACTCTCCGCTTAAAGCCTTTAGGAATGCAAAATCAGAAAAAAGCAAACCGCAGGTACCGAATGAAATGCCATCAGTAGCCAGAAGAGATGGCTTGATTTTTTTCAACGGTGCATCTGGGAAGAGAAACTCCATCGTTCGGTAAATAGACTGTGCCGCAGCCCATATCTTTAACCTTTCAACGGGAATAGGGTCACTCACTTGATTAAGTCCTCCATTTTATCTAGGAGAATTTGTGGAGAATGAACTACAGGAAAGTGAACTTTCGGAATTTCTCTCTTCGATAAAACGACATCAACAAGCTCTCTCGAAGAAGTACAGGAAATCACCGTGCTTGCATGCTTTTTCCAAAAGTTTAAATTGTTGTTTTCCTGTGGCATAATGCCCCGGGAAATATCAAAAATAATTGGGCAGCCCGAAACGATTGCTTCGGTGGTCAATCCAGCTCCAGGTCTTGCAAAAATCCAATTTGAAATTTTCAACAACGCCACCATTTCATCTGCACCTACCTTGGGCAAGGCAATGAGCCTGAGATTTCCTGAACCACCTTCCTTTTGTAATTTTAAAAGTGTTGCTGCCCCCCCTCCGCATAGAGCAACCACTTGAGCACAAATTCCCACCTTTTTAAAAGCACGAACAATCGAAAGATGTTGATTTACTCCGTTTGCCCCAGTTCCCAAAAGATAAACAGGTAATGATTCCTGCAATTTATACTTCCAACGAATCTCATTGTGGTGATTCTTTGTTTGATAAAAGGGTTTTCTTAATAAAGGACCAACAGCAAAGCATTTTCCCTTGGGCATTCCCCTTCTGTGAGCAGCCCGACACCCCTCTTCATAGGGACTGGCAAACAGATCGACCTTCGGATTCACCCAATGCCGAGAATATCCAATCCCATCAGCCAACTCTCCACAATAGATGATGAATTTGGGGTTTCCCGAGTTGCTTTCTTTTTTGATAATTTCAAAAAAGCCGTGGTTAAGGTGGGCATGAGTTGAAACCACAAGATGGGGAGAAAATCGATTCAGTGCAGTCACAAATCTTCTTTTCCCGAATATAAACCTAGCTTTTCTGTGCATGGAAAAAATTTCCAGTAGAAAGAAATAAATGAAATGGAGACGCGGGCATTTCTTTTGAATCAAATTATAGAAATGACAGCCCAAGCGGTAAGCCCAAAAAGAGTTTTCCAATGGATGATAAACTTCGGCATCCCCTCCTCTCTCCTGCCACCAATCTCGAAGGGCATAGGCACGCATATCATGTCCTCCCCCCGTTGAAGCACTAAGAATCCAAAGCTTCATTTCTGATGAATATTGGGCATGGACATGCCCATGTGCAGTTAGCCGATAGAATGTACAAACAAACCACTTCTTAGTTTTGGCTCGAACCAAGTGGTTTTTGGGGGCATAATCTCTCCCTGATCTGCAATAGAAAGCAATTGCTCCATGGAGACAGGATAAAGAGCAAAGGCCGCTGCCATTTCTCCAGAATCCACCCTTCTCTGAAGATCCTCCAATCCTCTTATGCCTCCGACAAAATCGATCCGGTCACTTTTTCTCAGATCTTTGATATCGAGAATAGGCTCAAGTACCTTTTCCGAAAGAACGGTAACATCTAGGTCTCTAACAGGATCATCCGATTTCTCCTGAAGGTGCGATTGCAAAAGATACCATTGACCAGAAAGATAAAGAGAGAGCTCCCGCATTCTGGAAGGCTTTGCCTGAGGGAAATCAACTTTCTTAATAGTAAAATCTTTTTCGAGAAGATCTAAAAATGAATCGGTTGTATGACCATTGAGATCCCGAATGACCCGATTGTAGTCAAAAATCTTGAGCTGATGATCAGGAAAAGCAACTGTCATGAAGTAGTTGTAGCGTTCAGAACCGTCATGACTGGGGTTATTTTCTTTTCTTTGTTGCCCCACCCTGGCTGCTGCAGCGGTACGATGATGACCATCTGCCACATAGAGGGCGGGCACGCTTTTGAAAAGCTGGGACAGTTCGTCATTAGTTGCAGAGGATTCACATATCCAAAGTTCGTGACGGATCCCGTCGTCAGCAAAGAAATCGTAGACGGGCGAGCTTTCCTTAATCTGATCAACAATTGAATCGATTTCCGTCTTTCCACGATAAGAAAAGAAAACAGGCTCGGCATTGGCCCCGAGCACTTCGACATGTTTAACGCGATCGTTTTCCTTAGCCGTGCGAGTAAGTTCGTGCTTCTTGATCAGACCGTCATAATATTGTTGATAATGACAGCAACCCACTATGCCGGTTTGGCTACGACCATTCATGGTCAGGCGATAGATATAAAAACAATCACTGGCATCCTGAATAAAAACCCCATCCTCCACCATTTTGAAGAAATTTGAGCGTCCCTTCTCATAAACACTCTGGTCATAAGGATCGACTCCGTCAGGCAAATCAATTTCCGCTTTAATTACTCTGAGGAAAGAATGAGGATTATCCCCAGCTTCAATCTTAGCTTCCGTGGAGTCCAAAACATCGTAGGGACGGGAAGCCACTGCTTGAGCGAGATCAGCATTTGGGCGGTAGGCACGAAATGGTTTAAATACGATCATAACTAAAAATGGGGAGAATGGCTAAGTAGGAGGAAAAAGGCAAAGTAGGAAGTTATTTAACTTCTTTCTCTGCCAGTTTTTTAGCTCTCATTTGCTGAATCAACTTGAGGGCGGAACCGGCAGCCAAAGTACTCTTTAAAGCGGCTGCTGGCGAACTACTTGGAACCGCAGCGGCTTGGTTGGAACTTTGCATCTCTTCAAGGATTTCTCTTCTTAAAATAGAGATAGAGCGTGGGGCCGAGATCCCAATTTTAACGGAATCACCTTCGATCTTAGTAACGGAAATTTCGATTTCATCACCAATTTTTATTCCTTGATCGACTTTTCGGGAAAGTATGAGCATCAGTCTCCAGTATTAAAAGCGTCAAGCCCCGGGGCTCGATAAATCTAGTGTATATCGAGCCGAATATTTCTCATGATTGTTGATAATACACTGCTTGGAGACTAGCGTGTTTCTGTTTACTATAACTGGACCGACCAGATTGATTGAGATTTTCGAAGATTGCTCAGGGGGGAGCGTGACGATATTTAAAATCATCGTATCCTCCGAGCTACTAATTTCGAGAAGATCCACATCTCCATCAGAAATCTCAACCGAGTAGTTCGGTATTATTCCACCAGGTTCAATCACAATAAATGCTAAACCATCTCCTTTGTCCTCACGGAGCCACATAAATGGAAGTTCCCCGTTATCATAAACCAGATCCATGTTTTTGATTTCAGGAAATCCAAAGAGGCCTTGGGGAAAAGACAATTTGTGCTTGTGCTCAGTGCCAGCTAAATCTTGGCTCTGCGTATCCTGACCTATTTTAAGTACCATTCTAAGTTGTTAACAATGGATACAGGATTATAGATAATTGAGCAATGAAGTATTTAAAAGTTGAGCACTCACCTGCATGGCCGCTTGGTAAGCAGTAGAAACACGGGTAAGTTCCATGATCGCCTCTGAAAGGTCAGTATCCAAGTCCTTTGCCAGTCGCTGTTCTAGTAGTTGATGGTAGTCTTCATCATAAGCACGAACTGATTCCATGCGGACAAGGAGGGAGGATAGTTCACCTAACTTATCAACCACAAGATCTTCACGGCGAACTAAATCACTCTCGACTATCTGCACGCGACGAGAAAGCTCACCAGGTGAATCTTCCTTCAATCCCTCCCTAAGTTCGATGAGGGAACCCACTACATCAGCAAGTTCTGCAGTATTTCCATCTTCAGCATCCAAGAAAGAGGAAATTTTCGTGTCCTTACCTATATAAAGTTGAGAATTTGATTGTCCCCCAGTGTAGGTAACAGCAATAACATCGCCACTGGCATTTCGGTGGTCTAAAAATGTCTTGCTTCCAGTTGCAAAAGAAAAATCGTCCCCACGACTTGAGCCAATTGGCTGATCAATGTAGGCTTCCTCGAGTAATTCAAAGCCCAGGATCACATAAGGGCCTGGATCGTTGGTGTTTTCCCCCCAAATTATGTTGGCCTTTATATTCTGACCATCGGGGAGAAGCACATCAGCTTGGCTGTACTCTTCGGGAACGGAACCATCTGACTCATTAATGTTGAAAAAGTATCGCCCGCCATCCAAAACGCGAATACCAGAGACTTTACCATTTGAATCTGTAATCACAGATGTCATGGCATCTACTCCACCCGCACCGGCTGTTTTGATATTTACTGTCGAAGAAATCGAATTTTCGGTCGAAAAAGAAAACAAATGCTGGGTTGATTGACCTACAGGCAACCAGACATTGTTAGTAATGTCTTCTCCTTTAGCTTTTTGAAGGTCCAAATACTCACGACTGACGGTGTCCTCGGACTCGAAGAAAAACTCCTCGTCTGGCCGCACCAAAATTGGAGGGGGCTCAACTGCGTATAATTGGGAATTATCAACGACTTCGTTGGTAAATCCATTTCCATTTTCACCATTTGTCTGACACTCATAATAAGTGCCTCTGTAAGATATGATCTGCCCCTTGAAGTAAGATCGGTTGGCTGACCATTCGCTTCCTTGCTCGGAGGTGTGAGTCTTGGTAGCAACAAATTTGGGGCTAAGATCTTCGTTTCGAATTTCAGAATGATTGCTCAAGGCCTCGTAGTACTCTCCGGTGGATGAATTCCTAACGATACTACCTGCCTGAACACTCTGAGAAATATCGTCCGACAGTGTAATCACGGAAAGGTCGTCTTCAGGGATAAAGTCTTGACCAAGAAACTTGAAATTAAATTCAATATCGTCAACAAATGACTCGTCGAGATTCCTGGTGGCAACGAAGTACTCATCCGAGGCACGATCATAAATGTACGAACCTGCAGCGATTCTTTGACCAATCTCATCACTAAGAATAGTTTCCTTACCTTGACGAGGAGGGGTATCACCAAGAGACATGAAAATAATTTCTGTCCCGGGATCAAAAATCTTTGTTCCTCGACCCAAGGATGGATCTAACCCACTTTTGAATTGAATGCGTTCAAGTTTTGCCGGCGAAGGACTGCTTTCGAGAGCAAGAAAAAACTTCCCTTCCTTGAGCACCAGGTCTCCAATAGATAGCGATTCATTCTCCTTTTTTATGTCACCGTGGAAGAAGGTGCCAGAAACAGCGTTTTCACCATCTTTAAAGGTACTTAATCGGTGCCTTTGACTTGCAGAATCGAAATAGACAATGCTTTCGGAATCAGAACCAAGTGATTGGTACTGGGCAACAGCATATGAAATCTCATTTACAAGAGAATCAATGTCATCGAAGAGTTGTGTATTGTCGGTATAAATCCTGTTAGTGGAGGAGAGTAACAAATTGATAGTGTGATTCTCAGCCTCTTGTTTATCTTCAAATAGTTTACCATCTGGCGTTGAAAAATAAAATCTATTCTCAACACCAACGTTCTTAACTACCCAATCTTCTCGCTCGACATCATACCCAGACCCAAGTTCCTTCCAAAACTCCGACTTTGATTGAGTCGGCAAGTGATTGATATTCTCGTCTGAAATAGATTCCCAAATTTTATCCTCAAATTTAACGACATCTCCTCGTTGATATACTCCTAGACGCTTCCAATTTGACGAATGGTAAATATCCATGGTCGACTTGCCTGACTCAGTCAATTCATTCACCCCAAGTTGCCAAGGAACTTTACTAGAAATAACAGTGCTCCAAACTGTGTCTTTTTCGGATTGAGACAAACCTACGTAATTCCTTTCAGGAAACAATTCCTTAACCTTTTCTTCAAGAATTCTGTCTACTTGATTCGGGAAATAATTCTCACTATCATATGCAGATAGGTACTGAGCATTGAGTTGAAAAGTCTCACCAACTGAACCAGTTATTTCTAACATACCATCTGCGGAAATCTGGGCAACTATATCCAAGTTAGTGTTGTGAAAATTGTTTGCATCTCTCGAACGCCTGATGTGGGCAGAATGGTCAGTTGATTCTGAGTGAATAGACTCGTCAAAATAACCTCCCGATGTATTCAAGAGGTCTTTGAATATTTCAAGTACTCGCGTGGTGGAAAGATTGGAAGTTTGATTGAGCGGATTAACCTCCACCCAATCTGCGGAGGAATCTAGTGGATTGCCTTCGGGGTTGTCTTGGGTCGGTTCCCAATAGGAAATGGATGAATCTTTTTTTAGATTAAACGAGCGTATTTCTGAAAAAGTGGAAGTGTCCACTTCCACCGGATGAAGATAAAGTACGCCTTCCTTTTCGATGAGACTGAAATAACCACCTTCTGCATCTCCCAAACTTGCAATTGTAGACTGATCCACACTATCAGTAATCTCCTCTACTTGATGTTGATCGAGAAGATAAACATCTTCTCCAGAAGTAGTCTTTCCAACAGCTTGTTTACTCCAATCTTTCTGTGACCAATCTTCTTGAAGTTTACTAAGTAATTCAGCAAAGGAGGGTGGATTGTCAGATTCGGTATCTGTATCAACAGAAATATTTGTTTTGATAGAATAGTCATTAACAGAAGAGACCTTGACAATATCACCTAATGAATAACTAGTATTTTCCTTAAAGTCTTGTTGGTTAAGCACCTTAGCTTCCACCACATATTCAAAACCATTGACCGACAACACAATTTCGTCTCCCTGCTTTAAATAACGCACTCCTTGAGAAATCTCTCGGCCAACTTGATTACTTTCCAAATTCAAAATCTTCTTTTGAAATTCGCCACGAACAATATCTGAGTTGGTGAAATCTGGTTTTAACTCAGTGCCTCCAAACAAAGAATGACCGCGTTGCCTGCCATTAATACGATTAAGGGCTTCCTCAATGATTTGGTTCGTTTCTAGAACAAAACCATCAATGGCAGGTTCGCTCAATGTATTTCCCGCCATCCGTGCTATCTCTTGGGCTCTAAGATTCAATTCTCTCAATTTATCCAAGTTGATGTGCCCTGCGTTTATAAACTCAGAAGCATAACTTGAATTTCTTTGATATTGAGCAAGTTTTCCTTTCTCGGAATCCAATTTAATAGCCTGTCCCATTCTCATGCCATCATCTTCCGGCAAGGAAAGCTTTTGCCCTGTTGAGATTTGCTTATCTAGCTTGAGACGCTGGGACTCTAGTTCCCGTAGTGTTCGGGTAATCGAATCAGAAACATTGAGGTTAGGAATGCGCATCGGGGAATTTTATCGTAATAGACCCATCACAACTATTTCTAACATTTTGTCCAATGTATTAAGAACACGAGAAGATGCTTGAAATGATCTCTGAAATCTCATTAAGTCCGCCACCTCTTCATCAATCGATACAGAACTGACGGCTCTTCTTTGGTCCAACAGGACATTTTCTATTGATTGTTGATGCTCCAAATTATCACTCAAACTCGAAAGAGAGTTTCCAATATCTGAGTTTAGCAGTGCAATATCGGTAAGATATTTATCATTCCCCATTTCAGCAATTTTTAGGGCAATTTGATTTGAATTTTCGTTATTTTCCTTGTGAGCAATAATTGACTCAACAGACAAACCTTTCTGTACTTTTAGACTGGTCGCTAAATTCCAAGGGTTGGAAGGTAGTGCACTGAATGAAAAATTATCTCCTATAATAGGTAATCTTGAACCATCCTCAAGTCCATCAAGACGAAATGGAACCGGTTCATATGCCATCATGTAAGACCTACCATCGTCTTCCGTACCCACAATCTTATCGGCACCCGAGTAGGAAGGATCGTTTTCCATTGTTACATTCTGCATCCTGCGGGCAGAACCATAGAAGGAAAAGCTCGCAGCGGTGGATTCAGGGGCAAAGTCTATTTCTGCAGCATCTTCACCTCGCACATAATACTGCTGCCCGACAAAGTCTTCAGGGAACACTGGAGTGACATTTACGATGTTGAAGGTTTCTGAATCTGCAGTTGGAAGCTGCATCGAAACCTCTTCCCTGTACAAGGTTATGTTTCCATCACCTTCTCGCCCAAAATAACCATATTCATCCTCCATCAAGGTGTTACGACCAACGACTGGTCTCGTTAAAATAGCATCAAATCCAAAAAGATAATTCCCGGGGTAGTCATCTTTATTGTAAATTCCGTTAATTTCATCAACGAAACTCGTCACTAATTCATTAAGGTCATTGCGGAATTTGCTGACATAATCGGATTTTGCGTCCTGTAAACCCTTGATAGAACCACTCTCTACACTTAATTCTACACCATCCACAAAGACCGAATCACTTTTAGGAAGGTTATTTCCCGAACTTAAAATGTTAAAGCCTGTTATTTGTCCGTCGTTAACAACAGCCTCGGCCACGCCAACATTTAACTGCACTAAAGATCCATCAACTAAGTTTTGCTCGTATCCTTTCGCCTGAGCACGCTTAATAAACAAATCGGGTTGGCCTTCGTCAAGGAGTTGAGGTGAAAAGAACTTAAAATTCGAACTCCATTGACTATCCTGGGGGTCAAAATTTAGGGGATTGATATCAGAGGGAGGATCTGTGACGACAAAGTGTTTATATTTGCCTTGAGAGTCGGTGAAGAAATAAACCTCATTTTGTCGAAATCTCATCGGAGATTCCTTTACTTTCAAATCTTCGATGGATTGAGCTTGGGCAGTAACTGCATTGATCTCTACTCCATCCTTTTCAAATACACCTTCAACTAAGAATTCAGTCGAATCGCCCGGTATGTTAGAAATTTTACCAAACCCAAGAGAAGGATCTGAAACTGATTCCCTTGCCAGAACATTTCCATCAGGATCAGTTATAATCCACTTATCTTGGTCCTCTGCATCAATTCTAATATTTAACTCGTCATCCCTTATTAATTGATTGGAAAATTCAAAGTATCGGAACTTACCAGAATCGGGATCATTTATTTTTACAAAATCGCCAATATCGTAACTTCTGGAAGAGAAATCTCTTTGACCGACATCGGAGAGCACAGTTGTAAAGTATGAGAATTCATCTACTTCGGTTGGTAGATTTGGACCTATTTCTATAAGGGATTTCCCCTGAATAGCATCAAGGTCTGCATCCGATTTTGAGACATTCTCTAGAAACTGGTAAAAACTATCTCTAATTTTGATAACCTCACCTTCATAATAATCTCTTGATTCTAGTTCTGAATTAGCTCCATCGCCAAGGACAGAAACAGGTAGAATATCACGAGAGGATTGAAACAGCTTGCCATCAAAATAAACCTGCTCCCCGGCTTGAAAGGTTTCGAGATCTGAATACCTGCGTAAAGTTTCAGGATAAGCCGACAAACCCCCATTTGAAGGCAGTAACTTAGGATCGATTTCCAAGAAAGACTCCTTCAGGGAGAGAGGGGTTCCTTTGGGCACATTATCCAGAGCCTGGTAGAATTTGCCATTTTGACTAAAAAAAGATCCGGTTTCGTGGGGAACCAGGGAAAAGGGTTCAGATTTTTCAGCAAAAGCGCTGGTCTCTGAAAGGGAAGTCCATTTAGGTACATCCTTAAGCGCTTCATAATAAGTCCCATTCTGCTTAAAGATGCTGCCCGCACTATAATCCTCGAGTGAGACAGGCTCTGGAAGTTCAAGAAATACTGATGTATTGGATAAAGCAGTTCCTGTAGTTACATCCTCTAGAGCTTTGTAGTATTTACCACCTTGTTCAAAAATATCTTCTTTTTTGTAAGAAGATAGATTCACTGGATCAATTTCCACGAAATCCGCAACACTTGACAACAAAGTTCCCTTGGGTAAGGCAGAGAAGACTTCATAATAAACACCATCCTGCTCAAACAAATCCCCCTTCTCGTAATCTTGTTGCACAACACCAACATTCAACAATTCAAAGAGCGAATCATTAGATAGTAATGCACCGGACTCCGAATCGACTAGTGAGCGGTAATACTGCTCATCCTGCTTAAAGACAGCACCTTCTTCATAATCCGCCAACGAAACTGGTTCAATTTCGACTAAAGAATCCGTATCGGAAAGCAGGGTTCCTGCTGCGATACCCACCAAGGCTCTGTAATAAGTACCACCTTGGGAAAAAATAGTGCCTTCCGCATAATCAGATAATAAAGTTGGCTCAATTTCAAGAAAGGCTTCTGTATCGGAAAGCAGGGTACCCGCCTCACTATTGACTAAAGTTTGGTAGTAAGTGTCATTCTCAAAAAAGAGACTCCCTTCTTCACGGTTTACA
>Ga0181601_10003457_pt1 | contig 13380 bp, 9 predicted proteins | sample 041ome_8_FD_133020 | JGI IMG/M metagenome (GOLD analysis project Ga0181601, IMG submission 133020) | Coastal salt marsh microbial communities from the Groves Creek Marsh, Skidaway Island, Georgia - 041407BS metaG (megahit assembly) | ecosystem: Environmental > Aquatic > Marine > Intertidal zone...
CCAAGCCGCCCAAGGCAAACACAACGTCCGGCCTCCTGATCGAGTCAGCCTGTGGTGGTGCTGGCTCGATCAGGAGGCCGGAGCCGTTTGGTGGAGAGTGGCTGCGTACGAGAGGTCCGGCTGACTCCCAATCGACGAGTGAGGGGAAGCCCGGTGCTGCGACACCGGCGTGGGTCTTCGAGCGAAGCCCGGAGGGCGAAAGCGAGAAACCTCGAGTGAGCGAAGGCAGGGATGCCGTAGCGAACGCCCGGGGGAGCAGAACTGGGCTCCCCGAACGAACCACCGGCTGCGGGGCGGCAGAAGTCTCGTCGCTGGACTTTTTCGCCGTGAACTCGGGCGACGGTTCAGGTATCAGCAAAGTGGCGAAAAACTCGCAACGCTCCTCGAGCTTCTACCGTCCCCTCCGCCTCACGACCCCTCCGCCTGACGACCAATCGACGAGTGAGGGGAAGCCCGGTGCTGCGACACCGGCGTGGGTCTTCGAGCGAAGCCTGGAAGGCGAAAGCGAGAAACCTCGAGTGAGCGAAGGCAGGGATGCCGAAGCGAACGCCCGGGGGAGCAGAACTGGGCTCCCCGAACGGACCACCGGCTGCGGGGCGGTAGAAGTCTCGTCGCTGGACTTTTTCGCCGTGAACTCGGGCGACGGTTCGGGTATCAGCAAAGTGGCGAAAAACTCGCAACGCTCCTCGAGCTCCCACCGACCCCTCCGCCTCACACCGGGTGCAGGAAGGCGTCCTCGTCGAGGGCGAGACCGGGCATTGCAAAGGCCACGAGGCCCGGTTCACTGGCACGTTGACCTGCGAAGCCGGCGCCGAGCACGAGCGGCTCGCCGTCTGCACAGCCGCCGACGTCGGCGAGGTCTGCCAGAGCAAGCGATCGGCGCAGGCCGGCCGTCGACCAGAAGACGCTGCCGTTGAGCACCCGACCGAGCGTGCCAGGCTTGGAGGTGGTTTCGTGGGCGATCACGTTGCGGGAGGGTGGCGTGTTCATCGCCAGCAGCCCGGCCGAGCGGCCGGGTGAGAACGCGACCACAGGCGTCAGTCCACAGCGATCGCCGACTGCTGTGGCGGCCTGCTCAAAGGCAGAGAGTTTTGCAGATTCGGTCAGTGGCACCACGATAGCTTCAAGGGATGCGGGGAGACGGATCTCTGCGGCGGAGAGCAGTGTGTTGATCTGCTCGGCGGTTGCCAGCCAGACCGTTGCGGAACTGGCCGACGCGTGCTCACAGAGGGCTGCCGCCGAAGCGGCATGAGGAGCCCAGACCGCCCGTAGTCTGAGCAACGGCCCGGCAAACTGTCCCAGCGGTGCAGCAAGCGGATGATCGTCATCCAGCGTGCTCAGGAGGACATCTTCGCGGCGGAGCAGACAGCCACCATCGAACGCCTCCGCGGTGACCGCCATTGCCGCCCAGTCGAGGCCACCAACACCCTCTCCGGCAAGCGTGGCCAGCAGCCCCGACTCTTGCCAGCTGCGGGCGACCTCACCAGCGGACTGGTGCTGACCTCGTTCATCGATCGCCGCGAGCTGCCGGCTGCAGCGGCGGCTCCAGATGCGGACATCGCGTTCAGCCGCCCTCGTCGTCAGCATCCGACGGCGGACCGCGGTTCCCGCCAGTTCTTGCAGAGCGAGCCGAGCCACCGCGGGAGGCGTGCCGGCAGGTAGGCACGACCCGTAGGTCAGGGTGAGCTGGCGGCGACTGAGACAACGAGGCCACCTGGAGAGCGTCGTTCCCTCAGAAAATGAAAGCGTACTGCCCCACATGCCATCGATCGACAGCGGTGTGATCGGAGCCTCGATGCGTCCAAAGATCCAATCGAGTCCTCGCTTGAAAGGCAGAATCTGGCCGGTTCGCGAGATCCCACCCTCGCAGAAAATGCCGATGCAGTCGCCGTCAGCAAGCCCCGCCTGGATGGTCTTGAGTGCCCGCCCGATCGACTTCGGCTTGGGATCAAACAGGATAAATCGCCACTGATCGGAGAGCATACGGAGAAACCGCCCTCGGATATTGGGTCCAAACACGACCATGCGAATCGGGCGGGGACAGGCGAGCACAACCACAAAACCGTCGAGCCATGAGATGTGATTGGCGACCACGACGAGTGGCCCGTCCTGCGGCACCCGTTCGTCGTGTTCGACCCGAAACCGATACCGCAGGTGCACCAGGCCACGCACAAGAATGCGCAACGTCGCCCGCGGAGCGGCGTAGACCGACACGGCCAGCTGCACGAGTGCCAAGACGCCGAACAGGGCAAACACACCACGTGCCGAGACCAGCGGCTCGACCAGCTCTCCCTCACCGACAGGCAGTCGCAGACCGTAATAACCCACCGACGCCAGCAGCATGCCGGTGAACACCAGCAGGTTGGTCGATGCGAGCACCGCGGCCAGCCGGCCCGGCGGACTCTTCTCCTGGAGCGAGGCCTCCAGAGGCACATCAAACATGCCCGCTCCCACGCCCAGCAGGCCGAGCAACAGCATCGGCAGCAGCAGCCGCCACGTTGGCGTCCCGTCGACGAACACCTCAGTGTTTGAGACAGCGAGGGCAAAGCAGGCCATCGCCATCACACACGCCCCCAGCGGCACAAACCCAAGGTCTACCCGGGAACCCTTTTCAATGCCTCGCGTCGAGAGTTTTCCCGACACAAGGCTGCCAATCCCGATACCACTCACGAGGGCCACCAACAGGGGCACGACCTCGCTCTGGGTCGTCGCTCCCGACTCGCCTGCGTACTGGTCGACATTCAGCTGAGCGACCGCGGCCACCGCCCAGAACACCACGATCCCAACCGCTGCCCCACCCAGCTGGGGCGAAGACACCAGCCGCCTGATGTCAGCCGACGTCCTGGCAAGCACATTCCAAGGTGCGGCTGCCGACGGATCAGCCGGAGGCACTCGAGGCAGCCGCAACGCCACTAGGGAGCCCACGGCGGCCACACCAATCAGTCCACTGGCCGCGGGGAGAGCGTGGCCAAGAGACGCGTCTCCCCCTGAATCCACCCAGGTGAGGTCGGCGAGCCAGTTGCCGGCCGCCATGCCAACGAGCGTTGCCGCGAGCGAGGCCATCGCAAAGAGTCCGTTGGCCGCAGCGAGCCTCTCGGCAGGCACGATCTCACGAATCGTGCCAATCAGGCTGGGGTTGAGCAGGGTCGTCTGCACCGCAAACAGGCCGGTCGCTCCCATCAAGAGCCAGAGCCCGAGAGGAATACCCGCAAGGGTCGGCCCCGCATCCGCGCCCCAGGCAGCCAGCCCCGCAGTTGTGATTGCGATCACGATTTCACCGAACTTGCCAGCGACAATCACAGATCGCTTTGCCAGTCGATCGCCCAGCCAGCCAGACAGCCAGGCCAGCAGGATGAAGGGCAGAACATACACCACGGTGCCAATCGCGAGCACCGCCGCATGGGAACTCCCAACCTGATCAGCGGCATGCTTCCCCAGGCCGATCACCAGCCAACGGGCAAGGTTGTCATTGAGCACTGTCAGGATGCGAACAATCAGAAGGATTCGCAGCGATGCGGCCGGCGAGGACGCGGACCACCGTAGCTGTGTGCTCTCAACCAAGGTGTCGCCTTTCACCGCATCGCTCATCAAGATGTCGCCCGCTGACGTGCGGCCGTCGGCATCCCGTCTGCCGTATCATCCTCCGAGAGTTGTCCACCCACCACCATCTTCCCGTCAACGCCGCAGAGAAACCGAGCCGTCCACCGTCGCGAAGAGCGTGGTCTGCGTGCCCCCAAGTGATGGATAGCTGACGCACCACCAGGCCAAACAAACACCCCCTTCGCGGGGGCATTGGATTGCGAATGTGGACCGCTGAACGTACGATTTGAATGAAGTTGCACAGGGAGCCTTCCCGCTTTCCTGTCTGTCAGTTGCGCGAAAGGACATTCTCCATGCGGTCATCCCAGCCTGATAGCGACGCCATTTTCTGCCCAACCATGGCAAGGCGATCCTTGCATGGCGTGGGTGCCCAACTCAGCCTAATGCTGATTGCGGTGATCGCGACGCTGACCACCGGCCGGGTAGCCGATGCACAGGTAATTGTGTACGACACGCTTCGTCCGGTGACGGTGGGCAGCCCAGTGATCGCCACAACACCAGTCGTCGCGTCGCGTCCGTACGTCTCGAGTTATCGGCCGGCCGGCAACTATGCCGCGGTGACAGCTTTCTCGCCTCCAGTCGTTCCGGTGGCTGGCTTCGCTCCAGCCGCTGCCGTCCCGGTCACGGTCGCTCGGCCTGTCGTGGCAGCCGTTCCATCCAGTTCGCTAGCCGTCACGAGCTACTACGCGCCGGTTGCATCGCCTGCCGCCGTGGTCAGTTCGTCAGTCGCGGTCCCGGTGACCGTGGCCTACACACCGACCGTTGCCACCGGCTACACCGTGCCAGGCGTGGCAACAGTGCCCGTTCGTCGCGGTCTCTTCGGCCGTCGTCTCTCCTACGAGACCGTCCCAGTCACCTACGTCGTGCCATAAGGCGTTGTTCCGCTCGACGCCGTCCTATTTTGATGCCGTGCCAGACGTCGTTGTTGGCACGGTCGCTGACGAATCTGCTCGTTCACTCGCGGTGAACAGGCTCATTCGTGGTGGACAGCCGATGAGCGTGCCGCCGACGAGTCGTGGTCTCAACGAGCCCGACGCTTCTGCTTGACCGCTCTGGCGCTCCTCCTATAGTGTCGTGCGGTATGGTGCCGACGACAGTTAGACTCGGACGCAGAATTGTTCGAGATGTCGTGCGGGAGAGCGGATGACGCAGACGGTTAATATTATCGGGGCAGGCCCCGGCGGACTCGCCGCGGCGATGTTGTTGGCTCACGCGGGACTGCGTGTTCGCGTTCTGGAAAGGCAGTCAACACCGGGTGGTCGCACCTCAACAATCGAGACCACTGAAGGCTTTCGGTTCGACCTCGGGCCGACGTTTTTTCTCTATCCACGGGTGCTCGCCGACATCTTTGAGGCCTGTGGCCGCCGCCTCGAGGACGAGGTGGAGATGGTTCGGCTCGATCCTCAGTACCGGATTGCTTTCGGTGGTGGCGGCGAACTGCTGGCCACACCAGATCCCGAACGGATGGAGCAGGCGGTCACAGCCCTGTCCCCAGCCGACGCCGGCTCCTTCACGCGTTTCATGACGGCCAATCGCCGCAAGTTCGAGCGTTTTGCCCCTTTTCTTCAACAGCCTTTTGAGAGTTGGCTTGATCTGGCGAGCCCCGACCTCGTTCGCCTGATGCCGATGCTCAAGCCGTGGAAGAGTCTCGATGCTGAGCTCGGAACGTTTTTCTCAGATGAGCGGGTCCGACTGGCATTCACATTCCAGTCGAAGTACCTCGGGATGTCACCTTTTCGATGCCCGAGTCTGTTCTCCATCCTTTCGTTTCTGGAGTACGAGCACGGGGTCTACCATCCGATCGGTGGCTGCGGAGAAGTCTCACGAGTGATGGCCAGGATCGCCTCAGAGATGGGGGTTGAGATCCATTACGACACTCCTGTCGAGAAACTCCACTTTGAGGGACGGAAGGTGGTGGCGGCTGAGACGGCCACAGCACGTTATGACGCCGATGCCACGGTGATGAATGCTGACTTTGCTCGCAGCATGACCAGGCTGGTGCCCGATACGCTGCGGCGACGGTGGAGCGATCGACGGATCGCCTCACGTCGCTTTTCTTGCTCCACCTTCATGCTCTACCTCGGGATTGAAGGCCGCTTTGATGAGGTGCCGCATCACACGATCTATCTCTCCGAGGACTACCGCGAGAACCTTGCCGACATCGAGCAGCGGCACGTGCTCACGAAAGACCCATCGATGTACGTGCAGAACGCCTGCGTGACTGATCCGTCGCTCGCTCCGGAGGGCATGAGCACGCTCTACCTCCTTGTCCCGGTGACGCATCGTCACCCGAATGTTGACTGGCGGCGGGAGGCTGCAGGCTTTCGCGAGCGGACCCTCGACCAGCTCGATACGATCGGGCTGTCTGGAGTCCGCGATCGGATTCGTTATGAGAAGATGGTCACTCCCGATGACTGGCAGGACGAGTACGAGATCTACCGAGGGGCTACCTTCAACCTCTCACACGACCTGGGCCAGATGCTGCATAAGCGTCCTCACAATCGCTTCGAAGACCTGGATGGCTGCTACCTTGTTGGAGGTGGCACGCATCCGGGTAGTGGCCTCCCCGTGATCTATTCATCAGCACAGATCACCACCCGGCTGCTTCTTGAGGACCTCGGTGTCGAGGCTCCCGAGGCAGCAGCCTCCCCGCAGCCCCTCGCCTCAGCATTTCAGCAAAGTGTGGCAGAGCGGAGTGTGGCAGAGGATGTGATGACAGCTAGCGTGACCGCGTCGTCTCACGAAGAATCGACGACCACACCGTCGGCGACCGCCGTCGTGGAAACGGTGTCCGCCGCAACAAGGAACCAGCCGTGATACGAGCGTCTTCTGAATCGAGCGATACCGGATCCAGTGAAGGACGCTCTCGTGTGGTGGTGATTGGCGGTGGCCTGGCGGGGCTCGCCTCGGCCTGCACACTGGCCGCCCGGGGCTATGCAGTCACGCTCTGTGACAAGAACGCCTGGGTGGGGGGGAAGGCCGCCAAGCTTTCGGAGGCGGGCTACACCTTCGACATGGGTCCCACGATCCTCACCATCCCTGATGTGCTCAAGCGGGTCTTTGCGGAAGCTGGCCGCGACCTCCACAAAGAACTCGAACTCGTGCCGCTCGACCCACAGTGGCGTAGTTTCTTCACCGATGGCACCACGCTCGACCTCGTGGCGGATGTCGCGGAGATGCGGCAAAACCTGGAGACACTTGCTCCGGGCAAGAAGGCCGGCGAGGGCTTTGAGCGGTTCATGGAACTGGCCAAGCGGCTCCACAAGATCTCCGACGACTACTTCTTCTGGCGTCCTGTCGGCGGCATGAAGGACATGTTTGATTCCAAGCGTGGCCTGACGCTCAATCTCCTCAAGGAGATCATGGGCATGCGTCCCGGCCATAGCGTTGGCGGCACAGTGCGGGCCTTCGTTCCAGACGAGCGAGCCTCGCAGATGTTCGACCACTTCACTCAGTACGTCGGGAGCAATCCGGAGAATTCACCGGCTGTCCTCTGCGGGATCGCGAGCATGCAATCCCGCGATGGTGTCTGGTATCCGATGGGTGGCATCACGGCAGTTCCCAAGGCCCTTGCCGCACTCGCGAGTGATCTCGGCGTGGAGATCCGAACCGAAAGCCCTGTGAAGAAGATTCGGACCGCCGGTGGTCGTGTGCAGGGTGTGGAGACGGCCTCGGGGGAGTTTATTCCCGCTGCAGCTGTGGTCAGCAACTCAGACAGCGTGCGGACGCACCGCGAACTGCTCGACCAGCCAACCGCCACCAAGTTCCTCCGGCGTCGTGGCTATGAACCGGCCTGCTCGGGCGTCGTGCTTTACCTCGGTTTGAAGCAGCGATACGAGCAGCTTCTGCACCACAACTTCGTGTTCTCTCGAGATCCCCACGAAGAGTTTGAGGCAATCTATCGCCAGGGAGAGCCTGCCCCAGATCCCACCGCGTACGTCTGCGCCCCCGCAATCACCGATCCGCGTGTGGCTCCAGAGGGTGGTGAAGCGCTCTATGTGCTAGTGCACACACCCTATCTGCGACCTCACCACGACTGGTCAAAGATGCTTCCCGCGTACCGCAACACGATCGTTGAGAAACTCAAGTCGACCGCGGGGATGGAAGACATCGAAGAGCGAATCGTGGTGGAACGAACGCTCACGCCGCAGGACATCAACGACCGCTACCACGTGCTCAATGGGGCGATCTATGGGCTGGCCAGCCACGGCCGTTTCATGGGTGCATTCAAGCCTTCCAACCGATCGCCAGACGTGGAAGGGCTCTACCTTGCTGGTGGTGCTGCTCACCCGGGCCCCGGCATGCCAATGGTGATGATGTCAGGCTGGATCGCGGCCGACTGCGTTGACAAGGACGGGCTGGTTGAGCGGACGGGCGCGCCAGCCTCACCGGCCATGGCCTCCTAAACCAGTCGGGGCGTCACACCGGCATGGCCGACTCAGCCGAGCATCCCGAGGGCCTTCCTCCTTTTTCCCGGACACGGTTCGGCTGGTTCATGGCCTATGTGCGATGGTTCTTCCGTCGCCACTTCCATGCCCTGCGGCTCCTTGAGGGAACGCATCCGGCGATCGAAGGCCGGTCTGTGGTGATTTACACGAACCATCCTGGCTGGTGGGATCCGCTCGTGTTCCTGCTCCTCGCAGAGCAGCTCTATCCTGAGCGGCTCAACTATGGACCGATCGATTCCGCAGCTCTGGGGAAGTACCGCTTCCTCGAATCGATCGGCTTCCTCGGAATCGAGCCGGGCACCTGGCAGGGATCAAAGAAGTTTCTTCGCTACGCACGTGCGAGTCAGCGGCGAGACGACACGATCTTCTGGATCACAGCCGCGGGCACCTTCGTCGACCCACGAGTACGACCAGTGCCGATTCGTCCTGGCGTAGCCCACCTCGCTTCGGGAGGGGAGGGCCTGCTGGTGCCGATGGCAATGGAGTATCCGTTTTGGAATGAACGGCTCCCGGAGGCCCTTGTGGCCTTCGGTGATCCGATTGATCTTTCTACAGCGGCGTCGCGTTCCACAGACGCCTGGCAGGAGCAGCTCACCACCGGCCTCGCTGCAACCCAGGAGCTGCTCGCTCACGCTGCCATAGCGCGAGACCCGACCGCATTCCGCACGCTCGCTGTCGGCCGGGAGGGGGTTGGCATGATCTACGACACCATTCGCTGGGCATCGGCACGGCTGCGAGGACGAGCGTTTGACCCGTCTCATACAGGCCGTCATGAGGAGGCACGCTGAGTGATGGGTGTGGGCAGTCTGATCGAAGTCACCGCAATGGTGGGTCTTGGGCTCTCCGCGATTCCTGCGGCCCTGACCGCCGTCAACCTCACCCGCTTTAGCCGCGCCCCGCGAGGCCCGACCACAGGGGAGCCGGTGTCGATCCTGATCCCCGCCCGTGACGAAGCGGGCTCCATCGAGCAGACCTGTCGGGCCATCATGGCCAGTGACGAGGTCCGCCTCGAACTGGTCATTCTCGATGATGACAGCCAGGACGACACGGCAGGCATTGTCTCTCGTCTTGCTGAGGAAGACCCGCGTGTGCGTCTTATCCGTGGGCGACCGCTGCCCGCTGGCTGGTGCGGAAAACAGCACGCCTGCAGCCAGCTGGCGGAGGCGGCTCGCTACGATCTGCTGCTGTTCCTGGATGCCGATGTCAGCCTGAAGCCCGATGCCATCCGCCGCACCATCGCATTCCTGGAGGAGTCGGGGGTGGCTCTGGCCAGTGGCTTTCCGCGACAGCTCACCGGCACACCTGTTGAGTGGCTGCTGCTTCCGTTGATTCAGTATGTGCTGCTGGGTTTCCTGCCTTTGGCGATGAGTCGTCAGAGCCTGTCACCAGGTCTCGCAGCAGGCTGTGGACAGCTGTTTCTCACCAGGCGATGCCACTACGAGGCCGCCGGTGGCCATGCCGCCATCCGTGAATCGCTGCATGACGGCATCAAGCTTCCGCGGGCGTATCGCCGTGCAGGGCTGACTACCGACCTCTTCGACGCCAGCGATCTCGCTGAATGTCGGATGTACACCCGTGGTGTTGATGTCTTGCAGGGACTCTCGAAGAACGCCACCGAAGGGATGGCAACACCACAGGCTGTTGTCCCTGCCACGGTGCTCCTGTTTGGTGGCCAGGTCCTCCCGGCGCTGCTGCTGGCCACGGGGATCGCGGTAGGCTGGTCGTGGCAGGGGTTTTCACCGCTTGCATGCGGAGCGATCGTGGCGGCGGTGCTGTTTTCCGTGTTGACCAGGGTGGTAGAGGCAGTGCGGTTTCGCTCAAGCGTGTTGAGCAGCTTTGCCCATCCGCTGGCCATCCTGATGTTTCTTGGAATTCAGTGGTTTGGGCTGATTCGCCGAGCCGCCGGCCTCAAAGCGACCTGGAAAGGCCGCAGCCTCAGCCCTCAGTAAACACGGCCCTCAGTAGCCACGGCCGGTGCCGCTCGACGCCGTGCCTCAATGACCGCAGCAACGGCATCCGCAACCGTTGGACGGCAGGCGGTCAGGTGCCCCATTTTGCGTCCTGGCCGAGCGGCCCCTTTGCCGTACAGATGGAGACGCACACCCGGCACCGCCAGAGCTGCCGCCCAGTCAGGCTCTCCTTCGCTCCAAAGGTCGCCAAGCAGATTTGCCATTGCAGCTTCTGACACGCAGGCTGTCGACCCAAGTGGCAGTCCACACACGGCGCGGACCTGCTGCTCAAACTGACTGGTCGCTGCAGCCTCGATCGTGAGGTGTCCTGAGTTATGAGGCCGCGGAGCAATCTCGTTGACCAGCAGTTGGTCGTCACGAGTCACAAAAAACTCAATGCAGGCCACGCCAACAAGGCCGAGCTTCTCCGCAATACAGCAGGCCATCTCCTTCGCCTCGGCGGCAACCGCTGGGGTCAGCGGGGCAGGGCAGCTGGCCACGTCGAGAATGTGGCGGGAATGCGCGTTGAGCGATGCCGCAAAGGCAGCAACGTCGCCCTTGAGACCGCGAGCGACCACCACGGATACCTCCATGGCGAAGTCGACCCACGCCTCGTACACGCAGCGATCTGCTGCGAGGGTGTTCCAGGCAGCCGCCAGATCCGCATCGGCGGCGAGCCGCATTTGCCCTCGGCCGTCGTAGCCGAAGCTCGCTGTCTTGAGCACGCCCGGAAGCCCCAGGTCAGCCACCGCCTGCTGCAAAGACTCCCGCGACTCGACGAGCCGATGGGGCGTGGTCCGGAAGGCATGCTCCGTGAGAAACGCTTTTTCACGGCCTCGGTCCTGGGTGATCGAGAGCACGTCAGGCGACGGATGCACCCGTGTCACCGCCGCCATCGCACGCCCCGCGTCTGCCGGCACATTCTCAAACTCAAAGGTGACCGCATCGATCTTTGCTGCCACCGCTGCGAGTCGCTCAAGGTCGTTGTAGTTGACCACCTCAAAACGGTCGGCATGCCGGGCCGCGGGCACCCCGTCGACATCACTGATCACGGTCACCCGGTAGCCCATCCGTCGAGCGGCCACAGCGAACATGGCTCCAAGCTGACCTCCTCCGAGCACGCCGAGCATGGCCCCTGGACGCAGCACCGACTCGGCCTGCCGCGGGCCTGTTGTTGCGTCAACGATGCTCATGGCTGGCTACCTGGGAGTGTCTCACCAACATGGTCGGCCATCACGCGGGCGGTCTGTTCACGCCGGAAGGTCTCCAGCTTTTCCCGCAGGTCCGCATCCTCGACCGCCAGGATGGCCACCGCCATCAGGCCCGCGTTTGCCGCACCGGCTCGGCCGATGGCCAGGGTAGCCACCGGAACGCCGGCAGGCATCTGCACGATCGAGAGGAGGGAATCGACACCATGGAGCACTTTCGACTCCACTGGCACTCCCAGGACCGGCAGGATCGTCTGGGCGGCCAGCATGCCGGGCAAGTGGGCAGCCCCACCGGCTCCAGCGATGATCACCTTCAGCCCCCGTTCGCTGGCAGTCGCTGCATAGCTGGCAAGTTTCTCCGGCGTGCGATGGGCCGAGACCACCTCACACTCATGCGGAACACCAAACTCCGTGAGGATGTGCGCGGCCCGCTCCATCGTCTCCCAGTCTGAGCGACTGCCCATCACGACCCCGACCACTGGGGTTGCGGTAGCGACGGTCGAAGTCTCGGCAGCAGGCGATTGGGCAGGTGCCATGGGTCTCATCCGGGGAGCGGGGGGGTGGCGAAATAGGATCAGCACGGCTGTGGCAGTTGCCTGCAACGCATCCGCAGTCCGATGGCGTAGGATTCGCATCTTGATGCCGCCATCCTGTCGTTGCAACGCTATGTGGAAAACCTGCGAAGACCACGAGCCCCCACAATGCCCGAGATTCTTCCTGTCAACTGGCTCCCCGACGGCCGGCTTCCAGCTTCCAGCTCCGCAGCGGTGCAGCGTGCTGCTGACATTCTCACCCGTGGTGGGCTCGTCGCGATTCCCACGGAGACGGTCTACGGCCTTGCCGCTCTGGCCACCGATGCCGCCGCGGTTGCCCGGATCTTTAGAGCCAAGGGTCGCCCCGCGACCAACCCACTGATTGTGCACGTCGCTGATGCTGCGATGGCGAGCCCGCTGGTGCGAGTCTGGCCCCAGCGTGCCACCACTGTGGCGGCGGCCCACTGGCCCGGACCACTGACGCTGGTCCTTCCCGCAACAAAACTGGTTCCGGAAATCGTTCGGGCCGGCGGCGGTACTGTCGCAGTGCGGTGTCCTCAGCATCCTGTCACAGCCGCGCTCCTGCGGCTTCTGGGCCAGCCACTTGCTGCCCCGAGCGGCAACCGCTCCGGCATGCTTTCTCCCACCACGGCGGCGCACGTGGCCGCAAGCCTTGGCGATGCTGTCGACCTGATTCTGGATGGTGGCACCTGCGACTGTGGCATTGAGTCCACCGTCGTCGACCTGACAACGGAGCCGCCGCAGCTGCTCCGGCCTGGCCCCATTGATCGCAGCACGTTGGCAGCCTCACTCGGCTGTCAGCTCCTCGGTGGCTCCGCTGTCGACCAAGCCGCCAGCAGTTCGGGTGTGCACCGATCTCCCGGGCTGCTCCTCAAGCACTACGCCCCTGAAGCAGACCTTGAGGTCTCCTCGGAGAGCACCGCACGCGTGAAGCAGCGGCTCAAGCATGGCGAACGGGTTGGCTGGGTCACCCTCGGCGGTCACAGCAGCTCCGAGCTCCTGCAAGAAGTCGGCGAGGGCATGCTGCATCACCGTGACCTTCCTGACGAGCCGGCCGGCTATGCCCGTCAGCTCTACGCCTGCCTGCACGACCTCGACCGTCTCGCTGTCACAGCGATCGTCGTCGAGACACCTCCTCGTTCAGAGCTGTGGCAGGCGGTGCACGATCGGCTGACGAGGGCTGCCCACCGCGACGCCATCTGACCCGCCGTGGCCATTAAGCAGCCGTCGCGGGCTTGCCAAGGATCTCGGCGAGGGCCGCTCTGATCGTTGGATACCGGAAGGAATAGCCAGTTTCGGTCGCCAGTTTCGGCAGCACACGCTGCGAGTGAAACAGCACCTCTGCAAACTCACCGAAGGCAAGACGCAGGCCAAAGTAGGGCACGGGAATCAGGGCTGGCCGCCCCACTGCAGACGCGAGAGCCTTGGTGAACTCGCTGTTGCGAACCGGATTCGGAGCTACTGCATTCATCGGGCCACGCAACGACACCGTGGTCGCGGCATGCATGTAGAGCCCTGCGAGGTCTGCCACGTGAATCCAGGGCATCCACTGCTTGCCATTCCCGAGCGGGCCACCAGCCCCCATCTTGAATGGCGTCAGCATCCGTTGGAGCGCACCTCC
>Ga0181601_10003458_pt1 | contig 13379 bp, 8 predicted proteins | sample 041ome_8_FD_133020 | JGI IMG/M metagenome (GOLD analysis project Ga0181601, IMG submission 133020) | Coastal salt marsh microbial communities from the Groves Creek Marsh, Skidaway Island, Georgia - 041407BS metaG (megahit assembly) | ecosystem: Environmental > Aquatic > Marine > Intertidal zone...
GCCAGCGCCGGGCATTGCTTCCCTGGGCCGCAGGCGTCCACCCGAAACGACGTATCGTTTCGCTTCAACACGTCGCACAATTTTATCCTCTCGCCTATTTTTTGGTTCCAGGTCTCAAAAGACGCAATCAACGCAAAGTCATTCGAAACCGGTCCTTGGCGCACCGAGCATCGTCTTCCTACGTAAAAGGACGGAAGCGCGAATCGTTCCGGCAGCTTCAACTCGCCATTTTGTGGGACGCGCATCACCCTGTTTTCCCATGTGATGTGATTGCATCTAAGCATGCTCATCGGCGCGTAATCGGCGAAATCGAAATCGTGACTACTCATCGTTATTCCAGGCGCCGCGCCGAGACGGCTCTGGAACACATTTGTGTTGTACTCGTCCAAGTGTACCTCTTTTCTCTTCAAGTAATCGTGTATGTAACTCGACATGACGACGACGTGATCGCGACCGAGACTTTTCTGGTACCACTTGGATTCTCTGAGCGCCTTTCCGTCTCTCTTTAATATTTCACGGCCACACAAAGTCTCACCGTCTTTCGTGTGATGGCAGAGACGCTGCCCAAACATTGATACCGCGTTCAACGGCGTCGGCACGTAGAACAGCGCGGCTTCGCTAGCGTTGTCCGTTCGCATCGGGTGACGCACGGCTTGCCGCGCCAACAGCACGTCGTCCAGGTGCTTGACGAGCGACGGACTGACGGTGTGCGTCGGTCTTTGCGGGTCGAGCGTCTCCAGTCGAACAGGCAGAGGCTTACCGTCCAGCGTCAACCTCGATGGGACCGCAAAGTCGTCGTAAACGTAAAACTTAACGCCGAGCAGCGAGTCGCCGCTTACGGCGGGCGTCGCGTACGGCGACCAAGCTGTCGCGTCGTCGGTAAACTCAGCAGAGTCTCCCAACGACGCAAACTTCTGCGCCCGATGCGACGCGACGACGAGACTGGCCAAACCGACGCACGCCGCGATCGCGCTCGCGCTCCGCACCACCCTGTTCCACGTTGACGACGACGACGACGACGATGATGCTGCTGACGAGCTCAGCGCGCGTTCTCCATCGGCGCGCGCCGCACCGCCGTACTCTGCCGGCAGCGACGACGTCGTGGACAACGCCGTGGAATCGACATCACACAGCGGTGTCTTCGCGTTCACGGCGCCGACTCGCATCGTCACGTCTCGGACTGAAGCGCCACTTCGTGAGCCGAGACGCCAACACCCATTCCGTCACTCGTCAGCGCGTCCATCGTCGTCAACCAGTCATGGCTGACGAACGCGAACCACTGCTCGCGGACGACGTCGAGGGAGGCGCTGTGACGACGACGACGAAGACGACGACGAAACAGTCGTCACGAACGTCGAGGCCGGCGCTCGCAATCGCTGCGAGCGTGTGCCTCGTCGCGGGTTTGGGCTTCGCGTCGTACATCGAGCACCAACGACAGGCGATACCCACGACGCAAGGCGTGTGGTCCGGGTCGTTGTCTAGGGTGAGTTGGAACGCAGCGAGCGGGTTTTCGTTCAAGTACGAGTCCTACATCGATGCTTACTTGAAGCGCGCCCAACCGGCTGGGCGAGTCATCGAAGACTCGATTCGAAAGTATTATCCGCAGAGAATTACGCCGACGAGCGCGCCGTTTGACATCTTCTATACCATTCGCGACGAACCTGTGACCAAGTGTTTTGAAAACAACTATAACGCCAAGTACTGTCGGTCTGAGTCTCTATCGCCGGTTTTTGCGTTCGGAAGCTCGCCGAAGAACGCGAGCCGCATACCGTTTTTATATTCAGCGACGCTGTCCGTGCTCGCCCAGTGCTTGGACGAAGACGGGGTGCTGGGCGACAGCGAAGCTGTCATTACGGAAACGACGCGCTTTGAAAAGTGCGAATTACTTTCGATGGACGGCAGCGGCATGTTTAGAAAGGAAAATATGCCCGATCAATCAGACTACGAATGGTCCGCTTTGGACGACAAGGCTATTTGGAGAGGGAGTGACTATCCGTACCTCGCCCCGGCAGTTTCATCGACGGCGGCTACGGCTAGCGACCCATTCGTGCACTCGATCGAGTTAGCGGGCGACAAATCGGCAAAGATAAAGGAAATACTCGCCGGTGACGCAGTTGGTCCACGGTTCCGCGCCGTTTTGATGAGTTTTTTGCACCCGAACGTTATTGATGCAAAGTTCTTCAATCATTACCCCAGCGGTGGGACGCACGAGCAGACGAGACATAGAATGGGATTCTCTGCAAGCAACATGATGAATTTAGAGACTTTAGGACGATACAGGTATCAGTTGGATATCGGCGGCGCGGGTGGAACGACGTGGCGCGGCATCTTGCCGAAACTCGCGATGCCAGGAATTTTATTGCATCACGAGACACCGATGCGCGACAGTTTTTACGATAAGATTGAGCCGTGGAAGCACTACTTGCCGCTCGACGAGGATCTGGGCAACTTTTTCAAACTGGTTGACTGGGTGAAGGGTCATCCGGACGAGGCTCGAAAAATCTCCGCGACGGCGACACAGTGGGTTGAAGATTTTACAACCGTCGCGAGTCAGCTGCGACACAACTACGAAAAACTCGTCGTACCGCTCGGGAAGGCGCTCGCAGACGCTAAGGGTGCTCCGATCTCGCCCGTGCCTTTCACAGAGGCGCATCCAGGCCTGAAGGGCGTTTGAGAGACGTCCGATTTTATGCTGTACCGGACGATAGAGAGCACAGTATTGATGAATGGCAATCGCTTCTCTGGCGGCGACTGAGTGTAACGCGAATCACAAAGGAAGAAATGTACGGTACCGGTACCTACGTAGGTAGTGATTTTAAGTCGTTTGTAAGCTTTCGTTACAACCGATATTAGATTTTATCTGTTTGCTTCTTCTTAAAGCTCATCCTTCGGCGTTGCCTCTTCCTTTTCTTCAGCCTCCTCTTTCGCTTCATCTTCGGCGACGTGGAAGTGAGTTTCATCCAAGAGTTCGGCATCCTTCTCGACGCCCATGTTTGCGCCGAGCATGTCAAACACGCGTCCGGCGTAATCTCCGGGCTTTTCAAAGCTGAAACCAGACTCGAGCATGGCGGTTTCAAACATCAATCGAGCCAAGTTTTCAGTCTCGGTCGAGTCGGGTTCGGCGTCTGAGCGCTCTTTAAGGGCGGCAATCATCGGATGGCGCGGGTTGATTTCGAGCGTCTTCTTGCCTCGCATGTACTCGTGACGAGAGTCGTCGCCCATCGCTTGGGCCTTCATGATGCGCTCCATGTTCGCAGACCAGCCATACTTGGAAGAGACGACGACGCACGGGGTGGTGGAGAGACGGTTGGAAACCTTGACAGCTTCCACGACAGATTCGGGAAGCTTGCTCTTCCACCAGGCGGTGAACGGCTTGAACGCTTCCTTGGTCTTCTTAAATCTCGCCTTTTCGTCTTCATCAGCGTCGCCAAACTTGAGGTCTTCCTTGCTCGCGTTGGAGAACTTAAAGTCGTCGAACTCGGTGAGGTTTTGCATCGTGTACTCGTCAATCGGATCGGTGAAGAAGATGACTTCGAAATCCTTGGCGATGAGCTTTTCGAGAAACGGCGAATCCTTGAGCGCCGCGACAGACTCGCCGGTGATGTAGTAAATTGATTTTTGGCCCTCCTTCATGCGCTCAACGTACTGCTCGAGGGAAACGAGCTTGCCGTCCGACTTGGAAGTTTCGAAGCGCAACAATTTAGCAAGGCGCATTCTGTTGCTCGCATCCTCGATGATGCCGAGCTTGATCGCCTTGCCGAACGACTTCCAAAACTTGTCATACTTGGTCTCTTCATCTTGCTTCTTGTCTTCGACATCCGCGTCTTCCGGCTTCGAGTCATCGTCTTCAGCATCCTTACCTTCTTCCGCGAGCTTGCGGATCATATCGAGAGCCTTGCGAACGAGCTTCTTCTTGATGGTTTTCAAACTCGTGTGTTGTTGAAGCGTTTCGCGCGAAACGTTGAGCGGCAACGTGTCAGAGTCGACGATACCCTTAATGAATCCGAGATACTTCGGGAGAAGCTCATCGAATTCATCGGAAATGAAGACTCTGCGCACGTAAAGCTTGAGCGCCGACGCGCGGCTGTAGTAGTTGTCAAAGTAATCGTGCGGGGGACGTTCCGGAATGTACAGAATCGCCTTGAATTCGACGTCGCCCTCCGCCTTGAAGTGCGAGTAAGACAACGGCTCGCTCGAGTCCTTGGAGAGCGCTTGGAAGAACTTGACGTACTCGTCCTCTTCCACTTCAGAGGTGGATCGGAGCCAGATAGCCTTGACGTCGTTAAGACGTTCCCAATCCCAAACCGTCTTGGTCACCGTCTTCGTCTTTGGCTCGTCGTCGTCTTCTTCATCCTCATCGCCCTCTTCATCCTCGCCGTCTTCTTCATCCTCGTCGTCACCGGCGACGTCGGCGTCTTCGGAGTCTTCCTCGCCGTCGTCTTCGGCATCCTCAACCGGAACTTCCTCGGAAACTTCCTTGGAGTTGTACAGGTAAATGGGAAAGTTGATAAACTCAGAGTAGCGTTGGACGAGTTGTTGGAGCTTGTCCTCTTCGAGGTACTCTTGCGCCTCCTCCTTGAGGTGAATGTTAATCTCAACGCCGCGTCCGAGAGACTCGCCCTCGTCTTCAGAGATGGCAAAGTTTCCGTCAGCCTTGGATTGCCAGACCCATTGCTTGGCGTCGTCGTTGTGCTTGGAGCGAACTTCGACGAAGTCCGCGACGAGATACACAGAGTAAAAGCCAACGCCAAACTGACCGATGAGAGACATGTCGCCACCCTTGGACATTTGATCCAAGAATGCAGACGTACCAGATTTGGCAATCGTACCGAGGTTGTTCTTGAGCTCTTCCTTGGTCATGCCGATGCCCTTGTCACGAATCGTCAACACCTTGCGATCCTTGTCCACCTTGATCCGAATGTCGAGGTCAGCCACATCGCCCTCGCCGAGCTGCTCCTTGTCAGTCAAGGACATGAAGCGAATCTTATCCAACGAATCGCTTCCGTTGGAGATGAGTTCGCGAAGAAAAATGTCCTTGTTCGAGTACAGCGAGTTGATGATGATGTCCATCAGTCGAGACACCTCGGCTTGGAACTCAAAGGTTTCGGCCCCGGCGTTAAACTCCGGGACGGCACCGCTGCCGGTCTCGACAGCCTCCGCGTCGCTCTCGGCGTACGCTGCGCGCACGACGAAGATAAACGAGGCGTTCGCGCGTCAGTCTCGGCGAACGCGACGATCGAGCGATAATCGAAGATTTAAGAAAAGATGGCGCGTCGCGTCGCGTCGTACCCTTTGTCACGCCGTAGTTGGCGCTCGCGAAGAGCGCGCCGATGGCGAAGACGGCGACGCACTTGGTCCATCCCCGGCTCCCTCGTCGTCGCGCGGCGGCAAACATCTCCACCCGGTCGCTCGTTCGTTCGGTCGTTCGTTCGGTCGCGCGGGGAGTGAGTGAGTGACGCATCCATCGTCGGGACTGTTCGACACCATCGTGTGCCTCATCCTCGTCCGTGACGTAAATTTCCACTCGAAACGAAAATTGATTGGACGAGAGCACACGAACGCGTCTGGATGGGTCGATGTCAGTCGATGCGTCGATGGGTGATATCACGTTCGTGTACGAGCGTGATGGATGTATCGCATCTACATTTTAATCCGTGTGTGCGTCAGGCGTCAGGCGTCAGGCGTAGTGTTTTACATATGTAGTATATATATAGGTCTAATGTGTTTATAATACGTGTAATCGCATACGCGCCAGCTGGCTCGTTTCGCTTCGTTTCGCTCCTCCTCACTTGAGCACGGGGATGAGGACGGAACAGAGGATGATCATGAGGATGACCATGATGAGACAGGTCCACTTTCGCGTATTTTTCTGGTATTCCCTCGCGCGTTTGAGCTCGACGTGGCCTTGTTGAACGTACGTGACCGATTTGGCGACGTGACTCTCGACGTTGTCGATCATCTCCCCTTGCGCCTCGACGAGGACGCTCATGTCTAAAAAGACTTGGTTGAGCTCGAGAAGCTTGCGCTCGAGCTCGCGAATGGCGTGGTGGCGATCCTGGATCTCGTTCACCGTGTCGAGAATTTGCCCGCGGCCTTTTTCGAGGAGGGCGGTTTGGAAAATGGTTTCGCTTTCGCCCGTTTCAATCAAACGCTCCACCTCTCGCTCGTCGCACTCGGTTCCAGTCACCGCAAAGTACCGCCGCTCGACGATTTCCTTGTAATCCTCCCGTAAACGTTCGCGAAGGTTTTGAAATTCCCCCATCTGTTCCTTTAGCTTCGTCTTCATCGAGCTCGTGAGCGCCGAACGCGTCCTGTGTTCGCTCGACCCGACGTCCACTTTACCGCTCGACACGGCGCGTTCGTTATCCTGGTCGAGGTTTTCTAAGCGCAGTTTCGTTTCGCGCGCAATCTTTGACACGCGCTCTATCGTGGCGTTCATCCTCTCCTGGCGTTCCCGCATCTCCTCTCCTCGCGTCGATTGTTTCGACGCCTCGTGTTCTCGTTCCAGCTCGCGCAACGCCGACCGAATCGCCGTCATGTTTGACTTTATCACTTGCACGTCGGAAAAGAATGCGCTCATGACATTGTCGGCGGCTCCGGCATCGTCGCCGTCGCCGTCGGCATCACCGAAACCACTGGAAGACGCCGTCGGAACCGTCGAACCCATCTCAACGTCCCTCCGCCCTTCTCGGGGTCCCGGCGCGACGCCGTCGCCGTCGTACACGTTCGACGCGCCCACCGCGGCGAGAAGGTCATTCATGTCGATTTATACCCTATCTATCGCGTCCCCAGTTCGCCCGTTCGCGCGTCGTTCGCGCGTCGGAGTCGGTTCGGTTCGTCCCACCGAAGACCGAGGACCGGGCACTGAGGAGTGCACGACGCGCGAACGGACAGACGTGTCAACACCCCGTCGTGGACCGTCCGCGGTGCTCAGAGAAGGTCGCGTGAAAACACGCCGACACGGCGCGGGGTGTGAAATCATGATGGCGTTCAGGGGGGAAGGACGACCGCTGTTGACGCCGCCTTCGACGACGGCGACGACGACGACGACGAATGCGACGACGAATGCGAGCGAGCGTCAACACCATCGTCATCGTCCTCGAGTGTTGAGCGCGGTGGGCGTCTTGGGATTGATTGGGTGCGTCGCGACGGCGGCGTCGGCGGTGATGCGGGATGATTCCTTCGGGTCGTGGGGTTCTTCGTCCCCGTGGGGCGACGACGGAAGGAGACTAGGGATCGTGGAGAGGATCGTCGCGCGCGTGGGCGCGGCGAACACGTTGGAGCGAGAGTGGACGAACAGTCTCAACCGGGCGGATTGGAGACCCGACGGGGAAGGGTTTCGCATAGGTAAAGGGGAAGACAGCAATCCTCGCGTGCGAGCGGCGTACGCGTTTTTAAAACTCAACATACAGAGGTACTACCCGTCGCGAATCGCCCCGGGAAGCAAACCGTTTTCGGTGTATTTCAGCGTGGAAGACATGCCGAGAACGCAGTGTCTGAGTAGAAGCCGGCGCAAAAAAACGGGCCACTCGCACTGTCACTTTGACCACTGGCCGCTAGTGTTCAACTTTGGAAGTTCGCCGAAGGATCCGACTTTAATTCCAAAGATCGTCAGGGCAACCCCAATCACGATGACTGGTTGCGTGATGGATGCCATCGCGGGCAACGAGACGACGCTCACCGAGGAAACGAGCGTGACGTGCCCGTGGCTCACGTATCACAGCACAAAGTCTCTCGATACATTTTGCGACAAGGATGACGAAGGACACCAGTCGTTCGATTGCAAGTACTTAGGTTTATTTGACAAGCGTTACATGCCAAATCCAAAGGCGTACGAGTGGAACGCTTTGATTTCAAAAGCGTTTTGGAGAGGTAGCGATTATCCTTTCCTGCAGCCGTCGCTCGTCGGGGCTGCCGCAAAGCCGAGAAGCAGCGCCTTCTACAGACAGCTCAGCTCACCGCACAAAGTCGGCGCCGTCCGTGGGCTGTTGGCAGGCGACAAGATTGGCCCTCGACTCCGCGCCGTACTCATGTCCTTTGTACATCCTGAGTTGATTGACGCCAAGTTTTTCAACTGGAATCCAAAGGCTCAAGCGGGAAGGCCATTGCACGACATGGGAGTCGTCACGGATGATCACGTCGGTCTCGAAACGTTTGGAAGGTATAGGTATCAACTCGATCTCGGCGGAGGAGGAGGCACCACGTGGAGCGGCGTCATTCCAAAGCTTTCGCTTCCGGGAGTGCTCCTTCACCACGAAACGATGATGATTGATTCATACTTTCCGTTGTTGAAACCTTGGGAGCACTACTTACCGCTCGAGTCGGATTTGAGCAATTTGCGAGAACTCATCCAGTGGGTGGAGCAACACCCCAAGCAGGCTCAGATCATTTCTGACAAGGCGAGCGCTTGGGTGCGAGGCTTTACAAAGATGGGCCAGCAACTGCGATTCAACTATAAGAATGTCGTCATGCCGCTCGCCCGGGTGCTCGATCCGACGGGCCAGCTTAAACCAGTGCCGTTTACGACGGCGCACCCGACGCTGCACGACGTGACGTGGTGAGCGGGGGACCAAAGATTTGTATATCCTTCGGGATGAATGTGTAATAATGCAACTCTACAAGATGGCTAGCTATTCGCGAGCGCTCCTCACATCAAATTCGTCGCTTTCCTTTTCGCCTTAACGTAGCCCCTTAGAGCGTTTCACTTCCATGATGTACTCGTCGAGCGACTTTTGCGCTTCAAACCCGAGCACGCGCTTTGCGAGACACGTGCTCGCCAACGTGCCCTTAAGATCTTTTTCACGCATCGCAACGTTTTGTTGACTGGATGAAATCATATCCGCGAGCTCGCCGACGGTAGTGCTCGTACCAGAGCCAATATTAAAGGTGCGACCGACGGCTGTCGAGGTGAACGCGGCGAGGAGCATGCCTCTCGCCGCATCCTCCACGTAGACAAAATCTCTAAACTGCGTCCCGTCGCCCTCAACCTCCAGAGGCTGACCCGCGAGAGCAGAGGCGAAAAATCTCCCCGTGACGACGGCTTGGTCCCCTTCATCCGGTTCATTCTCACCGTAAACCATGAATAATCTAACCACAACGGCTTCGACGCCGTACATGGCGTAATAAAGCCGAGCCAAATCTTCACCCTGCGCCTTGGTCGTCGCGTAGGGCGTCGTCGTCGTTCTCAGATGCGTGTGCTCCTCGTCAAACGGCGTCGGTTGGTTTCCGTAATACGTAGACGACCCAGCGTACACGACACGCACGCGGTAATTCTTACCCTCCCGTTGAAGCTCCGTATCGCGAAGCCTGACGGCTCGCAACACATTTTCGGTACCCTTGACATTCGTTTCGACGCATGCGTAAACAATGTCATCCTTGCTCGAATCGAGTGTCGGTTTTACTTTGCTCACCGCCGCGAGGTGAAACACGTACGACACCTCCTTAACCGCGGCTGAAACGTCTTCGTACTTTTTCACATCCCCCTTGACGAATTCAAATCTCCCCTCCGTTTGCGCCTCTTGTGCGAATTTCAAACGTGATTCTGCGCCGGTGGATAAGTCGTCCAACACGCGCACGCGCAGACCGGCGTCGAGGAGCTGACGCGTCACCGCGCTTCCGATAAACCCAGCCCCTCCCGTCACCAGCGCCCAGTCGTCGCCGTCACCATTATCATCTTCCGACGCCGCCGCCGCCGCCGCCGCCGCCGACGACGACGACGACGACGACGACGACAACGATCGCCTCGAACGCGCCGTCTTGTACGCCCCCGTCGCGTCTCCTCTCCCGCGAACCCGCACCTCTCGACAGGGGTCGCGTCTATCCAACCCGACGGCTTTGTTCCACGCCTCTTGCGTCACCCCGCAGTCTCGACGAGGCGCGCTCCCATCCAACACCACCGCCTCCCCGCCTTCGTAATCTTCATCAAAGAAGCCGCTCGCTAATGACGCTCGCAGCGCTTCAATCTTCCCGCTCGTCGACGCCGTCGTGATGAGCGCCAGCAGCGTCACGACGAGAGCGACCAAACACGCCTTGACCGTTCTAGGCGTCGGACCGCTGTAATTGTGCGAGTGCGGTCTCGGCATCCATCGCGGTTTCCTTCCCGGCGGTGTATCCGCGTCCGCTTTCGTCGTCATCGGATTCGTCGCGCATCCGTCCATCATCAGCGACGCTCCCGAAGCTCCCGACGAAGAGGTTTCGCCCGTCGTCATCATCGTGTTGTTGGTGTCATCCGTCGACGATACCCCGGTGATTCTCTGCGACAGCGACTCGGTGGAGAAGAATCCTTGGTGTTGCGCCATGATCGCGCGCGCCGCACCGCGAGCGAGCGATGTTTCGGGCGTCTCGACGAACGAACGAACGAACGAACGAACGAACGAACGAACGAACAAACAGTGCGTGAGTGAGGTTTTGGAGTGAGACGCGATGAACCGCTTTGACGATTTGACTCGATTTGATTAAATGTCCTCGAGCGCTAATTAAATGTCATCGAGTTGGGTGAAATCAGCGGGAACGATGCGATGAGATTGCCAACAGTTGACGTATTTACCGAACGTGCGCTTCACCATGATGAAGATCCAATCGGACGTCGCGCCCACCTTGTCGGAGACTTGGACGTCGACGCGGGTTCGGCCGTCTGGCATGACGGAGACGCTCTTGATGACGTGACCAGTGTTGCGAACAAAGGCGTCGTAGCGGGTCAAACACTTGCCGAGAAAGTGGTCAAAGTGGTACATGTCGCTGGAATACCCAAAGTACCGCGAACGCTCCATGTTTCCGTGCTCGACGGCGTACTCCCACATCACTTGAACGCCGTGTTGCAGCCGAGGAACGTCAATGTCGCGCATCGAAAAGAGTTGTAAATCCACCGCATCTGTGACCGTTTGCATCTCGTGCGGCTGGAATATCGGACCCGGGACGTTTTGTGGGTTTCGACACACCCCGACGCACTTGGATCCGTTCTCTTTGACTGGCGAATTCCTACAAAACGGGCACTCTTCGCTCGTAGGCTTAAAGGCGCGTCGATCGATGACTTGCATCAGCACCTCCTCCGCCGACGCCATGGTTCCGGGCAAGTACCCCGATCCCGATATGTTTCTCTCCGTCGGCTCATCCGTGGACGACGACGAAGCTCGCAGCAGCGCCGGCATCGTCCTTCGCGCCGCGCTTCTTCTCGCCGATGTGCTTCTCTGTCGCTGTGACGTGGATGATGATGATGATGATGATGATGATGATGATGATGTCGAAGTTGCTCCCACAGACCTGGACGTCGCCACCGACGCGGCCGCCATCATGATCACGCGCGCGAACGTCGGTTCGTTTCTCGTCGCGTTACGCGAACGCCACTCGCGTGATGAAACCGACCGCACCGGCGCTCGTCGCGCACTGCTGTCGACAACCGAGTCAGACGTGTGCGTGCGTGCGTTTGTGCGTGTGCGTCGCAGATGAGCATAAACCCTCGTAAGTACGAGGATACTCCAAACCCTAACCCTCTACGCCTAAACCCTCGATTCCTTCATCGTTCGCCTTGACTGCTTGACAACGCGACGACGACGCGCGTCGTCGAGCATGCGAGGATTACGAACGGGTGGTGGTCGCGCGATCGAGGCGACGACGATGACGAGGAGGAGTGCGCGCGCTCGACGCGACGCGCCGTCGGGACGCGCGGTTGATTTCGGATTTCGCACCACGCGACGCACCGCTGGAGTGCAGCGCAACCAACGATGCGCAGCGGCAGCGGAATCTTGTTCGGGTGACGACGACGACGACGCGCGCGAAGAATTGGCGGTGGAACGGAAAACGAACTCGAAGGATGTGCGTCGAGCGAGTCGAGCGCTTTCGGGATGCGAATACGAGGTGATTCGAGTGCGCGGGAACGGAGCTTGTCGGCTTTCGGACGACGCCGCGTTGACTTCGGACTCGACGGCGCCGCGCTCGACTATGAAAGTGTTCGTGATTCCGGGGAACCCTGGGGTTCCCGCGTATTACGAGCATTTCGCGATGCGTTTGTGTCAAAGGTTGACGGCGAATGCGGGCGCCGAAAGGGATGTGGAGGTGGAGATTGTCGGGTATCTGGGACACACGGTGAAGGAGCGATTCGGTCGCAACGAATGGTTTACGTTACAAGAGCAAAAGGAACACGTTCGAGCGCACGTGCGACAGAGTTTAGCGGCGGAAGGTGGAAAAACTGTCGAAGCAATGGTGGTTGGGCACTCCATCGGCGCGCATCTAGCTCTCGACGCGATGAAGGCGCTCGATTCAGATTCTATTCGGAGCGTCGTCGGGTTGATGCCGTTTTTGCACGTAAACACGCAAAGTCCGACGCAAAAAATACTGGGCTTTGTCACCAGACTGTCGCTACTCGTACACGCCATTGGTAAAACGTTAGATTTCATCGGGGCAGAATTGAAGAGGAAATTGCTCGCGAACACGGTTGCAAAGGAGATGGATGCTAGAGCGGCGAATATCACGTCGTCGTGGCTGCGATGGCAGAGCTTAATCAACATGGTCTTCATGGGCCGAACAGAGTTTGAGCACTTGCTCACGCCCATCGATGATTGTGATTTGGTACGAAACGCTTGCGAAAAGAAGTCTCTATGTTTGGTCTACTGTCAAGGTGACCACTGGGCGCCACTGCATCAGCGAGACGTCGCGACTAACATGAACGTGCCAGTGCAAAGTATTGAAGACGTATCGGTGCGACACGACTTTGTCGTCAAGGATGATTCGAGCACATCTGTCGCGGATATCACGGCAGCGCTGCTGTCCGGTTGGCTTGTCGGTGAACCACTCTAGAGTAGTTTCATAAGTGAGGTCATAAAACCATCATTTGTATCACATGGTTCTACTACCGGTGGATGAAAAGTAGTGAGTTAACGTTAGGTAGTATTATTTATTAGCCGTCGCCGGGTTCCATTATTGGTAACGAGATCGTAGAAAATATCGGCCGCGGTTTGTCAACAATCATTTGTTGCAGTCGCGTTGAGCCTGGCGTCGAACCAATCTGCGCGCCTCGGCCGATTGTTCTCGCTTTTTCATCCTCTCTTTTTGCCTCTTCTCTTTCTTCCACCTCTCTTTTTGCCTCCTGTCTTTTTGCCTCCTGTCTTTTTGCCTCCTGTCTTTCTTCCACCTCTCTTTTGCTGTTTCGCCGCCGTCCTACGTCGTGCTCGTCGCGTTTTGACAGTGAGCGGGCCAGTTGGAGGACTTCCAGACGTACTCGGTGGCGATGAAGCAGCGACGACGAGGTTGTCTGGTGGTGGCGGTGATGGTTCGGGTGGTGGTGGCGGTGATGGTTCGGGTGGCGGTGGAGCTTGTTCAGGTGGCGGCGGAGATGGTTCAGGTGGCGGCGGTGGTTTCACCATCGGTGGCGGAGCAACAAGGTA